>ENA-OQLI01001708-OQLI01001708.1-human-gut-metagenome-genome-assembly--contig:-NODE-1708-length-14203-cov-2.483731_pt1 | contig 14203 bp, 11 predicted proteins | sample MGYA00242805_ERZ504812 | MGnify/ENA primary metagenome ERZ504812 (study PRJEB26092, sample SAMD00036430) | human gut metagenome | host: Homo sapiens | study: EMG produced TPA metagenomics assembly of...
ATCCAAACTCCCGTTAATTGTCGTCGTCTTGTTCATGATCAAGTTGCGCTGCGCTCATACTCCGCACTTCTTTTTATATGCTGCTCCGGTTCTCTGGATCATCCGTTTCATCTTCTCCGCGGTAATATATTAAATCGGCGGAAATATCATACACAGCAGAGCAAGCCGCCAGTCATACCACAAAAGCATGCCTGCATAGGCTGTCAGAGCCACACCGGTATCAAAAATCTCCGTCGTGAATTTACGCATGCCCTCCACACAATCATCTACATCCAGGATGGCTTTCGTCATGATGGTTCCTTCCCCTTCTTCCCGAAGGCTCGCCCTCCCCCTGGTCACAAGAGTGTGATACAGGATCTCTTTCATTCTCCGGTTTACATTATTTGCAAACCTGCGTACATAAAAACGTTTGACATATCTGGATACCTGTACGATCCCGATTGCTGCCACATAACCGATTACAAGAGACAGCATATTGGCAAAAGTTCCGCTGCCTCTCAGAATATCCACCAACATTCCCGTCATCCTTCCCTCAAACCACGGTTCCGCCAGAAGTCCCAGGTTATAGATCAGACCGGAGATTGTAATTGTAAGAAGAACTTTCCATTCTACCCGAAAATACGAACCGATTTTTTCCGGACAAAACTTCTCATCCTCTCTCTTCTTTTGCAGTTCCTTGTTTTCCATCCCCGTCATTCTCCTCTTTTGCCAAAATCCGTGTAATATTTTCGAATCCTGCCTGTCGTTCTCTTTTTGATTTCCAGTACAACATGTCCAGTGTTTTACAAAAATGCTCCTTTTCCTCCCATGAGAGATCCTCTAACAGCCATTCATAAAATACGGTTTCGATCGATGCCTTGGAATTTTTCAGGTGTTCCGCTTTTTCTGTCGCATAAAGCAGCTGGCTCCTTCCATCTTCCGGATTCGGTTTTCGAACCAGATATCCTTGATTCTCCAGGCGGGCTACCCGTTTTGCCGCAGCTCCTTTATCCATCTTCAGACTTTCACGCACTTTGGTCTGGGTGATTCCCGGATTATGACGTACCAGATGAATCACATCAAACTCCGCAGTTCCGATTCCCTCTTCTTTCATGGTCTGAACTGTAAATTTTCCTACTTCCCTGGCTATTTTCGTGATCTGCCGTTTTGTATCATCCATAAGAAATACCCCATCCTTTCTTCACTTATACTTTTCTCTTTCTGTTTTTTATAGAATATCTGTCCGTTAGTTGTACTATCAACTATCTGGATGATAGTACAACATTTTGGGCATGTCAAGTCTTGTCTTTCGATTGTATAGTCTGTGGTATTCCTGTAGTTACTGTTCACTCCGTTCCCAGTAACACGCTTCGCGGGATATTACCAGTGAACAGTAACTTCCTGTTCAGACCGTCGCTAATATCTCATGCAGGTACGGACTCAGACACGTTGCTCACATAAAAAAAGAAACCTGACATACTACTGACAGATTTCTTTTTTAATCCTTATGAAGGGGCTTCAAATATCTCCCTCTTTATATTTTTTCATTAATTTGGCCAGTGCTTTATTTTCTCCTGCAAGAATCAAGATCTCTCCCATACACAGGTTTTCTTCCGGATGGATGTTGACACAAATCGTTTCCCCTTTCTTGATTGCAATAACATTAATTTCATATTTTTTTCGTAGATTCAGTTCTTCCAGATTATGATTGTTCCAACTATCCGGAACCGCAAGTTCTACCATCGAAAAGGAATCTGACAGCATGAAGAAATCCTGAAATCCTCCTGAAATCAGGTTTTTACCAAGACGGATACCCGTTTCGATTTCGGCCATCACTACACGGTCTGCACCGATCTTTTTCAGAATCTTGGCATGCATCTGATTCATCCCTTTGGCGATTACCAGCGGAACACCTGCCTCTTTTGCCTGCAATGTCGCCAGAATACTTGACTCCATATCTTCCGAGATCCCTATGATCACCACATCCATGTTACTGATTCCCAGCGATTCAAATACACGGCTGTCCGTCACATCTGCCCGTGCAGCATAAGTCACATAATCTGCTATCTCCTGCACCAGTTCCTGGTCTTTATCCACTGCCAGAACCTGTTTTCCTGCCTGTGACAGTGTCTGTGCCACAGCATAACCGAATTTTCCAAGTCCGATTACTGCATATTGTTTGTCCATGATTTTTATTTTCCTTTCTGTTAATCTGTTCTCCACTATTCTTTTATCCAATCAGAATCCTCTGCTCCGGTCTCTGAATATCCGCATCCACATGTCTTGTTCTGCGCCCAAGGGCTACCGCAAGTGTAATCGGCCCGATTCGTCCCATATACATAATAAGTATGACAATGATTTTCCCTGCTGCCGGGAGCTGTGAAGTCAGAGAACGGGTCAGTCCCACCGTCGCTACCGCCGAAACAACCTCATAGGCACAGTCCAGAAGCGGATGACCACTGACGGCAACCAGAAGGATCGTGGCCGTAAGAGCAGTAGTCAGTGCAAAAGAGAAAATCACCACCGCAGAGCGGATATTTTCTTCCACAACTTTTCTTCCCCATACTACCGTATCATGATTTCCACGGATATAAGAAGTGACCAGAACGATAAGAAGAGCAACCGTAATTGTCTTCACACCACCGGCTGTTCCCATCGGTGAACCGCCGATAAACATCAGAATTATACTCACCATCGCAGACCCATCCGTAAAATTTTTCTGTGGAATCGTCTCAAATCCGGCTGTTCTTGTTGTTATGGACTGAAAAAAAGCAGCCATCACTTTCTCTCCCGGTTTCAGATCTCCGAGAGACCCTGTATGATTCCAGTCCAACAGGAGGATCAGAAGTGCCCCGCCTGTGATCAGGATTACTGTCGTCGTCAATACCAGTTTTGTATGAAGGGTAAATCCGCGGATAAAATTTTTTCTGGTTCGTTTTCCTTTCAGCAGATCCTGCACATGCTCGATCACTTCCCACCAGACGGGGAAGCCAAGTCCGCTCAAGATAATCAGTCCCATGGTTGTAACATTCATCAGAGGATTGGTTACAAAAGGCGCAAAAGAAGATTCACCTACCAGATCGATTCCTGCATTGCAAAACGCGGATATCGAATGAAAAATACTGTACCCGTTTCCTCTCCACAGTCCATAATGAGGAACAAACCAAAAGCTATAACATATTGCTCCTGCAATCTCAACCACCGCTGTTCCGATCAGGAGTCTTCTGACAATTCCCACGCTTCCTTTCAACACCGGCAGATTATATGTATCCTGAATCAGTTTGCGACTCTGCAGGCTGATTTTTCTTCGCAAAACCAGAAATATCATGATCATACATGCCATGATTCCAAGCCCGCCAAACTGAATCAGCCCCAGAATCACAATTTTTCCAAACACGCTCCAGGTGGTTGCAGTGGGCACGGTCACAAGGCCGGTTACACACACAGATGTAGTCGCCGTAAATAACGCATCAAGCCAATATACGCCCTTTCCACTGGCCGATGAAACCGGCAGACACAAAAGAAGCGTTCCCAGTATGATCACTACACCAAATCCTGTCATCATAATTCTTTCTGTCGGCGTATGCCACTGCCTTTTTTTCTGTTTTTCAGACATCCTCTTTTTCTCTTCTTTCCTATATTTTTCCCAAAATATCAACTTTCTGTTTCATTTCTGATATTTTACAACCAATGATTCTTTTTTAGAATCCGAAATCTGCATAATCCTCCGGAAGAAATCTGTGGTAAATGATATGGCAGCCCTCATCTTTAAAACAGTAGTAATATGGATCTTCCGAGTCCACAAAGCGGATCATCAGGTCAAATTCTCCGTTGTCCATCGGTTCCATCGCGCACTCAGATGTCTGACTGCGGAATAATTCTTTTACCTCATCCAACGTCGTTCCGTGTTTTGTAAGTAACTGTACCAGTGCAAAGATAAATGCATTCTCGTCCCGGTGTTCGTGCACATATTCTGTCGCATTTTCCGACAGGAAGAAGCAAAAACGATCTCCTTTGTGCGATACCTGTACTTCCCCGAATATTTCTTTTGTTGCCTCCGGAAATCCGCTCAGTGACTCCTGCATCGCCTCTGCATCACCTTCGCTTTCAAAAAAATGATGCAGAGAACGCAAAGGATAATACAGCCGGATCGGTTCTTTCATATATCCAAGCTTTGCCTGTTCCTCTGCAATCACATCGATCAGACTGTCCTGCAGTTTTTTATATCCATTTTCGTACATAATTCTATAATCCTTTCTGGCTGGCCCCTTCGACCGCCGGTCGTCGATGGTGTCAGGCACCATTGAATTTTTATGAAATATTTTCACAGCTATGTGAATTATATAATCTCACGGATATTTTCGCAAGCAGAAAGAACATCCTGTACATTTAAAACTGTACAGGATGTTCTCCCTTGCACTTTTATTCTTTATTTCATACTGTCGGGTTATTCTTCCCCTTTGTCTACCTTGCTGGCTCTTGCTTCAATCTCTCTTTCCTGTACATCGCCAGGTGCCTGCTCGTAACGGGCAAATGTATAAGAGAAATCACCGGCTCCACCTGTCATGGAACGAAGTATGGTTGCATATCCGTAAATCTCCAGTTCCGGAACATCTGCTTCTACGATGGTATATCCCTGTTTATCCGGGTTCATACCAAGCACACGGCCACGACGTTTGTTCAGGTCGCCCATAACATCACCGGTAAATTTATCCGGTACACGGATCTGCATATTTACGATAGGCTCTAACAGAACCGGCGAAGCTGCCAGGAAACCGTCTTTGAATGCCATCTTTGTTGCAGTCTTGAATGCCATCTCAGAAGAATCTACCGGATGATAAGATCCATCATACAGAACCGCTTTCACACCAACTACCGGGTATGCTGCCAGAGGACCGGATACTACAGATTCCTGCAGACCTTTTTCTACTGCCGGGAAGTAGTTCTTCGGAACGGCTCCGCCGACAACGATCTGCTCAAATACATATGGTGTATCCAGATCACCGGATGGTTCAAAGGTCATCTTTACATGACCATACTGTCCATGTCCACCGGACTGTTTTTTATATTTTTTATCAATATCTGATTTTTTACGAATGGTCTCACGGAATGCTACTTTCGGTTTGGAAAGTTCCACATTCACTTTATACTGTTCCTGCAGTTTGCTGACGATCACGTCTATATGCTGGTCACCCATGCCATAAAGAAGAGTCTGACGGTTTGCAGAATCATTGACTACTTTCATTGTCAGATCTTCCTGACACATCTTGGAGAGTGCCTGGGAAATCTTATCCATATCTGCTTTGTTCACTGCTTTGTAGCGTTTGCAGGTATATGGAGTGGAAATCTCCGGTTTGCCGTAGAATACCGGGACAGCTTTTGTTGCCAGAGTATCGCCGGTACGCAGTTCGTTGATCTTGGCTACGGCTCCGATATCGCCTGCATGAAGTTCAGGAACCTCGATGGGTTTGGATCCTTCCATGACATACAGCTTGCCGATCTTCAGTTCTTCTTCTCTTTCTACATTATATAAGGTATCCCCGGACTTGATAACACCGGAACAAACTTTCAACAGTGAATATTTTCCGATAAACGGATCTACGATCGTCTTGAAGACCTGTGCGGATTTTGGCATGGTGAAATCATAGTCAGCTTCGAAAATTTCACTGGTTGATTTTACGATACCGGCGCGTTCTCTCAGATTCGGGCTCGGGAAGTATCCACAAATATCGTCTAACAGGATCTTAACACCCTGCAGGTTGACCGGAGATCCCATGCATACAGGAACCAGACTTCCATCGCCTACGCACATGGATAATGCTGCAGAAATCTCGGTAACAGAGAATTCCTCACCTGCAAAATAGCGATCCATGAATTCTTCGCTGGTCTCTGCTACAGCTTCCAGTAAGATCTCTCTGTATTTTTCCAGATATTCTTTTGAATATTCCGGAATCTCGCATTCTTCTTTCTTATCTTTTTCAATGTAACGGCGGCCTTTGTTCTTTACAATATTGATATAACCGACAAATTTTCCATCCTCACGAAGCGGCATGTGCAACGGTGCGATCCTTTTGCCATACAGTTCGGTCAGATCTTCTACTACCTGACGGTAGCTGACATCATCCATATCCATCTCTGTTACGAAGAACATACGTGGCAGTCTGTATTTTTCACACAGTTCCCATGCTTTCTGGGTTCCTACCTGTACGCCTGATTTTCCGGAGATCACGATCACTGCTGCATCGGCGGCGGCTACTGCCTCTTCAGCTTCTCCTACAAAATCAAAGAATCCAGGTGTATCTAAAATATTTACTTTTACCTTATCCCATACAACCGGCACGGTAGAAGTACTGATCGAGAATTTTCTCTTGATCTCTTCTTTGTCGTAATCACTGATGGTATTGCCATCTGTCACCTTGCCTAAACGATTTGTAATACCTGAAAGATAAGCCATAGCTTCTGTCAGTGTAGTCTTACCTGCTCCGCCATGACCAAGCAGCACTACATTCCTTATTCGGTCAGTTCTAAAAACGTCCATATGTAATACCTCCCAAAAATTAGTATAGTTATATATTACTAAATTTCTTTGAATATTTCAAGTTATTTATGTAATTTTGACAATTATTTTCTGAACTTTTTTCATTTGTGTTTGTATATTTTATGTTTTTGTGATATGAATTGTTTCTTTTTTGTATATTTTATCTTCATTTTGTTAAATTATCTCAAAGAACCCCTTTTTGTACTGTATATATTTTCTTCTTCTCTTTTGATTCTCCCTGTCGTATAATCTCTTACCTTTGCTTTCCGGCGTTAAAGTTCCATAGTTTAAAGCGCTAAATCATTGACTTTTCCTATCTTGTGCTTTACAATGGTAAAAGTACGCAAAATACACGCGTAATTACTGAGAAAGGATTTTGACAGACAACTATGAGTGATTCACTGAATATAGGATTTATCGGTCTGGGGCTGATCGGCGGATCCATCGCCAAATCTCTGAAACGTTTTCATCCACAGACCAGAATTTTTGCATATACCAGAACGGAAGCTACGCTGGATCTCGCCGTGTCTGAAGGAATTGTTGATGTAAAATGCACGAAAGAAGACGAGGCATTTGCTTCCTGCAATTATATTTTCCTCTGCGCACCGGTTCATGACAACATTTCTTATCTTGAATGGCTGAAAGATCATATGAGCCCGGACTGTATCGTTACGGATGTGGGAAGTGTAAAAGGTGAGATTCATCAGGCGGTTGAGAAACTGGGGCTGGATGACCACTTCATCGGTGGACACCCGATGGCCGGTTCTGAAAAAACCGGTTTTGAAAATGCCACCGATATGCTGATCGAAAATGCTTACTATATTCTTACACCAGGTGGTCAGATTGATATTCCCCGTCTGACACAGTTTATGGAACTGATTTCTTCTCTCGGAGCTATTCCACTGGTACTTACTTATGAAGAACACGATTATATCACTGCGGCTGTGAGCCATCTGCCGCATATCATCGCCTCTACACTGGTAAATGCTGTACAGAAAATGGATACACCAGAGGAAAATATGAAACTGATCGCAGCCGGAGGTTTTAAAGATATTACACGTATCGCCTCTTCTTCCCCTGTGCTGTGGCAGCAGATCTGTCTGGAAAACCGGCCGATGATCTCCAAAGTACTCGATGAGTATATTCGCCTGATCGTACAGGCAAAATGCTGGGTGGATAATGGTGATGCAGATGAAATCTATAATATGTTCAGTAATTCCAGAGAATACCGCAATTCTCTTCCGGAAGCGAGCAAAGGGGTAATCGAGAAGATTTATGCCTTTTACTGTGATATTTATGACGAAGCCGGTGGTATCGCTACAATTGCCACACTGCTTGCGATGAATTCAATTAGTATTAAAAATATCGGCATCATTCATAACAGAGAATTTGAGGAAGGTGTTCTTCGGATCGAGTTTTATGATGAGGAATCCTGTGTGAAGGCACAGGGTGTTTTGAAAGAACGGAATTATACACTTCATATTCGGTAAGGAGGATGTACCTATGGAACTTATACAGGCAAAAATGCCTCTTCGCGGAGAGGTGAAGATTCCGGGAGACAAGTCGATCTCACACCGCGCTGTGATGTTTGGTGCACTGGCTGACGGTACGACAAGAGTGACGAATTTTCTGCAGGGAGCAGATTGTCTTTCTACGATCTCCTGTTTCCGCAAATTAGGAATCGATATTGAAAATACGCAGGAGGAAATCCGGATTCATGGGAAAGGCCTTCACGGGCTTACTGCTCCGACTGAGATACTGGATACCGGTAACAGTGGAACCACAACACGACTGATCTCCGGTATTCTCGCCGGTCAGAATTTTACCACAACACTTACCGGTGATGCGTCAATCCAGAGCCGGCCAATGGGAAGGATCATCAAACCACTTTCTATGATGGGTGCTACAGTCGAGAGTCTGAAGGGAAACCAGTGTGCACCGTTACAGATTCAGGGGCATCCGCTGACTGCGATCCATTATCAGTCACCGGTAGCTTCTGCGCAGGTGAAATCCTGTGTTCTGCTTGCCGGACTGTATGCAGACGGAATTACTTCGGTTACAGAACCTTATCTTTCGAGAAATCATACGGAACTGATGCTCTCTCACTTCGGCGCACGGGTCACCAGTGAAGGAACAACTGCTTCTATCTCGCCTGATCCGGAACTTCACGGACTGGACATTTCTGTTCCCGGAGATATTTCTTCCGCTGCTTATTTTATTGTAGCTGCTCTTTTGGTGCCGGGATCTGAAGTAATGATCAAAGATGTGGGAATCAATCCTACCCGAGATGGCATTCTTCGTGTATGCAAGGCGATGGGCGCAGATATCACCCTGTTAAATAAACGAACAGCCGCCGGTGAACCGGTTGCGGATCTTCTGGTTCGACACAGTGAACTTCACGGTACGGTCATTGAGGGGGAACTGATCCCGACTTTGATTGATGAAATTCCGGTTCTGGCGGTTTTGGCTGCTTATGCAGATGGAACTACGGTGATTCGAAATGCGGAAGAACTGAAGGTGAAGGAATCGAACCGACTGGATATTATGGTGAACAGTCTGGGAGCTATGGGATGTGATATCGAGGGTACCGATGATGGTATGATCATCCGAGGTGGCAAACCGTTACATCATGCTTCTATTGACAGTCATCTGGATCACAGGATCGCGATGTCGTTTGCAGTGGCTGGGTTGGCTTCTGAAGGAGGAGTCGAAGTGCTGCGGGCGGATTGTGTGGATATTTCTTACCCGGAGTTTTATGCGGATCTTGGTAAGCTGATGAAGTAATATTTTTTATTGGCTAGAGGGACGCCGAGAGCTGCGGGAAACCGGGGTGGACAACATGGGCAGGGCAACTTTGAACTAGCCGCCCATAAAGTGTTGACCACCCCGGTTTCCCGCAGCTCTCGGCTGTTTCTTGGCAAAACAAATTTGAAACAACCGTTAATTTTGCGTCATATCTTTCCAGTTGCACGCAATAGCTATTTTTATCGATACCCAGCCCAGCAGGGCAAAAAGATGCCTTTCAAAAGCATTTTGTGGGCGGTTAGGGCAAGTTTTAAGATCCTGTGTTTAGTAAGACTTGGCAATGAGCGGCTCTCAGCGAATCATGTACATCTTATGAAAAAATCCCCATATCAATCACGCAGGATGCAGATTCGAGTGTACAGGTAAAAAAACGTAGGCGTAGCGGGCTACGCTGAGGCTTTTTTGCCTGTGCAATCGGATTTGCAGACAAGCGAGTGATATGGGGATTTTTTCATAAGATGTACAAGTCGCACTTAACACATAGCTTAAAATCGTCCTGCCCGCTGCTTTTGAAAGGCATCTTTTTGCCCTGTTGGGCGTCCGTTTGCAATACTTATTTATAAAAGTCTACCACATCTTCCGGATTATAGTACACTTTATCCTGCTCTTCTATCGTCGCTTTTCCATCTTTCACATCGATAATCGTCACCGCACAGTTTGGCGGTACGTGGCCTCTCCAGAAGTCGTCTTTCCGGCCGTCAATGTAATAGAGAAAGGCCCGTGTCGAGCAGCCGTGTGCTGCTATTAGAATTGTTTTATTCTGGTAGTCCGGGTTGTGGCTCAGGTCTTCGTAGAAGGCACCGCAGCGGTCAATCATCTGCTGAATAGATTCGCCGTCTTTCGGTGGCTTGTAACCGAAGGGATCCGTGAAGAACTGTTCAAAATCTTTTGACGGAATCTGATAATTCTCCCTTCGACAGCAAAGTCCTTCCCATTCTCCGAAACTGATCTCTTCTATTCTCTCATCCGTAAGAATCGGTATATTTCTGTCACCCAGTACCAGTCCGGCGGTCTCGTAAGCCCGTTTTAACGGGCTTGCGATTGCCAGGTCAAAATGTACATCTTTTAATTTTTCACCGGTGATTTTTGCAAGGCGGATACCGTTTTCGTTCAGTTCAATATCCGTTCTTCCCTGCAGCCGTCCCAGAGTATTCCATGAAGTTTCTCCATGACGAATCAGATATATTTTCATCTTTTTTACTTTCTAAGCTGGATTCCCATGCCTTCCAGACCATTCAGGATCTTGTTCATAGCGCCATTGATTTCTGCTTCTTCGAGAGTTTTCTCTTTGGAGCGGAAGGTCAGAGAATAAGCAACGGACTTGAATCCTCTTTCGATCTGATCTCCTTCGTAAATATCAAACAGTTCGAAGTGTTCCAGAATCTTACCGCCTCTCTGAGCGATCATATGTTCGATCTGTCCAACCATGATCTCTTTCGGTACTACCATGGAGATGTCACGGTTTACTGCAGGGAATTTTGCGATTCCTTCGTATTTGCGGTCGAAGGATGCATGTTTTACGACATTCAGGATATCCAGAACTGCCACATATGCGCGCGTTCCGATACCATAAGTATCTGCCACTGCAGGATGCACTTCGCCCAGATAACCCATCACTTCACCTTCGTAGCTGATCAGAGCCTGACGACCCGGATGCAGGAAAGTCTTACCGGCTTTCGGATCGTACTCAGTTTTCTTATGCATACCGATCTGATCGAAGAACTCTTCTACTACACCCTTCATATCAAAGAAATCACCGTCTCCGTACATACCCAGAGTGAACATCATACGTTCATCCGGCAGTTCGGTCAGCGGAAGTTCTTTTGGCAGATATACATTGCCCAGTTCGTACAGACGGACATTTTTATTTCTTCTGTTATAGTTGGTTGCCAGAGAAGTCAGCATACCATTCAGAGAAATGGTTCTCATGATACTGAAATCTTCACCCAGCGGGTTGGAAATGGTGATTGCTTTTCTCAGTTCATCTCCTGCCGGAATCTGCAGTTTGTCAAATACCTTCGGGCTTTCGAAAGAATAGCAGTATCCCTGGGAGAATCCACAGTACTCAGCCACATCTCTTGCCACTTCTTCGATTCTCAATTTAAATGGCAGTTTTCCTGTTGTTGCCTCACCGCTTGGCAGTGTGGTCGGAATATTGTCATATCCGTAGAAACGGGCAACTTCTTCTGCGATATCTGCAGTACGGAAGATATCATGACGGAAGGTCGGAGCAACAATCTCGTTGGTTGTTTCATCGTAAGCCAGTTCTACCCTGGACAGGTACTCCAGCATATCTTCTTTGGAGATATCAGTTCCCAGAAGGCTGTTGATTTTTTCCGGTTCAAACGGTACTCTTACAGGTTCTTTTTTCTTGGTATATACATCAGCCACACCACCAACAACTTCACCGGCTCCCAGTTCTTCCATCAGCTGGCAGGCACGGTCGATGGCTGCCAGTGCATTGTTCGGATCCAGACCTTTTTCCAATTTTCCGGAAGCATCTGTACGAAGTCCGATTCTCTTTGCAGACAGACGGATATTCGGACCGTCAAAGCATGCTGCTTCAAACAGAACTGTTTTTACATTGTCTGTGATCATGGAATTTTCTCCGCCCATGATACCTGCGATACCGATAGATTTTTCTCCGTCACAGATCATCAGAACGTTTTCATCCATCTGGCGTTCCTGCCCGTCAAGAGTAACAAATTTTTCGTCTTTTCCGGCACGGCGTACATGGATCTCATGATTTGCGATCATATCCAGATCATAGGCATGCATCGGCTGACCATATTCTTCCATGACATAGTTTGTGATATCTACCAGGTTGTTGATCGGGCGGATGCCGTTGGCAGCCAGACATCTCTGCATCCATTTCGGGGACGGACCGATTTTTACATTTTTTACGACTCTTGCGCAGTAACGCGGGCAGAGATCTTTGTCTTCTACGGTTACTTTCACATAATCATTGACATCTTCGTCATTACCGGTAGCTGTTACAACCGGCGGAACAAATTCTTTACGGAAAGTAGCTGCTGCTTCTCTTGCGATCCCCAGTACACCGTAACAATCTACACGGTTGGAAGTGATCTCATATTCAATCACCGCATCGTTCAGTCCCAGTGCTTCGATCGCACTCGCACCGACCGTGGCGTCTTCCGGGAAAATATAGATTCCGTATTCCGGAGCTTCCGGATACATTTCTCTTGTGGAGCCAAGTTCTTCGATGGAACACATCATACCGTAGGAATCCACACCACGCAATTTTCCGGCTTTGATCTTGATTCCGCCCGGAGTTTTCTTACCGTCGTGTCCACCGGCAACTCTTCCTCCCGGAAGAACAACCGGAACTTTGTCTCCTTCTTTTACATTTGGAGCGCCGGTAACGATCTGTGTTACTTCATTGCCTACATTTACCTGGCAGATGATCAGTTTATCTGCATCCGGATGTTTCTCAATCTTTTCAATCTGTCCGATCACGATGTTTTCCAGATCGGCATCCAGTAATTCATATCCTTCAACTTTAGTTCCGGACAGTGTCATCGCATCTGTATATTCCTGAGCTGTGACGTCCAGATCCGGGACAAACATTTTAATCCATGATAAAGATGTATTCATTCTTTTAATCCTCCTAGAACTGTTTTAAGAATCTGTAGTCATTTTCATACAGAAGGCGCATGTCATCGATCTCGTATTTCAGAAGTGCGATACGCTCCAGACCCACACCAAAAGCAAAACCGGTATATTCTTTCGGATCGATGCCACACATCTCAAGTACATGCGGATGAACCATACCACAGCCAAGGATCTCGATCCAACCGGATCCTTTACAAAAACGACATCCTTTGCCACCGCACTTGAAACAGGATACATCAACCTCTGCACTCGGCTCTGTAAATGGAAAATGATGCGGACGGAATTTTGTTTTTGTTTCCGGTCCGAACAGTTCTTTTGCAAATTCTTCCAGTGTACCTTTCAGATCAGAGAAAGTAATATGTTTGTCGATTACCAGACCTTCGATCTGATGGAAGGAAGGTGAATGTGTTGCATCTACCTCGTCAGAACGGAATACACGTCCCGGTGCGATCATACGAATCGGCAGTTTCCCTTCTTCCATGGTTCTCGCCTGAACCGGAGAAGTCTGGGAACGAAGCAGAATGCTGTCTGTGATAAAGAAAGTATCCTGTTCGTCACGAGCCGGATGATCTTCCGGAATATTCAGTTTGGTGAAGTTGTAATCTGCGTACTCAACTTCCGGTCCTTCCACAACTTCATAACCCATACCGATAAAAATTCTTTCTACTTCTTCCAGTGCAATGGTATTCGGATGACGATGACCAACGTTTGCTTTTTTTGCAGGCAGTGTGACATCAAGTACTTCTGCTGCCATCTTTGCTTCCCGCAGTTCTTTCTCCAGACGGGTTTTTGTCTCCTCCATCATAGTTTCAATTTTTGCCCTGGCTTCATTCACCATCTGTCCTACTTTCGGACGATCTTCCGGAGCTACATCCTTCATACTGTTCAGCTCAGAAGTAAGCTGTCCTTTTTTACCAAGGAAATTTACTCTTACATCATTCAGTTTGTCCAGGGCGTCTGACTGTTCAATCTTCTCAGAAGCTTCATCCAGAATCGCCTGTAATGTTTCTTTGATACTATTACTCATGGCAGTTCTCCTTTTCTATTTGTTGGGGATAGCACAATGCAACGGGTAAAATACGCTACGCGATTTTTATTCGTTTTCGCAAAAAAAGCCTCGCCCTTCCAGATTACTGGAGGGACGAGGCATTTATATCATCTCGCGGTACCACCCTGATTTCCGCTTAAAATATTAACGGACATTCATTAAGCCTTAACGCGTCTGTACCTCTTCACTTACTTGTATTT
>ENA-OQLI01001717-OQLI01001717.1-human-gut-metagenome-genome-assembly--contig:-NODE-1717-length-14137-cov-3.432263_pt1 | contig 14137 bp, 15 predicted proteins | sample MGYA00242805_ERZ504812 | MGnify/ENA primary metagenome ERZ504812 (study PRJEB26092, sample SAMD00036430) | human gut metagenome | host: Homo sapiens | study: EMG produced TPA metagenomics assembly of...
GTGTAACCGGTGGCCTCACCAGTTGCAATAGTCCAGCGGGAAACAATTTCGGCTGCCTGGGGGTCACAAATAATCTGATCGGCAAAATCAAGCAGCTCATTTTCCCGAACCGTATCCGGGTTAGTCCAGGTAGTCCAAGATTTTTGCTCCCTGATAGCTTTCACCAGATACTGACGCAGACGCGAGGAGGAAATCGGGCCGTCCTCATCCCAAGAACCGATTAACGTTTGCCACAACATATTCTCGCTGCGCCCATCCAAATCATTAGGGCGATAAGGCTGAGTTACATCTCGCAGGTTGGAAATAATTTGTGCCCAAAGAGTCGGGTACTGGCTGATAATGGCCAGGCGCATCCGCACGTCCTCACCGCGTTTAGTGTCGTGGGTAGAGTTAGTGGTCATAGTGGCTGGCCAGTTAGTTTGAATATCGCGCGCAAATAGATGCAGATTATCAGCAGAAACCCCGAAAGCCTGCGGATTTGAGCCAACCTCATTTAGACACAACAAATGCGTCCAACGATAAAAAGTAGTATCCTCCACCCCCTTCGCCATTACAGCGCCGCAAACCTGTTGGAAACGCACCAAGAATTCTTGCCTATCCCGGTCACTTATATTCAAAGCAGCAGAACCGATTTCATCCCCCAATACCAGGGAAACAATCACTTCCATCGTGTCGGAATGCTCGCTGTCGAGCTGGCGCAAAGCCCTGGTCGCGGCAGATTGCACAATCTCACGTGAAATGTTGCTGGCAGGCTGGCCGACAGTAACATAAGAGCGGTAAGCGGGCATTTGCATAATTAGTTCCCGCAAACAATCCAGCAAAGAGCGGAAAGTGTAGTCCCGCAAACGAAAATCATTCTGACAAATCCGCCACAACAATTGCCCAATCCGGCGCACCTCCGCCGCGAGCGAAGTATCAATAATCTGCGCTTTAGACTGTCGTTCAATCTGTCGATAGGACGAGGGTGAATCCCCAGTAATGCTTTGCATCAGCGTCCCCAGTGGCAAAGAGGCACGCGAATCAACCTGAAGCGCAGTTAGCCGCCAGGAAGTGTCGTAACCGGTAGTACCACAAATCGGCCAATCGCTAGGAAGCCGCTCGGCGTCCTCTAGAATCTTTTCCCCCGCAATCCAAGCACCTCCGGTAGCCTCAGATAACCAGTGAAAATAACCGGCAGGATCAGCTAACCCATCGGGATGATCGACCCTAAAACCATCAATAAAACCGGCATTGAACAGCTGTAGCAAAAGGGAGTGGGTGGAGTCAAAAACGTCCCGCTCTTCTACCCGCAGTGCGGCAAGGGAATCAATATCGAAAAAGCGGCGATAATTGAGTTCCTCGTCTGCGACTTTCCAATGTGCCAGGCGGTAATGCTGCCGCTCTAACAGCACCTCCATTGGCAAAGCCTCGGTTCCAGTTGCCACCGGAAAATAGTGGTCAAAATAGCGTAAAACCCACTGTTTTCCAAGGTTGTCCTCGCCCGGAATTACCAGCTGCTCTAAAGAAATTTCCTGGTCAGCTAAGACCTGACCGATACGTTTACCCAGGATGGGCATTAAAATCGGTTGATCAATGTCGATATCAAACCAATGCGCATAGGGAGATTCCTTACCCTGCTTTAGCACCGACCACATGGGCAGATTAATCCAAACCGGAGTGGGAACTGCCATATGGTTCGGCACCAAATCAACGATAATGCTCAACCCCGCCCGGTGAGCCGCGTCAGCCAAATCCTCAAACGCGCTGCGTCCCCCTAATTCGGCAGAAATATGGTGATGATCCACCACATCGTAGCCGTGCATAGAGCCCGGAACCGCCTGCAAAATAGGGGAAAGGAATAAATCCGTGATTCCTAGAGCCTGCCAATATCCCAAATGAGCGATTGCGTCTTGAAAAGTAAAATCCTTACTCAACTGCAGGCGGTAAGTGCTGATAGGTAGATGTTTACCGCTGGCGGGCATATGGGGGTGTTGGCTGGACACGGGGAACCTCCTGATTCTTGTTCCTTATTCCTGGGCGATTTCGCGGATTAAAACCACTACTGAACGGTCAAGTAACTCAAGTTCTTGCCCGGCGCTGTAGAGCGTATCCGAGTCTGAGTGCACGTCCTCTTGCATAGTGGAAATAGCTATCTTCCAACCGGAGCCGCACCCTGGTGGGAGAGCGAAAGTGCAAGGCTGAGGGTCAGCGTTGAAAAGCAGTAAGAAAGAATCGTCAATAATCGGTTTTCCGCGCGAATCTGGTTCCCTAATGGCTTGACCATTTAAGAAAATAGTCAGCGAGCGTGCCTCTTCATTGTTCCAGGCTTCCTCGGTCATCTTTTGCCCATCGGGAGCAAACCAGTCAATCTCGCCCAAATCGGATTGCCCGCCGCGAGAGGGTGCGCCCGCAAAGAAACGCCGCCGATGGAAAACCGGGTGCTGATTGCGGAACTTAATCAGGTGTTTGGTGAACTCTAGGAGGCGGAGGCGGTAGTCGTCCTCTTCAGCATCCTCAAAGGACCAATCCATCCAGGAAAGCTCATTGTCTTGACAATAGGTGTTGTTGTTTCCCTGCTGGGTGCGGGCAACCTCATCTCCCATGAGGAGCATCGGAACCCCCTGGGAAAGGAATAGGGTAGTTAGGAAGTTTCGGTGCTGGCGTGAACGCAGCCTTTGAATCGCCGGGTCATCGGTAGGGCCTTCCGCCCCGCAATTCCAAGAGCGGTTGTGGGATTCCCCATCACCCCCGCCCTCGCCATTGGCTTCATTGTGTTTCTCGTTATAAGAAACCAGGTCATTCATAGTGAAGCCGTCATGGGCAGTAACAAAGTTGATAGAGGCATTCGGGCGGCGGCCACTTTGTTCATACAAATCGGCGCTGCCGCAAAAACGGGAAGCAAACTCGGGTAAGGTAGCGTAGTTTCCGCGCCAAAAATCGCGAACAGTGTCGCGGTATTTGCCATTCCATTCGCTCCACATGGAGGGGAAACCCCCCACCTGGTAGCCGCCATCACCCACGTCCCAAGGCTCGGCAATCAATTTCAGCTGGGAAAGAACCGGATCTTGGTGAATAATATCGAAAAATGCGGAAAGCTTATCTACATCGTGCAACTCGCGCGCCAAGGTAGAGGCGAGATCGAAACGGAAACCATCTACGTGCATCTCGATTGCCCAATACCGCAAAGAATCCATAATCAGTTGCAGCACCGCCGGAGAGCGCATGAGTAGCGAGTTCCCGGTTCCAGTAGTGTCAAAATAGTGCGCCTTATCGTCCTCTACCAGGCGGTAGTAGGAGGCGTTATCTAGCCCCTTGAAAGATAGTGTCGGCCCCATATGGTTGCCTTCGGCGGTGTGGTTATAGACCACATCCAGGATTACCTCAATGCCCGCCTGATGCAGGTTTTTCACCATTTGTTTGAACTCTTGAACCTGACCATCAACCACATTCTGGGAGCGATACTGGGCGTGGGGAGCGAAAAAACCAATAGTGTTATAGCCCCAATAGTTTGACAGGCCGCGCTCTTGCAGAGTGGAGTCATTAACAAACTGGTGCACCGGCATCAGTTCAATGGCATTTATCCCCAGGTCTTTCAGGTATTCAATAGTCACCGGGTTAGCGATTCCCGCATAGGTACCGCGTTCCTTTTCCGGAATCCGCTCATTCAAATGAGTGAAACCCTTTACATGTGCCTCGTAAATGACGAGTTTATGCAAATCATGCCCGGGAGGGCGGTCATTTCCCCAATCAAAATAGGGAGTCGTAACCACCGAAACCGCCATATCTGCCAAGGAATCATCATGGTTAGGCTGGCTAGGATCAGCCCAGTCATACGAATACAGAGACTGTTTTGCCCCCACCACGCCATCAGTAGCTTTCGCATAAGGATCTAAGAGGAACTTGTTAATATCGCAGCGGTGTCCCGAAGCTGGATCGTAGGGTCCTTCAACCCTAAAGCCATAACGCTGCTCATCACGAAGCCCCGGAATGTAGCAATGCCAAACATGATGATCGACTTCGCGCAGCTCAACGCGTTCCTCACTGCCGTCCTCGGCGATTAAACAAAGATAAACTTTGGTTGCGACCTCGCTAAAAACAGCGAAGTTTACGCCAACCCCATCATAGGTAGCGCCGAGCGGATACGGTTTTCCTGGCCAAATTTCCATACTTCTAGGTTTTCACAAAACTTCATATTTAGCACTAGCTAGCTTCCCATTTCTGGGAATAAGTTCTGCAATCAGCCAGGTGGAGGCGAAGAAACCGGAAAAATGTTGGTGAAAAAAGCAGGGGTGTCTGCCAGGGTTTATCGGGCCGATATAGGTAAAGAAAACCGCAACAAAAAGTCATAAAGTAACAGTGATGCATTTTTCACGGCGAGTAAGTCACCCAGAGCCCAACGCCATATCTTTGGCGGTACAAAGACGGCGAGCACAGGGGAAAACGCTAGTTAATATCTCCGACTCCAAGCCCACTCGGCACGGGTTAGGGAAAGGAAATAGCCCCTACCAGGCAAATCCGCGCGGGTCGCTTGAAGCTCGACGCGCCCTCGCCAACTATCTTTCCGCACGGGACAGTCGCGAGGTGAATCCTGACAACCTATATCTGCTCAGCTCCACCTCTCAAGGGTACAGATGGTTAATGAAGCTGCTATGCGATTTCGGGGAGGAGGTGCTTAGTCCCACCACCGGTTATCCCTTGATAGAAACCCTGGCTGACCTGGAAAATGTGCAGGTAGTTCCGTATAGGTATGCTTGGTTAGGGAGAAAATGGGAACTCGATCCGCTCTCGCTGATTGCAAGTGAGGGTTTTGCGGGGGAGCAAAGCGGGAGGACGTCGGGGACGGTATCGGCTCAGGTATCCGATAAGCGTTTGCCAGGGCGAGAGTCGGGTGGAAGTAGGCTCGGGCGGGGCTTGAGGGGGTCTCGGTCGTTAATAGGGCGGGGCTCAGGCAGAGGTAGCGTCAGCACCCCAAGAGAACCTGCTGGTTTCCCGGTTATGCAAGCCTTCGAAAGTGATAGCGCCAGTGCCCCAAATGATTCCGCTCGCAGCTCGGGCGCCAGGGCCTTGATAGTCATAAACCCCTCCAACCCTACAGGAGCCTATCTGGACAGCTGCGAGCGGAAAACGCTGCTCAACTATTGCGCCAGACATTCCCTGCCTCTAATCGCCGATGAAGTATTCTATGATTTTCCCCTGCCCGCTGCGCCCTCTTCCCGCGCCCGCCTAGCCGGTTGCCCCCAAAACCTGACATTCGCCCTCGACGGGTTATCAAAAAGTCTGAGTGCCCCCGGTTACAAGATTGCCTGGTTAGAGGTATCTGGACCGGATTCGTTAGTAGCAGAAGCGAAAACGCGATTAGACATAATCGCTGACGCATATTTGCCGTTCAGTGAGATTTTGGCTGAGCAGCTCCCCGGTTTCTTGCAGGAAATTCCGCGGCAAGTAGCGCTAACTCGAGGGCGCTGCGCCGCTAATTTGGAAGTATTACAAGACCTGGTGGCAGCGGATTCAAGCAGCCCAGTTACGGTGTTAGAGCCGCAAGGAGGCTGGAACGTGCTGCTGCGTTTCCCCTCCCACGTGGACGAGGACGAACTGGTTAAACAGTTATTAGATGAGCAGGGGATTTACCTACAGCCCGGATACTTTTTTGATTTGCCTTTCAACGGCGTTATTAACCTATCACTGCTGTTAGAACCGGGTTATTTCCGCGAAACTGCGCTGAAAGTTTTGCGCACTATCAATGCTTTAAGCTAGGGCGTTTATTTGTCAGGAGTTTGCTAGGGGGCATTTGTCGGGAGTTCGCTAGTGGATTAGGAGTGGGTTTTGTGCGGGGGCAGGAGTGGTTAAGGGGGGTGTCCGGGATTTGAAAACCGCCAGTGGCAAGGGCGTTTAGTCGTCCCTCTGGGCGGTCTGGGAAATTTTTCCATTTAAATTGTGATTTTCACAAATTTGTCTTCTATATTCGCTGATTCTCGTTTATGCTGGGGGTATGGAACGGAGGTGTTAGAGATGGAAACCATTGGAGAGCGGATTGGAAGTGCTTGCAAGGATAGCGGTCTTAGTCAAAAGGCGTTGGCGGAGAGACTGGATTGGGATCAGGCGCGACTTAGCCGGGTGATTAGCGGTAGCCGCAAAGTTAGTGCTGGCGAGATTGCCGAAATTGCGACTATTTTGGACGTTTCTCTGGATTGGTTAATTACCGGCTCTGACCCTTATTGGGTGCCGAAAGATGTTGCTGCCCGCCACGATTGGGATGGGGAGACCAAAGAATACCGGCATAACCAGGAAGATCTGGATGTTTTCCGTTCTATCGCCTTGGTCTATAAGCAGGCATATGGATGAGCATTTTGGAAGGAAAGACCCCGGCGCAAGTCTTGGGGCTGCTTGGGGGGAGAATTGAGATTGACTTTTCTTCCCAAGTTGAAAAGTGCCTTGAGATCGACGTGGTGCAGATTGGACTCAAAGCAGGCGGTACCTGTTTATCTTTAGCTTCTCGCCCGGTCATTGTGGTTCCCAGAACCGATAACTGGTTTCGGCAAATGTTTGCGATTGCCCACGAAATCGGGCATATAGCTAACGACACTACGATTAAGCGGGACGACGAAATATCGGAGCAGGAACGGGGCGCTAATCGTTTTGCTGCCGACTTATTGATGCCAAAAGTACAGGTTGAAAGGCTGGTAGAGGACAAAGCTGAACCAGCAAGGTTCGCCAAGTTTTTGTGGGATTGGGGGGTATCAGTTGCGGCCTTGGTGAATCGGCTCAATAAGTTTGACTTACCTACCCCAGATTTTCTTTTCGAGGACGACAAAACAGTAGTTACCCAAAAATTCCTGGGTAAACATCTAAAAGAAATCGGACTTACCTGGACTGATGTGCAACGGCGTGCCAGTTTATCGGGTGCGCAAAGATTTCCTGCGTATCTGCTTGCTAAGCTCTACGAACAAGTAAATAGTGGGAAAGCACCAGCTGGGACCTATGAGTGGGCTCTTGGGGTGAAAAATACAGCCACAACTGAGGAGGAATCTGTCCGGCAGACGCCCGAGATGCTGTCGGCAGAAGAAGTTCTTGACCTGCTGGAGCAATAAATCTTGGCTGCGCTATTTTTCCATGATGCCTGTACTGTTTATTCTTTAGCTTTGGTGGATCTACTCCCTCGTATAAAGCAGCTTTTTGGAGATAAGCTTCGCTTAGCGCCTACGGTAATGCGAGAAGTCCAGTATCTTTTGCGTAATCAGCAAGATTTATTATCGCAGGTGCAGGAGGTCTTCTTTACTGTTGATATGCCCAATCCCAGTGAGCTCGCTCAAACTCAGGTATTTAAAAGTTATTTCGACACCCCTGGGCATGACGGTAATACGGACAATCTAGGAGAAGCAGAAACCCTAGCGATTATTGTCTGTCGTTACACCTGTAGTGACAATGTTTTGTTCGTAAGCGACGATGAGGATGCGGTTGTAATTGCGCAGGAACAGGAAGTGGTAAAAGGCGCTTTCGGGACGAGGATACTTCTGGAGCTGTTAGAAAAGAAAAGGCTAGTTTCTTCGCAGGAAAGAGCAGATATTCTTGCCCAGCTTAGCGAACATGGCCGTCATATTCTGTAACGTTCCGAGCCTTACTGCTCGAATATAGACACTCAATACTATTTCCGAGGGCGTACTAGCGGAGGCCCAACGTTTTGGTTCCCACTGAGGTAGCAGTTTCATGCAGTGGTATCTTCGTCAGTTTTCATTCAGCCCATGTTCTCGGGTAGCAAGCACCCGTTTCCAATATGACTCGCGACTTACAATGTCTTCGATTTTTGAGTTTGTGTCGAAATTTTCCAAGATTGAATACTGGAAATTATCAGTAATGTTGATTCTAACTGCCGGTTCTAAAGGGTGGCTCCCCGAAGGTATTAGTGCAAACATCTTCCGGATTGGTATACCGACTATTAGGGTGGGGTTATGAACGATTTCTTTGACCTCAACTGCTTTCTGCTGAAACCCGAACTTTCTGAAGAAGTAAGTGATAAACGCGTCCGCACGTGGCTTGAGTACAAAATTGATGTACTGAAAGATAATGAAAGGAAGAAAGTTAAGGATCCTGATGCCTCTGCTGACGCCCGAGAGTTCTACCAGACAATATGGAAAGAGTTGCTAGAAGAATCAGGCCTTACCCTACGCCCAGAGGCAAGAGGTTTCAGCAAAAATCCAGCCCAGTATGTTCAAGGTGATTGGATGTGTTCGGTGGCTACTACTTTCCGAAAAGGGTTAATCCTTTTCGTTAAGGACAATGATGAGTGGGAATCGGAATTGAAGAAATTGCGGGAAAAGTATCACCTAAAAAGAAGACCAAACAACGGTGTTGGCGGACCCAATACCTATGCGGAGATTCTCCTCAAAGATATGGAAGAAGAAGCTGCTAAACAGAAATTTCAAGATTTCTGGGGAGATGAGGTACTTCAGAATTTCATCCGACATGCCTACACTTATGCGAATCTGATTATTGTGCCCGACGGATTTAACTCCGCTCGGGTGCAGTGTACTGAAGATTATTGGGATCGAACTTTGGGTTATTACTTTGACTATTTCAATCCTGAAGACCCACTCGTATATAAGAATTGCGATGTCGGAACACCATTTCATACCTTAGTTGAGAAAAGCAGAGAGCAGGGCGATAGGCTGTTTCTCAACGAATGGCTCGATCAAGAAAACAAACCTAAAATGTTGCCTAACAAAAATCCGACCTCAATGGAAGAATGGCGTGACTTGATGGCAGAAATGACTAGACGCATTAAGTGTCGGCGTGAGCAAATGGCTCAATATATAGCGCAGCTACAAAACGAGTAGCCGATAAGAATCGTTAATCGTTTTCTTCCAAGGTTTATTACCCCTCCTAGCCCCGCTCAGTTTAGTGGCGCCTAAAACCATATCCTCTGCTTTGGATTTTCCCGTTTACTCATTTGAGTAAACGGGAATCCAGAGGGAGACTTTATTGCAGTTTTTGGTTCATCTTTTTGACTTCAGCGCGACCCACTAGCCAATTGAATAGCCAAATCAGTAGATAGATAAGCACTATGGTGATGATTACCCCGAGCATATCGAAGCTAGAGCCCCACCATTTAAGGTAGCTGCCAGCTGCAATCCCACAGATAAGTACGATTCCGAAATGCAGGGCGGTATTGAGGATGAGCGGGCGGGTTTCGTTACGGTAAAGCAGCCCCGCGAAGCTACTGATTATGCCGTAGGCTGCATAAATAAGTCGCTCAATTAATACTGCCACGTTTTCGTTTCCAAAACTGTTTAAGAATTCTGGAACTCCCGGGTAATAGCTAGAGGAGGAAAGAGAAGAAAAAATAAGTTCAATACTGGTGCCGATAGTGATCCCAATGCAAGCCCCTACCAGGGTGAGACCAATTATTTTTTTAGTTTCCATGGGTTTTATCCTTCGTGTGAGTTAGAGGTTTTCTGCGGGGTTAGATTCCGAGCTTGGACTTGAAAGCTGGAAGTTGCCGGCGGGAAACGTAATAACGAGAGCCATCTTTTAGCTGCACACTAATCGTTCCCGCGAAAGAAAGATCAAGTTTCTTGATCGCGGAAATATTGACAATTTCCGATTGCGAAATACGTACAAAATCGCCTGCAGGTAGAGATTCTTCGAGTTCGTACATTCGGGCTTTAATCCGCCAATCACCCTTACTGGTGTGGGCAAACACCGCTTTCTTTTTAGTAAAGAACGCGAGTATCGCGCGCACTTCCAACACCGTGGCGTCATTGCCGCTTGTCCCGATGAGACGGCGAAGCGGGCGCTCGACTGCGGGGGAAGAAGAGCTATCCAAGCTACCGGAAGCGAGCCTTTGAATCGCTTGCACCTCAGCATCGACCTCCCGCGCCGTTACCGTCACGATAGTTTCGATTACGGTGGGATCAATCGTGAGCGTGAATTTCATTCCGTTCCGACTCCTTTCCTCTCGCACTTACCGGCAATATTGCGCAAAACCAGGACGTTTGAGTATCTGGTACTTACAGTTAAAAGCCTCATCGCCGACAGTACAAATAATCTGAACTAAGCGGTACAAAAACCGTGCCAAGCGGGAGGATTTCGAGCCTCCCGCACGCCCTCAAAGGTAGATTCTCTACCCTGAAAGTATCCCCAGAAAATGTCCGTGGTTACTGCTGCCCTGGGAACTTGCGTGCAGTCGTTGCGGCGAAGACGCTACCGGGTCTATCTGTAATTTGTAAATACTGCTTCTGTCATGAAAAGTATTGATTTATTCGTGCAAATAGCATACTATGCACCTAAAAAGGGGGCATTTTATGACTACAACAAATATCAGTATTCGTATGGATGCAGCCTTGAAGAAAGAGGCGGATCGGCTGTTTAATGAGATGGGAATGAATATTTCTACCGCGTTCAACATTTTTGTGCGGCAAGCTATCCGCGAGCGTGCCATTCCTTTCCAGATTCAACTAGGCAACCCCAATAGGGAGACGATTGCCGCCATGTTAGAGGCGGAACAGATTGCCAAAGACCCTCGCGTTCCCGGCTACGCAAGCGCCCGTGAAGCATTTGCTGCTGCTCTTAGCGAGGACGACTAATGGCGCGCTATGTCATTAAGTACTCCTCGCAGTTTCACAAACAACCGACTGGATCCCACTCAGACCTCTTTTAGGGGCTTACCTACCAATCTTTACCTTCGAAAATAGGGAAACGTCTGCATGTTTACTTTTACGCTTCTAATATTTAGAATAAGAGCGAAAAGGTAAGGTGAGGGTGTGGGTAAAAGTGTCGTACTAGATAAGCTTGTTGATGCTGGCAATGGATATCTGACAACAGCCCAGGTCCTGGAATCCGGTATTTCCAAGCCCACGCTTGCATCCTATGTAAAAGAGCAAAACCTAAGACGCGTGGGGCATGGTATCTATCTAGCTGATGACGCTTGGGAAGACAGTCTGTATCAGCTGCAGCTCCTGAATAAGAAAGTGATTTTCTCACACGAAACCGCTCTTTTCTTGCATGGTTTAATGGAACGCGAACCCGCTCGGATTTGCGTGACAGTTCCAGCTGGGTATAACGCCACTCACTTGCGAAAACGGGGCGTTCGGGTGACGCAAGAAAAAGCAGAAACCTATGGAGTCGGCGCCTGTTCTGTGCGCACCAACTTTGGCAACCCTGTCCGTGCCCACGATATGGATAGAACGCTCTGCGACATTATTAAGAATAAGGCGAGCATGGATGTGCAGGTCTTTCAATATGCGATGAAACAGTACATGGTAAGCAATAAGAAAAACCTCAATCGCCTGGGTGGGTACGCAAAAAATCTTGGTATTGAATCTCAGGTGAGAATCTATACGGAGGTGATGCTGTGATCAAAACGTCAGTGCAGCTCAAAGCAAAAATTCGGAATCTTACTTCTGGTGACAGCACAAAAAGTCAGACGCTTTTGCGTACTTTCATTATGGAGCGCTTTTTAGAGCGCATCTCCCTCCCTTAAGGCGGGTTTGCTACCCCAAAAACGCTCCCGGAAAAAGGGGTGACAAATCGGGGGAGACTCCCTATAATCGAACATATGTTCGATAAATTGGCTCAGTTGCAGCGCCTAGAAAAGGCGCGCCGGGTTTTGGCGAACCGTCCTCGCCCGGTAAAGCCACTGGCTAGCGCCTATCAACAGGTAGCGGGCGGGGCTGGGCTGCTAGAGATGGCCGCCGAAAAAATGGGGGAGAGCGGCTGGGCAGTATTCCTAGATTTCCCCGATCTAGGCTGGCAGCGCGCCTGGCAAATCGGCTTGGACTTAAGGCGGGTAATCAGCATTCCCTATACCGGGGGCAGCGCCGCGTATTCGCCGTTTTGGCGGGTTGAAAACTGCAGCATTCCCTATACCGGGGGCAGCGCCCTGGCATGCGCCCAACTTTTCGTCCCCTGCGCGGCAGTGCTGGCTATCGGAATGGTAGATTACGGCCCGCAGCAACAACGGATTCTAACCGCAAAAGCACGCCGCTCCGGCTGCGTAATCTTGTCCGCGCCTGCCTGGGCGGGCGCTATCTCGCTAGCAGCTAGCGCCCGACACTCGACGAGTTCCCCTGGGGCAGTTTCAGTCATAAAGGCGAGTGCGTGATGGATTCTTTGTGCTCTGCAACCCCGCCACCGGCGTTGTTAAGTTTGTCCCTGACCCTTGGGTTCCTCCTAACTAGCCCTACAAAGCCAGGAGGGCGAGGTGAACGATAGATTACTAGCCCTCTATATCCCCGCCTGGCCAGCCCAAGCCGCGAAGCTCCCCCTAGATGAAGCAGTGGCGCTGTGCAGCGGCGGACGAGTACAGGCAGTGACTACCCCCGCGAGAGCCGCTGGAATAAGGCCGCAGATGCGACTAAAACAAGCACGCGTCCTCTGCCCCTCCCTCAAAGAAAAACCCTACTCGCTGGCAGATGCGGAACTCGCGTTTCAACCGGTTATCGAGGCCGCAACCCAGCAGCTTTATTCCCCCAAGTGTTGGTTTCCCGGGCTGATAACCGCCACTTTAAGTCGCAGTCAGCGCCGCGTAGAATCCGCCCTGGCCGCAGAACTAACCGAAGACTTAGCACAGATAGGATACGCAGTGCAGATCGGGATTGCTAGCGGCACTTTAGCGGCGTGCCTAGCTGCCCGCGAACAGCTACTGATTGCCGACTCCCAAGTAATGCCTTTCCTTGGCGCGCAGCCCCTAAGTAGCCTGGGGTTTTTCTTACGGCCAGGGATAAAAATAAGCGGATACGATTTCTCTGACCAGTACCTAACAAAAATGGTGGGCAGCCTAACCCATCTGGGAATCACCAGCCTGGGGCAACTTACCGCCTTGGGCCGTCCGGCGCTGATTCGCCGGTTCGGCACCCTGGGGGCGCTTAGTTACGACTTAGCTAGCGGGGAAAATCTAGAGGACGCGGCCAGAGTAAAAACCGCGCCCGCTTCACCCGGCCTCTACCAATTCTTCACCCCGCCCGCCAGCTCTCTTACCCAGCTGTTACTGCCAGCCCGGGCATTAGTAGTAGAAATGTATGCCCGTCTACGCACAAACGGGCAGGTGTGCAGCCAGGTGCAGTTTATTTGCCGCTGCGAAAATGGAAAAGTGCTTAGCCGCGGCTGGAACCTGGGGGTAGCCGTTAGCAGCAAAGACCTAGTAGAACGAATAAAACACCAGTTAGAGACGGTTACGGTCGGAGGTAGCGGCAGCGAAGCTCTAGGAGCTGTCTCCCAGATTGAACTCCATCCCTTACGGGTGGTGGATGCCCGCCAGGCAATGACCCCGCTTTGGGGACGAAACACGGATCCTCCTCAAGAACTAGATCAGGCAGCCCGCAATGCCAGCTCTTTATTAGGTAAAAACGGGGTGCGGGTACCTCATTTAACCAGCGGATATGATCCGCGTTCAGTGATTGAACTGAAACCTTGGCAAGAGCGGGGGAGTCAAAAGTGGCCGCGCCCTAGAGTCGGGGCGCTTACCGGAGTAGCACCGGAAATAGTTTTCATGCACCCTAAACCGGCTGGGATTATTGACCGTCAAGGACGGAAAATCCTGCCTGGGAAAGACGGACAGTTAAATGCCCCGGTCAAATGTTAAGGTAGCCGGACGGAAAATAGCGGTGCAGAAAACCGAAGGGCCCTGGCCTATAAACGGACAGTGGTGGCGTCCCGGAGTCCCCAGTCGTTTAGGTCCCCGGATTTTCCTGCGGGTTTACGGCGAAGAAGAAACCTTACTGCTGGTGTACCGCAAATCCTCCTGGTGGCTAGACGCCTGGGAGGGGCAAAAATGAGCGGCTATATCGAGTTGCACGCCCATTCTGCCTATTCCTTTGCAGTGGGGGCGTGTTCGCCGCGCGAAATGGTGCGCGGGGCGAAAAAGCTGGGTTAATACCCAAAAAGCTGGGGCTATCTGGTCTAGCGCTGCTAGATTATAACGGAGTTTACGGTTTGATGGAGGCGCGCGCCGCTGCCCGCCAAGCCGAACTGCCCTTCCTGCCGGGGTGCGAACTTACTCTAAAGGACGAAACCCATCTTCCAATTCTTTGCACCCCTCGCCAGGGATCTTCCCATTTAACCGGGGCAATCAGCGCCAATCAACTAGCTGCCGGCACGCGGCAGCCCACCCGACAAACTCTAACCGAGTTAGCCACCACGGCACAAGGGCCATGGCCAATATAAC
>ENA-OQLI01001718-OQLI01001718.1-human-gut-metagenome-genome-assembly--contig:-NODE-1718-length-14124-cov-5.363006_pt1 | contig 14124 bp, 8 predicted proteins | sample MGYA00242805_ERZ504812 | MGnify/ENA primary metagenome ERZ504812 (study PRJEB26092, sample SAMD00036430) | human gut metagenome | host: Homo sapiens | study: EMG produced TPA metagenomics assembly of...
TTTCTCTCATACAATCTGTCCACACGTGCGGACAGGTTCTCGGCGCGTGCCAGCATCCTCTCAAGGACACCGGCCTCGATGTAGCATATTTCCATATTTTCAACTCGTTTAAATATCAGTGCGAATATAAGGGAAGAAACCATGAGAGGCAAGCACGACCGGCACACTGGCAGGAATAGTCATGGATAGTCGGTTTTTGTCATATGGGAAGGAAAAAGAAAGCCGAAGCAGGTCTGGATCCACTACCCCCTTTGGGTATGTGAAAGGAACGTTGTGGTGAAAGAAAAAACTCCTTTTCACACATGGATGAGGCAATGCCGGAAGTCCGGCAATAAAAAATGTGGCTTCTCTATCCGGGTAAATGCCATGATTACAGACTTCTTCCTGTTCCTATACCATCAGGTCGGTTACCTTCAGGTTAACAACTTATCCAACCTGTGATAGATCCGGATGTGAAAAGATTACTTTGGCTGGCTATTACAATATAATAAGTAGAATCATGTCAAATCTACTGCTGCTATTGTTTGTTGATAATGGCTGGCAGTAGAACAAACTTTCGTTAAACCAATACGTTCATTCTTTATTATCAAGTTTTTAGACTACCTTTGTATTTTATTAACTCATTTACCAAACATTATGGGACTACTCAAACCGAATCAAGTTTTGAACAAAGCATATAGACAGGTTGCGATTGAAACAACAGATTTTGACTTATTCAAAAATGCCCTTCGCACATTGAGAGACAATATTGTGGATGGGCAAAGAGAACACACGCAAAAAGAACATTTACGTAATTTTCTGAGTGAAACGTTCTACAAGCCATACTACATGGCTCCCGAAGAAGATATTGATTTGGCTATCCGATTGGATAAAACTATCAAGTCCAATATAGGGTTATTGATTGAAGTAAAGAGTACCACCAACAAAGGTGAGATGATTTCTAATGACAATCTTAATCGTAAGGCTTTGCAGGAATTATTGCTATACTATCTTAAAGAACGTGTCAATAAGAAGAACAATGATATTAAATATCTCATCGCTACTAATATTCATGAATTCTTTATTTTTGATGCCCATGAGTTTGAACGCAAATTCTATCAGAACAAACAATTACGTCGTGAGTTTCAAGACTTTGTGGATGGACGCAAAACCAGTAACAAAACCGATTTCTTCTATACTGAAATTGCAACAACCTATATTGAGGAGGTGAAAGATAGCCTTGAATACACTTACTTCAACTTACAAGACTATCAACACCTGCTTGATAGAACAGACGGTAGCGCTTCACGCAAACTTATCGAACTTTATAAGATATTCAGCGATACACATCTTTTGAAGCTATCGTTCCAAAATGACAGCAATTCGCTCAACCGTGGATTCTACACTGAGCTGCTACACATTATTGGTATTGAGGAACGCAAAGAGAATAATAAAACCGTGATTGTACGCAAAGCTGTGGAACGGCGTGACGAGGCTTCATTACTAGAGAATACTATTAACCAACTGGATGCAGAAGATTGTTTGCGTCACATAAATGGTAGTTTGTATGGGAATGATTATGAGGAACGGTTATTCAATGTTGCAATGGAATTGTGTATTACTTGGATGAATCGTATCCTTTTCTTGAAACTGTTGGAGGCTCAGATGTTGAAATACCACAATGGAGATGCAATCTATAAATTTCTTTCAATAACTAAGATTCATGACTATGATGATCTCAACACACTCTTTTTCCAAGTGCTTGCACGTGACATGGGCAGCCGCACACACTCCATTATGCGTGATTTTGCTTACGTTCCCTATCTTAACAGTTCTCTTTTCGAGGTGACAGATTTGGAAAGTAAAACAATTAAGATAAACAGCCTTTCACAACGTACGGTACTTCCTGTCTTGGCGAGTAGCGTATTACGAAATAAAAAACGCAATCTACAAGTCAACGCATTACCCACCCTGCAATATTTGTTTGCTTTTCTCGACGCTTATAACTTTGCGAGCGAAGGCAGTGAAGAAGTGCAAGAAGAGGCTAAAACACTCATCAATGCCTCTGTTTTAGGTCTTATATTCGAGAAGATAAACGGTCACAAAGACGGTTCAGTATTCACACCGGGATTTATCACTATGTTTATGTGCCGCGAAGCAATCACCAAGACCGTACTGCAAAAGTTTAACGATTGCTATGGCTGGAATTGCGCCACCCGTACAGATCTATACAACCGTATCGACAATATAGCCGAAGCCAATGAACTGATTAACAATTTACATCTATGTGACCCCGCTGTTGGTTCGGGTCACTTTCTTGTGTCTGCTCTCAATGAACTGATACTCTTGAAATACGAATTGGGTATTTTAGTAGATGCTACTGGTAAGCGCATCCGCAAAGCTGACTATCAACTTACCATTGAAAATGATGAGCTGATTGTGACCGATGCCGAAGGCAACTTATTTGCTTACAACACACTCAATGCGGAAAGTCGCCGCATGCAGGAAACCCTTTTCAAGGAGAAGCGTCAAATCATTGAGAACTGTTTATTTGGCGTTGATATTAACCCCAACTCTGTGAAAATTTGCCGCTTACGGCTGTGGATTGAATTGCTGAAGAATGCTTACTATACGGCTGAAAGTAACTATACTTATTTGGAGACCTTGCCAAATATCGACATTAATATCAAGTGTGGCAACTCCTTGCTTCACCGTTTCGCTTTGACTGACAGTATTCAGACTATACTGCGAGAGTCAGGTATCAGTATCAGCCAATACAAGGAGGCTGTAGCCAAATACAAAAATGCCCACGGTAAAGGGGAAAAGCAGGATTTGGAAACGCTTATAACTGAAATCAAGTCGAAACTGAGAACAGAAATCAACCGCAGGGATGTACGATTGGTAAGATTGAACAAACGTCGTTCTGAGTTGGCAACCCTGCAAGCACCTCAACTGTTTGAACCGACAAAAAAGGAAAAGAAAGCGTTGGACAAGCACATTGCCGACTTAAAGAAAGAAGTTGCAGCTTTAGAAAATATATTTGAGGAGATACGTTCTAACAAAATTTACCTTGGCGCATTCGAGTGGCGTATGGAGTTTCCAGAAGTACTCGATGCCGAAGGTAACTTCTTGGGATTTGACTGTATTATCGGCAATCCACCTTACATTCAGTTACAATCTATGGGTAAGAGTGCCGATGTGCTGGAACGCATGGGGTACGTAACTTATGCACGTACTGGTGATATTTACTGTCTCTTCTATGAGTTGGGTATGAACCTGCTTGCTCCTAATGGTTATCTTTGCTATATCACGTCTAACAAATGGATGCGTGCAAGGTATGGTGAAGCCTTACGAGGTTACTTTGCAAGCAAGACGAATCCTATTATGTTGGTAGATTTTGCAGGTGTGAAAATATTTGATGCAATAACGGTAGATGCAAATATTCTTTTATCTCAAAAAGCAACAAATATTTTTAACACACGAGCTTGTTCGGTACAAAATGCGAATGGCTTGAATAATTTGAGCGATTTTGTGCAACAAGAGGGTGTGGTGTGCGACTTCGTTTCCTCTGATTCGTGGGTGATACTCTCGCCTATTGAGCAGAGTATCAAACGAAAGATTGAGGCTGTGGGAACTCCATTGAAGGATTGGGATATTCAAATCAACTACGGTATTAAGACAGGATTCAATGACGCATTTATCATAAACACCGAAAAGCGTGATGAGATATTGGCGAACTGCCAAACTGAGGATGAACGCAATAGAACGGCTGAACTTATACGACCGATTTTGAGAGGACGCGATGTGAAACGTTACGGATATGATTGGGCTGGTCTTTGGCTTATCAATGCACATAATGGATTGAAGAGTAAGGGAATAAAGCCCGTAGATATAAATGATTATCCTGCAATTAAAGAATGGTTGGATAATGGAGGTGTAGCCTATAATGGTAAGATGTATAAAGGGTTCTCACAAATAGAGAAACGGTCTGACCGAGGTGATACGCCATATAACCTACGAAACTGCGCATATATGGAGGATTTTTCTAAGCCAAAAATTGTGTGGGGCAATCTTAACCTTACAGCAAGTTACGCAATGGTTCAAGACAACAGCTTTATCAATGCGCCTTCACCTGTGATTGTACCGGCAAGTAAATTTTTGTTGGCTGTATTAAACTCAAAGTTAGCTGATTATTATATTCGTCAACTTGGAGTTACGCGAAATGGTGGGTATTTTGAATACAAACCTATGTTTGTAGAAAAACTTCCTGTTCCTCAAAATGCAGATACTAAAGCTGTAACAGACATAGAATCTTATGTAGATTCAAAAAACGAAACGGCAATAGATAAGGCCGTGTATATGCTCTATGGACTTACTGAAGAAGAAACGCTGTATATTGATAAGAAAGGCAGATGATTGTTTCTGCCTTTCCTTGCTAATCAATAATTCGAAAGGGTTTGATTTATGTACGCTTTTTCCTCATCTGTGAAGTTATAAATATCAGCAATAACATTGTTGAGTATTTCACTAACCTCTTGTTTATTGTCTTTTGTGACAGTAGCAACTATTGAGAGTATTTCATTTTTGTTTATTAAAGGAGGTACTCTTAGCTGTTCTACAAATTGCCGTAACCATCTCCATCCATTTTCATCAAATCGGGTTGTTATTTGATTTAACGAATAAAGCATAGAGCGAGAGTTTAGAAACGCCAGCAAATATAAGAGCTCATCTTGATTGTTGCTGGGAACTGTCAGTATATATCCTGTGTTGCCCACCATGTTATTACCAAAGTCAAGAGCAAAGGCATTTCCTGTTCGAGCAAGTTCAGCCCACACAATTTTTGGCTTAGAAAAATCCTCCCAATAACTGATGCTATCTTGTGTTTCAAACCACTCGTTACAGGTTTTCTTTCGGGCTTTTATTTTTTTGCCATTAACAATATGAGTTTCTCCTGTTTGTTCCAAACGCTCTATGCCAATTGAAAGAAGATAATTTTTCACCGCAGGATAACTTTCTATATCATAATGCCGCGAAGGGAATGTGGCTATAATCCACAAGTCCGCCCACTCATATTCATATCTCTTGATATCCCTGCCACGAAGAATCGGTCGTATAAGTTCAGCCGTCCGAACACGTTCATCTTCTGTTTGACAATTCGCTAGTATCTCATCACGCTTTTCGGTAGAAATGATAAAAGCATCATTGAAACCAGTTTTTATCCCATAGTTGATTTGGATGTTCCAATCCTTCAAGGGTATTCCCACAGACTCAATCTTCTGCTTGATGCTCTGTTCAATGGGAGACAATATCACCCATGGGATAGAATCTGCAAAGTTACACTTCACGCCTTGTTGCTGCACGAAATCGCTCCTTATGCTTCTACCATAAAAGTCTTAATAAATCGAGCGAGCGTATTTCTATCCACTTTACAAATTTTAGCGATTTTGCGTTGTGAAACTTTTGCTTTCAATAGTTCTTGTATGAGAATTTTCTTATCGTGGAGTTTGTACTTCTCTGGAGCACTCTTTTTCCCTTTAGGACGTCCCAATACCACCCCCTCTGTTTTTTTCCGTGCCAAGGCTTCTTTAGTTCGTTGGCTAATAAGGTTACGCTCAATCTCTGCTGACAGTCCAAAAGCAAAAGCCAACACCTTACTTTGAATGTCCTCCCCCAACCGATAATTGTCCTTGATAGTCCAAACTCTACATTCCTTGCCCATGCAAATATTCAGAATTTCCATTATCATAAAGAGATTACGCCCCAATCTGGACAATTCAGCACAGATAATCAAATCATCTTTCTGTACCTTGTTGAGCAACTTTCCAAGTTCTCGTTTGTTGTAGGCTTTTGTTCCACTAATGGTTTCCTCAATCCAACCATCAATTTTCATTTTTTGATTGTCGCAGAAATTATTGATTTCAAAACGTTGGTTTTCTACCGTCTGCTTGTCACTGCTTACTCTAATGTATCCGTATATCATATATCTAATTATAAATGTTTATAGATATATAATATGAATAGTTTTTCATGATAAACCATTGATTTTACGTTTAATTCTTTGCCGTTTCTTCCTTAACTAACTTTCAATTTCCATTTTTATATAGTACAATTGATTTTTATTCGTATATTTGCGCATAGAACGACTGACTTGATAGCAACTCACAGCAGAGCGCAGCAATAAGCACGGTTGCCAACTCGTTACCTCAAAATCGGGTAATCCTCCCAAAGCCTTTATTATAAGGCGATAAGAAATTTATTCCAGAATTACTAAAAAAATACTAAAGAGGCAGAGGAGAAGGGGATAAATGCATGCTCATACCTCAGTTCTTCTTTGCTCTGTACTCCTTGGGTGACATTCCCGTGTGTTTCTTGAAATATCGTCCGAAGAAAGACTGGTCGGGAAAACGATATTTGTCGGCAATCTCTTTCAGTGACATGCCGGTGGATTGCAGTGCCATTTTCAGTTCCAATATCAGGTTTTCGTCAATGATTTCTTTGGCAGAATCTTCTGCCACTTGTTTGGTGATGGCAGATAGGTAGCGGGTCGAAATGCAGAGTTGGTCAGCATAAAAAGCGACATCCCGCTGGGTAGTACAGTACGTATGTACCAGATTTATGAACTTTTTGAACAATTCTTCTTTCCGGTTACTGCCATTGATTTGCTCTTCCGTAAAGTAACGTTGAACCTTGTCGTAGGTGTCGAGAAAGAAAATTTGCAGCAGGTTTTGTGCAATGGCTTCGCGATACAGATTTTCAGAATCGCGGTAGATGGCATTGCTTGCCGTGATGAGTCCTGTGATAGCACGAACCGGTTCGTCTTCGGTATGCGTATAGCATGCATTCTCCTTTATAAAATGTATGAAGGGCGGCTCTAAACGGAAGCATGCCGTCTTGAACATTGTCTCGGAATAGGCAAAGAAGTCCACCAGGAAATCTTTACTCGCACTTGTCAGTGAAATAATGGAACTTGGAAGCAGCGTAATGTGCGTATTGGGTACAATATGATATTTTCTTAAATCTATTGTGATATTTGCTTCTCCACGGGTGCAGAACATCAGTGCTCCATTGTTCATTTTCAGAAGACGTTCCCGGAAGAATTCCAGCTTGTCTGTTCCGGCTCTGAACGTTTCTTGTTTGGTAGTCAGTAATGGGTTCATATGTTAGATTGCTTATGATTTGCGGTTACAAAGGTACGAGTTCTTTTTGGATTGTTAAATGGCATGTTCCGAAAATGAACAGTCGTGTACCTTCAATGAAACAAATGGTTGTTCAAAAACGGCATACCTTTGCTGCCGGCTTAAAAAATGAAAGAGAAAGCCGACGTATTATTTTTTTAAGATAAAAAGTATGATAACAAAAAAGAGTATGATGAAACAGATGATGACCGTCATCTGTAGTGCAACACTGGCAGCCTGCGGCAGCGCGCCTGTCGTGCAACCCCAGTCGGAATATCAGGTGATGACTATTTCGACTACCGACAAAGAACTGCAGACAATTTATTCCGCAGCCATCCGCGGACGGCAGGACATTGACATCTATCCGCAGGTGTCCGGTACACTCACCAAACTTTGTGTGGAGGAAGGACAGACCGTGCGTCGGGGGCAAGTCTTGTTTATTATCGACCAGGTGCCCTATCTGGCAGCCTTGCGCACAGCAGAAGCCAATGTGGAAGCTGCCCGTGCCGGCGTGGCCACTTCGCAACTGACATATGACAGCAAGAAGGAGCTTTATGCCCAGAAGGTGATTTCCGAGTTTGACTTAAAGACTTCCTACAACAGCCTGCTGACAGCGAAAGCCCAGTTGGCCCAAGCCGAGGCGCAGCAGGTGAATGCCGCCAATAACCTCTCTTATACAGAAGTGAAGAGTCCGGCAGATGGAATGGTAGGTACGCTCCCTTATAGGGTGGGGACGTTGGTCAGCGCCAGTTTGCCCAAACCACTGACGACCGTATCCGATAATTCTAATATGTATGTCTATTTCTCCATGACAGAGAATCAGTTGCTTGACCTCACCCGCCGCTACGGCTCCAAGGATAAGGCGCTGGCAGAGATGGACTCTATCGAATTACAGCTCAATGACCGTTCTGTCTATCCGCAAGAAGGTAAGATAGAAACTATCAGTGGTGTAATTGATACCTCTACGGGTACAGTCAGTCTGCGTGCCGTGTTCCCCAATAAAGAGGGATTGCTGACCAGTGGCGGTTCGGGCAACGTCATCATCCCGGTACGGAAAGAGAACTGCATCGTTGTTCCCCAGAGTGCCACTTACGAAGTACAGGACAAGGTCTATGTATATAAGGTAGTTGACGGCAAGGCGCAATCAGTTCCCGTGCAAGTGACCCGTGTGAATGGAGGTCAGGAATATATCGTAGAGAGTGGCTTGAAAGTGGGGGACACAATTGTGGCCGAAGGCGTGGGTTTGCTGCGTGAAGGTACCTCCGTCCAACCCAAAACGAATGAATGATAATTTTTAACCGATAGAATATGAACCTCAGAACTTTTATAGAACGCCCCGTTTTTTCGGCAGTCATCTCCATTACGATTGTCATTCTGGGCATCATCGGATTGTTCACCTTGCCCGTTGAGCAATATCCCGACATTGCGCCGCCCACCATCATGGTGAGCACCACTTACTATGGTGCCAGTGCGGAAACCCTTCAGAAAAGTGTTATCGCTCCGTTGGAAGAGGCCATCAACGGTGTGGAGGACATGACTTACATGACTTCTACTGCCAGCAATGCAGGGTCGGTTTCCATTACTGTTTACTTCAAGCAGGGTACAGACCCGGACATGGCGGCGGTCAATGTGCAGAACCGTGTGTCCAAAGCCACGGGGCAGCTTCCTGCCGAAGTAACCCAGGTGGGTGTCACCACCAGCAAGCGGCAGACCAGTATCTTGCAGATGTTCTCTTTATATAGCCCTGATGACAGCTATGACGAAAACTTTCTTGCCAACTATATCAGTATCAACCTGAAGCCGCAGATTCTACGTATCTCCGGTGTGGGCGATATGATGATTATGGGTGGTGACTACAGTATGCGTATCTGGATGAAACCGGATGTCATGGCGCAGTACAAGCTGATACCTTCGGATGTGACGGCTGTGCTGGCAGAGCAGAATATCGAATCGGCCACCGGGTCGTTTGGTGAGAACTCGGATGAGACGTATCAATATACCATGAAATATACGGGACGCCTCATTACTCCTGAGGAGTTTGGCGACATCGTCATCCGTTCTACCGAAGACGGCGAGGTGCTGAAACTGAAGGACATCGCCGATATAGAGCTGGGTAAGGACAGTTATGCCTACAAAGGTACCATGGATGGACATCCCGGTATCTCCTGCATGGTGTTCCAGACCGCGGGGTCCAATGCCACGGAAGTGAACCGGCAGATTGACCGGATCCTTGAAGAAGCACGCAAGGAATTGCCCAAAGGCGTGGCGATTACGCAGATGATGTCCAGCAACGATTTCCTCTTCGCCTCTATCCACGAAGTGGTGAAAACGCTGATTGAGGCTATTATCCTGGTTATCCTGGTGGTTTATGTCTTTTTGCAAGACATCCGCTCTACGCTGATTCCGCTGGTAGGTATCGTTGTTTCACTGATTGGTACGTTTGCTTTCATGTCCGTTGCCGGATTCAGTATCAACCTGATTACGCTGTTTGCGCTGGTATTGGTGATTGGTACGGTGGTGGATGACGCCATTGTCGTGGTGGAGGCGGTGCAGGCACGGTTTGATGTGGGCTATAAGTCCTCCTATATGGCAAGTATCGATGCGATGAAGGGCATCAGCAACGCGGTTATCACTTCTTCACTGGTGTTTATGGCGGTGTTTATTCCGGTATCGTTCATGGGAGGGACTTCCGGTACGTTCTATACCCAGTTTGGGTTGACGATGGCGGTGGCCGTTGGTATTTCGGCGATTAATGCGCTGACACTCAGTCCCGCACTTTGTGCCTTGCTGCTGAAACCTTATATCAATGAGGATGGGACGGAGAAGAATAATTTTGCTTCGCGCTTCCGCAAGGCATTCAACACGGCTTTCGAGGCGGTGGTCGAGAAGTATAAGAAGATAGTGTTGCTGTTCATCAAGCGCCGCTGGCTGGGATGGTCGTTGCTGGCACTTTCGGTGGTGCTGCTGGTATTCCTGATGAATACCACCAAGACCGGACTGGTGCCCGACGAGGACCAAGGAACGTTGTTTGTCAACGTTAGCACCGCTCCGGGTAGCTCGCTCAAGACGACAAATGACATTATAGACCGCGTGGAGAAGCGTCTGGAAGACCTTCCTCAGAAATTACACTTGCAGAAAGTTGCCGGTTATGGTCTGCTGTCCGGGCAGGGAAATTCTTTCGGTATGATTATCGTGAAGCTGAAACCTTGGGACGAGCGTACGGCAAAGGAAGACCAGGTGCAGGCAGTCGTCAACCAGATATACGCTCGCACGGCGGATATTAAGGATGCTACAGTCTTTGCCATTGCTCCGGGTATGATTCCGGGCTATGGTATGGGTAATGCGCTGGACTTGAATGTGCAGGACAAGCAGGGAGGGGATATGAACACCTTCTTCCAGACCACCCAACAGTATCTGGCGGCACTGAACCAGCGTCCGGAAATTTCGATGGCATACTCCACGTTCGATGTACGCTATCCGCAGTGGACTGTCGAGGTGGATGCTTCCAAGTGCAAGCGTGCCGGGATTACTCCCGACCAGGTGTTGTCCACACTGTCGGGCTATTATGGCGGGCAATATGTCTCCAACTTCAACCGTTTCTCCAAAGTTTACAAGGTAATGATTCAGGCCGACCCGAAGTTCCGTTTGGATGAGGCTTCACTGAACAATGCCTTTGTGCGCATGTCCAACGGTGAGATGGCTCCGTTGAGCCAGTTCGTTACGCTGACCCGTTCCTACGGTGCCGAGTCCTTGAGCCGCTTCAACATGTTCAACTCCATTGCCGTGAATGCTATGCCTGCCGAGGGATACAGTACCGGTGACGCCATCCGTGCCGTACAAGAAACGGCGGAGATAGCCTTGCCGAAGGGATATGGCTATGACTTTGGTGGCATCACCCGCGAGGAAAGCCAGCAGAGTGGTACTACAGTCATCATCTTCGGTATCTGTATCTTGATGATTTACTTGATTCTGAGTGCGCTTTACGAGAGTTTTCTGATTCCGTTTGCCGTTATCCTGGCCGTTCCTGCGGGCCTGATGGGGTCGTTCCTTTTTGCCAGGATAGCCGGGTTGGAGAATAATATCTATTTGCAGACGGGACTTATCATGCTGATAGGTCTGTTGGCAAAGACCGCTATTCTGTTGACGGAGTATGCCGCCGAGCGCCGTAAAGCGGGAATGGGGCTGATTGCTTCTGCCGTCAGTGCGGCAAAGGCGCGTTTCCGTCCCATCCTGATGACGGTACTGACGATGATTTTCGGCCTTTTCCCCTTGGTGGTTGCCACGGGTGTCGGAGCCAACGGTAACCGTTCATTGGGTACGGGTGTTGTCGGGGGTATGTTCATCGGCACACTGGCGCTGCTGTTCATTGTTCCTGTCTTGTTCATCAGTTTCCAGTGGTTGCAGGAGCGGCTTCGTCCTGCCCAATCCGTCCCGACGAGCGACTGGCAGATTGAGGAAGAGATGAAAGTAAGCCGGAAGGAGATAGAAGAATCACATTAGTACATTATCGCGTAACTAACATAAAAAAATAATGAAGAAACAATTCATATTATTAGCTGTCGCCGGCTTGGTACTGACCAGTTGCGGCATCTATACCAAATACCAGCGCCCGGAGGACATCACGACCGATGGACTTTATGGACACGATTTGGATGGGCAAAGTCTGGATAGCCTGAGTCTGTTTGCGGCATCGGACACTGCCTCCATCGCTTCCCTTTCCTGGCGCGAGCTTTTTACGGACCCGCAATTACAGTCGCTTATCGAGCAAGCCTTGCAAGGCAACACCGACCTGCTTTCCGCCCGGCAACGTATCAAGGAGGCGGAAGCCACGCTGATGTCGGCCAAACTTTCGTACCTGCCTTCGTTTATGCTCACTCCGCAGGGTGGCGTCAGCAGTTTCGACAATTCCAAAGGCTCGTGGACCTATTCCGGCATTGCCTCGGCAAGTTGGGAAGTCGATATTTTTGGTAAGTTGACCAATGCCAAACGCCGTTCCAAAGCGCTCTACCTTCAAAGCTTGGAGTACGAACAAGCCGTTAACACTTCGCTGATAGCTAATGTGGCCAATTTGTACTACACCTTGCTGATACTCGACGAGCAATACCGCATTTCCGAAGAAACAGCCGCCAGTTGGCGCGAAAGTGTACGCACCATGCGAGCCATGATGGCTGCAGGTATGACGAACGAGGCGAGTGTCTCGCAATCCGAAGCCAACTGTCGTCAGGTAGAAGCTTCGCTGCTCGACCTCCGGCAGCAGGTAAAGGAAGTGGAGAACAGTCTCTCCATTCTGTTGGGCGATGTTCCGGGCACCATTGAGCGTGGCCGGTTGGCGGGGCAGGAGTTCCCGCAGGAACTTGCGGTGGGCGTACCTCTGCAACTGCTTTCCCGCCGTCCCGATGTGAAAAGTGCCGAACTCTCGCTGGCATCCGCTTTCTACAGCACCAATGCCGCCCGTTCTGCTTTCTACCCCTCCATCACCCTGAGCGGTACAGCTGGCTGGACCAACTCGGCAGGAAGCATGATTGTCAATCCAGGAAAACTACTCTTCTCTGCCATCGGCTCGCTGACACAACCCTTGTTCAACAAAGGGCTGAACGTGGCACAGCTCAAGATAGCCAAAGCACAGCAGGAAGAAGCCAGGCTCGCTTTTCAGCAAGCTTTGCTCAATGCCGGTAGCGAAGTGAACAATGCTCTGACCCAAGTGCAGGTAGCCCGTGGAAAGACGGAGCTCCGCGCAAGGCAGATAACTTCACTGGAAACTACCGTCCGCAGCACCCGGTTACTGATGCAACACGGCACCTCCACCTATTTGGAAGTGCTCACTGCCCAGCAGGGGCTACTCTCTGCCCAACTGACACAGGTAGCCGACCGCTTTGATGAAATACAAGGTATCATCAACCTCTATCAAGCCCTCGGTGGAGGGCGGGAGTAAAATATACTCTTTCTCATCTTCATTCTCTCGCCCCTCTATCAATCCGGCATTTCCTTTTTTTGTGGGAATCCGATGGTAGAGGGGCTTTCATATAAGCGGGCTATGGCAAAAAAACTACGGTTTCTTGCCGTCAAACCGGGACAAACTTTATAACTTTGCGGCATACGACATAAAAATCTATCTATTATGAACTGCAAATCCTTGTTTTTTCTGGTTGTTTTTTCCCTGACCCTTATATCAGGGGTGTTTGCTCAAAAGAAAGTTTCTATTCTTGGCGATTCCTATTCCACTTTTTACGGTCATGTCTCTCCTGCCGCCAATCTCTGCTGGTATGGAGTTCCCGGCGAAAAGAAAGAGAATGATGTGACAAAGGTGGAGGAAACCTGGTGGTACCGTTTCATCCATGAGCACGGCTTTCAGTTGGAACGCAACAATTCCTATTCCGGCTCCACCGTCTGTCATACCGGTTACGAGAAAGCCGATTACTCCGACCGTTCTTTTATCACCCGTATTCACAACCTCGGCACCCCCGACATAATCCTTGTTTTTGGCGGTACCAATGACAGTTGGGCAGGTGCTCCCATTGGCGTATACCAATATGATGGCTGGACGAAAGCCGATTTGTATAGCTTCCGTCCTGCCTTTTGCTATCTGCTTGCATCTCTCAAGCAGCTCTATCCTGCGGCCAGGATTTATAATATTACCAATTCAGAACTATCCGAAGAGGTAACTGATTCCATGGATGAAATTTGCCGGCACTATGGCATCGAGAATATTCGTTTGCACGACATTGATAAACAATGGGGGCATCCTTCTGTGCAAGGAATGCAGAGTATCGATGCTCAGGTTTGGGAGTCTGTCTCCCCGATATTGGAGGCTTCTGTTTCTTTGCCTGCCAAGAACTAAGGACAGATGTCTTATCCTGATATAGGTAGACACATTTACAAACTAATAAATGTGTTACTATTATGACTTCAAAACGAAAGCTTTATCGTGAAGATGAAAAACTGTTTTTTCTTCACTCTTACTACCAATCAG
>ENA-OQLI01001723-OQLI01001723.1-human-gut-metagenome-genome-assembly--contig:-NODE-1723-length-14017-cov-8.922102_pt1 | contig 14017 bp, 7 predicted proteins | sample MGYA00242805_ERZ504812 | MGnify/ENA primary metagenome ERZ504812 (study PRJEB26092, sample SAMD00036430) | human gut metagenome | host: Homo sapiens | study: EMG produced TPA metagenomics assembly of...
ATATTTGCCGAGGTACAAATTGCTGAAGCACAGCCAGCCATTCTCGATTTTAGCGCTGGCTACAAGGTGGTCTTTTTTCAGAACGGGTAAATAATCAGACACCCACTGCCCGCTGTTGTCGCGGATTGTGGTGTGCCAGATGGGATTGCCGTCTGCATCCACGATTTTGGAGTAGTCCACCACGCCGGTCACGCCATCGGGGTGCGTAATATCTTCGGCGGCGTAGAGGTCGTACACCGCGCCGTCCAGCGCGGCATCGCCGTGAGCTTGCCCGCTGGCAAGGGCTGTGCCGTGGGCGGCGCTGCCGCCCACATACCGCACGGCATCAAGGTCAACCTTGGAGATGCTGATTTCGCCCAAGGTGCGGTCATTTTTCATAACGCCGTCTGAGGGTGTGATTGTGTAGCTGTCCTCGTTGGCCGCTTTGCCGCTGTTGTCGGTGTTAAAAGTGCGGCTGGAATCCTTGCCAGTGTCGTAGATGGTAACGGTGGTTTCTACGCCCGTACTGGTGACAAGTTTGGTGCCGCCTTTATCGGTAGCGGCAATGTCGGCATTATAGTCAGCGTTGTCCAGCCAGATTACAGAATTGTCGCTGTCCTCGGTGATTTCGATATAGTAACCGCGCTTGCCCAGCGGAGTGTTGACGATGCCGGGATGATTGATGTCTGTCCAATCGCCAAAATAGCCTGTGGGCGCTTTGCTTTCCACAATGATAAACTTGCCCGCATTACGCTGGGTATAGTAGAGAGTATGCCGCATGGAATCTGTGGTCGCATAGGCCGCACTGTTGATGACCGCGTAGCTGCCGTCGCCCTGACGCTGTACGCTGTAGGTGTTGTAGCCCCCGGTGGGCTGGTATTTGCCGGTCACCACATCCCACTGATAGATCTCATACTGGGCATCGGTTGCGATCTGGCTGCCGGTTTCGCTGTCGGTTTTCTTGAGGTTGACCTGCAAACTCCACTCGTCATTTTTCATGACATAGTCATTGTTGGTGTTCGCGGGTACCGAAATCGTTTGGCTGCTGCCGTTCGTGCCCCAGTACTTGCCGAATCCATACGGTACTGTGATTTCCTCATAGCGGAACTGGATGCTTCCCAGCTGTGCTTTAGCCGCTGCTATAGCATTGTTGACAGCGTTCTGGGCCTCACCCTGCAATTCCGCAATGGCGGCGTCGCGGGCACTGTTGGCGGCCGCATCAGCAGCCTCCTGCGTGGTGAAAGGACCAACCTGTCCATTGCGAGTGCCCGATGTTTTGGTAACGGCATAGTGCAGGCTCCAGCTTGCACTGGCATCGCCACCGTTCTTCTGGTAGTTGTCATCGGCGGTATGACCGCTGGTGGTCACAGTTTGCTTTCCGGCAGGGCTGATAGACCAGTTGCCGCCCTCGATGCTGCCGGATTTGGTTGTAGGTTCGATTTCAATCGTTGCACCGTCCACTTTTTCCAGTGTGGCAGTCTGAATCTTGTCGGTGCGCACACCGTAGGAAAAATCGAAACTGCCGCTGGCGGTCTGGGCGGGTGCCTCCCAACTGGCGTAGTATTCCTGCACAACAGGTTCCGGCTCAGGTTCCTCCTCACCGATCTCAGGTCCGATCAGGGCAACGGTCTGCCATCCTGCGCGACCGGGATTATAGATGTAGGTGTAGTAACCGCGGGCAGAGGCGTAGGTTTCCACGCCGTTCAGCAGCTCATCGGCAGAGGCAAGATAAATTTCCGCGGTGGTGCTTTCGGGGAAGTTTTCGATGATATACATCTGTACATCGTCATAAATTGATGCACAGAAATCCAAAAGAGAGATTTCTTCACCCTCGTCAGCGGAAAAAACAGCGGGCAGATCGTCCGCATCGCCCAAAGAAAGCTGGTTCAAGCCGCCCCAGATGCGAATCTGGTTGCCGTAGTGGTCACCGGGGATGCACTGGTCTGCGTTGACCGTGGAAGTGTTCACATAGGTGTATGTCGGGCATCCTGCAGGCTGACCGTTGGCACCGTGGGTGCAGCAGTAGGCGGGTTCGCCGTTGAACCAAATCAGCCAAGTGCCGTTGACCTTGGCAACCTTGGTGATTTTGCCGCTTGTCACCGCAGGGGTGGGGCGCTCGGCAAAGGCGGCAATTTCGCTGTCAGGGAAAGGATACTCGGCAGTCACATTGCGGTCGATGGTCACCTGCAAGGTTTTGGTCAGGCAGCTGCCGTCCGGCGCGGTATAAACCAGCTGCGCGGTAAAATCCGCATCCGCCTGCACATACACGCCCAGCACCGCAGCGGAAGTTTCGCTGTACTCATTGTGCAGCAGGCTTTCTGCGTTTTCAGCGGGTGCGCCGTAGTAGTCCAGCAGGGTCACTCCGTCCGGCAAAATTAGATCAAGGGTACTGCCATCGGCAGGGTACTCCACCTGCGCCAGAATCGGCACAATGGCGTAGTCGGTATCTTCCAGCAAAGGTGTAGTCAGTGTCAGGTTGTCACTGTCCAGCGCCTCGGCGCTCAGATAACTATCCTGCTCTAAATCGGCATCCCACGCGCTAAGCCCGATTTTGATTTCACCGGTCGCTACTGGCAAACCGTAGCTGCCGATGTAGGAGCCTGTGGGGGCGTCCGGCATATCCGCGTAGAGGATTTCACCGTCAAAGGTGTAAGGCTCGTTTTCTTCAGCAGGCTCATCCGTGGTTGGTGCTGCGCTTTCCTCGGTAGTTGCTCCGGGGTCGGGGTTGCTGGCATCGGTCTGCCCGTTGTCGGTTTCGGTTTCATCGGTCTGTTGTTCCTCAGTGGCGACCGTGCTTTCCTGCGGCAAGGGCGTTTCGGCAAACGCGCCGACCGGGAACACGGAGCAGCACATCACGGCTGCCAAAGCCAGCGCCAGAAGGCGGTGGCTCCATTTTGTTTTTCGATTCATGGGTAAACACCTCTTTTATCTTTCGGGGGCTGTTTTCTCGCGCTCCAGCTGACGCAGACGCGAAGTAAAAATATCGATCAACCCGGCATGAGATTGCAAATTGGCGTAATACACCGCCTTGTCATACCCATCCGCATTGATGTCTTGAATTGTTCGCACAGAATCCGCCCATCTTCGATTCTGCGGGGAAATTCGCGCATCGCCATCCCGCACTTGGATGGCTGCTGCAACAATATAGCGGGTGCGCTCTGCGCCGTATCCTGCCAATACCTGCTGCACGGCACCGTCATCCAAGCACAAGCCGTTATAGTTGTAAGAAATGGCGTCATCAATTTCATCGCGGCATTCCTCGTTCAACTTCATGGAGGCGCGGTATTGCGGCAGTTCCTCGTGTTCGCGGGCGTATCGACCGGTCTGATAGTAAACGGGCGGCCAGTTCTTTTTCGTGCTTTCCATCAGGTCGATGTCGGCGCGATCCGCTATGCACAAGGTCATAACATCCAGTGTGTTGGTATCGCAATCGCGGTAGTCTTTGTAAATGTCCGCCAGCGGTGCTTGGGATTCCAACAAAGCGCGCAGCTGTGCAGGACGCAGCGAAGCATTTTCAAGAGCGATGAGGATATCCTCACGGGAGCTGTACTCATACGCGTGGTTCAAAATTTCTTCGGGCGGCTGTGCAAGCAGCCACGCACGGTATTCGTTTTGCTCCTGCTGCATTTTGTTGTACAGCTTAGCGACAAGGGGATCGTTTTTCACATCGCATCACCGTCCGTATTGTGCAGAATTCTTTCCCAGAAATTCCGCTTTTCAGGCTCGGAAAGACTGCGATAGGCGGTTTCGATCACCGCATTCACGACCTGCTCGGCGGCATCCTGCGCGATATGCAACTGTTTTGCCGCATTTTTCCCCATCGCAAGACGGTGCAGCAGATTCTCTAAAACCGTTATTTTTTGCTTTTGCAGCGCGTTTTTTATGCTTTCGTCTATGTCGAGCGCAGCAACAGGGGTGTCGTATACGCTTTCCGGCACACGAAATACCAACTCGCTGCGTTCTCGATTGGGGGCAATGTCATTCAGCACGACCATGCAGCCGTTTTGCTCGGCTTTTCTAAGTAAAGTTTCAATGTCCATAGAATTCCTCCAATAAAAAAGCGCCCACAAATGTGAGCGCTTAAGTAAGATATTCAGTTACAGAGACTCAATCAGTTCAGAGATTTCCTTGACAGTTTCCAAGGTCTGCCCAAATGTAATAGCTGCTGCATAGGAATTGCTCATGCCGTAGCTATCCCATAACTGTTGCATAGACGAATCATCCCTTAGGTCATCCAAAATTTCTTTCCAATCGGCAAGATCTTCCAGAGATTCTCGCTTTTCAGCCGTATGCAGAACAGCATCCTTTAAGACTTGCGGGCGAATTTCTGACTTTCTGGTGCGATACAGCGTGTAAAGGTCATAAAAATCGCGCGCTCTTGTGGTGGTTGCACCGCGGCGGATAATGGTTTCATACTTTTCAGCAAGTATCGTTTCTATCGTATAAGCCATGATAGGAATTTTCTTTTCGGAATCAAAGCAGGGAAACTCATATTGTACCGCAGCAGGGGTGATTTTGTCGCCGGTGGTGATGTCGATTTTCATGGGTGTGTTGATTTTCCCATACAGAACATCAATATGGGCGCGGAAGTTGTTGTATGCATCAATTTCACGGATCGGTGCAATGGAACGATATTCAAAGCGGATACCGTCACCAACATCAACTGCCAAAATGGTTTTGAGGGCAGAAACGATTTCCTCTTCTTCCATATGGATACCGCGCACGGTGGTATCCATATCCATCGTAGTTCGACCCTCAAGCCCAACCATTGAGGAAATCAGAAGTCCTCCCTTGAGAATGAAATTTTTCTGATACGGCGAAGCCGCCAGTCGTTCCAGCAGACGTTCAAACATAAACATCTGCAAAATTTCCTGAGCGCGCAGATGCTTTTCGGCAGCAACATTGCGCGCCCAGCCTTTTAATTGTTCTGGTGATCTCACATCAGCACCTCCATGTAGGTACGCAATTTATCGTCAACCCCAAACTGTTTTCCATACTTTAGAAGTTTTCTGGGATTTGGTCTTGACGCAAAGTAGATCTTCAGTCCATGTGTAAACAGTTGCTTGTCGATTGCATTTCTGTCGCGCACCAAGTCGCAAATGCAGCGTTCACGGTCATACAGGATAACATTTCCGCCTTGTGGAGATCTGCAAGTGGTTTTGCCTATACCGTGAAGACTTCCTTTAACATAGTGAAACCGAATATTGGAATCGCGTTCTTTGATGCGACTGGTGTTATATCCTTGCGGCACACTGAATTCAAAAATGTGTGGCGTTCGGTCTGACAGTCCCCAAAAGTACATGGCACTGCCGTAAGAGTAGACAAGATTCTCGCTTCCGCTTTGCAAAAGCGTAAACTCGTCTGGAACAAATCCGGTCATTGTATATTGTCCGCGGGCAATGCGCGTCAGAACACCTTTGTCTGCGTATCGTTTTAATGTGACACGGTTTGTGCCTGCTCGCAATGCTTCTTCTGTAGTAACAATGCCGCCGTTCGCATCAGCTATCGTTTTCAATACAGCTATCGTAGCATTCACTCCACACACCGCCTTTCAAAAAGTTACTACTGTGCTTTAATTATAACATAATAAAGCACAACTGTAAACGGGCTTGTGGGAGATTTTCGTGGGAACTAGTTAAAGGTCACGACCCAATAGGTATATTGCCCCTCTGCCGTCTGGCAAAACCAGCAGCCGACACCCATGCTGGTAAAACTCGGCTCCATAATGTTGGCACAATGGGCGGGGCTGCCCTGCCAGCCTGTGCAAACGGCGCTGGCAGAACTCAGCGGACCGGCGGCGCAGATCTCGCTGCGGGTGGTCATACCGCTGTGATCAAAGGGCGCACCTGCCACAAAACTCTCACATCGGGCATCGGCAGCGGCGCTCAAACCGCTGTCCATCGTCAGCGGTGCCAGCCCACCGGCTGCGCGCATCGCGTTGATGTTTTCCTGCACCGCCCAATAAGCGGAATCCGAGCTGTCGATGCTCCACCACTGATCGGTGCCTGACGCCAAATCAAAGGGCACAGCACCATAGCTCATACTGACCTGCGCCGGGGCAGGTTCTGCCGTCGGCGCTGCCGTGGGTTCCGGCGTAGGGGCAGGAGTCGGCGCGGGGGTAGCGGCAGGTGTTGCCGAAGGTGTCGGCGCGGGTGTGGCGGTAGGTTCCGGGGTTGCTGTCGGCTCGGCAGTTGAAATCGGTGCAGGTGTTTCTTCGGCGTCTGCACTTTCGGATGTCGCTGCCGACAGCTCCGTCAATTCAGCGGATTCCGGTTCCGGTGTCTGTGCGCAGGCTGTCAATGCGGACAGCATTGCAAGCATTACGATCCATTTTTTCATCTTGAAAACTCCTTGCGGGGGCCATCTCTGACCCGGTTGCTTCTTCTTTCCTTCATCTTAAAACCTTCTACCTTTCTTGTCCACGCTGTCGATTGTCCGAACGACACTGTTGCTCTTCGTCCGGCACGGTATCCAGCACGATATCCTTTTCGTTCAGGTTCAAAAGTGCCTCCAACTCGGCAAGGCGCTTGCTCTTTTCAGCCAGCTCGTCCGCCTGGACAAAGGGCTGCGCCAGCTGTTCCTTGGCGTTTTCCAGCTGCTTTTGCAGCTGCACCAATTTGGATTCAAGGTCGGTCACGCTCTGCGGCAGGTTATGCAGGCAGTTGTCCAGGCGTACCGTGTTGCCGACCGCATCCGCGCCCAGCTGCACCGGGTTGATACCGCTGCCCACAAGATACGCCAGATACATTTTGTCCATCGCAAAATAGGCGATCTGCAAATCAAAGCCCTTGTATCGCCCGATGGAAACCGGCTCGGTGCGGTTCATCGCCATACCCAGCAGCCCCAGCAGGGCTTTGCCCGCGTCCTCGCGCTTGGTGTAAACCGTGTCCATCAATGAGATGGCGAAAACATCCTTGTCGTCCGCATCGCGCTTGGTATTTTGCTGTAGCAGCGCTGTGTCCGCTTTGGCGTTTTCCAACTGCTGGGCGGTCTTACGCATTTCTGCGGGGAATCCTTGTGTAATCGCATCTTCCAGCCGGTAATGCTCGTTGTTGTAGGCGGTTTTCAGGGTTTTGAGCCGCGACACCTGAATATCCAGATCCATTTTCTCTTTGATCATCGGATTGCCCGCTGCCAGCGCCTTGACCTCGGCATAAGACAGCGCTGCATCGTCCAAATCATCCGCACTGCGGGCAGGGCTTTTGCTCGTCATAATTTGCCCGATGAACTTCTGTTTGGTTTCCAAAAGCTGCCACATATAGCTGTCGAAGGAAGCTTCTGTGACGTAACGATACTCATATACTTCGGCATTGGTGTTGCCTTGGCGAATCATACGCCCGTTGCGCTGCTCAATGTCAGAGGGTTTCCACCCGCAGTCCAGATGATGCGTGGCCACCAGCAGCCGCTGCACATTGGTGCCTGCGCCCATCTTACCGGTGCTGCCCATCAGCACGCGCACATCACCGCTGCGCACCTTGGCAAACAGCTCGGCCTTTTTCACCTCGGTGTTGGCGCTGTGGATGAACTGCACCTCGTTTTCGGGGATGCCCATAGAAATCAGCAGATTGCGCAAATCATCGTACACATTAAATCCGTCCGGTTTCGGGGTGGACAAGTCGCAAAACACCAGCTGGGTCAATTTCTTGTCTTTCGTTTCACTCCAGATGCGGTACACATTCTCGGCGCAGGCGTGAACTTTATCGTTGGGGTTTTCGGGCAGATTGGGGTCGATCAGCCGCTGATCCAGCGCCAGCTTTCTGCCGTCGTTGGTCACCTTGAGCATATTGTCCTCGGTGGGGTCTACATTTCCGGCGCGAATTTCTTCGGCGCGGTCGGCAAGGTCAGCCACCATCTGCTTTTGCTGGGGGCTTGGCGGCAGCGCCACATTGATGGGTTTGCCGCCCACCAGTTTAGGCACCGGCAGGTTGAGCATATCCGCCGTCTGCACATCCGCCACCTGCTTGAACATACTCATCAATTCCGGCAGATTATAGAATTTGGAAAATCTTGTTTTTGTGCGGTAGCCGGTGCCTTCCGGCGCAAGCTCCACGGCTGTCACGGTTTCTCCAAATGTGGATGCCCACGCATCAAAGGAGGAAAGCCCGTGCTGCTCCAAGGTTTCCCGCTGCAAATACCGCTGCATGGTGAACAGCTCCGCCATAGAGTTGCTGATGGGCGTACCCGTGGCAAACACCACGCCGCGGCTGCCGGTGATTTCGTCAAGGTAGCGGCATTTCATATACAGGTCGCTGGCGCGCTGGCTCTCGGTTTGGGATATGCCAGCCACGTTGCGCATTTTGGAAAGCACCGCAAGATTCTTGAAAGCGTGGGCTTCGTCCACCATCAGGCTGTCCACGCCAAGCTGTTCAAAGGTCACCACATCGTCCTTGCGGGACTGGTCGTTGAGCTTATCCAGCTTTTTCTCCAGCTGCTTGCGCATACGCTCCATCTGCTTGACGGTGAAATTCTCGGCGCGTTCTTCTTTCAGCTGTGCCACTTGGCTGATCACATCGTGGATCTGGCTTTGCAGGTATTCGACCTGCCGTTCCTGTGACAGCGGGATGCGCTCAAACTGGCTGTGCCCGATCACGATGATGTCATAATTGCCGGTTGCGATTTTGGCGCAGAACCGTTTGCGGTTGGCTTTTTCAAAATCTGTCCTGCGGGCTACAAGAATATTTGCGTTGGGGTACAGCTGCAAAGCCTCTCCGGCAAGCTGCTCGGTCAGGTGGTTGGGTACACAGATCAGGGTCTTGGAGCAAAGCCCAAGACGTTTCTTTTCCATCGCCGCAGCGACCATTTCGTAGGTTTTTCCGGCGCCCACCACGTGCGCCAGCAGCGTATTGCCGCCATACAGAATGTGCGCAATGGCGTTTTTCTGGTGGGGGCGCAGCGTGATTTCAGGTGACATACCGTGAAACAGGATATGGCTGCCATCGTATTCGCGGGGGCGCAGGGAGTTGAACCGTTCGTTGTATTCCTTTACCAGCATCTGGCGGCGGGTCGGGTCTTTCCAGATCCAGTCCTTGAAAGCGTCCTCGATCTGCTGCTGTTTCATCTGGGCTTCCTGCGTGGCAGCGGCGTTCAGAACGCGGATTTTGTTGCCTTGCATATCCTCCTTGGTGTCAAAAACGCGCACATCCCGCAGGTTCAGGCTTTCTTCTAAGATGTGGTAGAAGTTGGCGCGCTGTGTGCCGTAGGTCACGGTGGCTTTAATGTTGCCGCCCGTAAAGCTCTTGTTGGTCACATTCCAGACGCCGGTCAGTGGGATGTACAACACCTTCACGCGGTCCCGCACATAGTAAGGCGCGTCCACCAATTCATCGGCAAACTGCTTGATGAGTTCAGGTGCCAGCCAAGTGGCACCCAGACGCACGGCAATTTCGCTGGCCTCCAAGTCCTTCGGCTGCACGGTTTCCAGTGCCTGCACATTCACGGCAAAAGCGGGGTTGTTCTGTGCCGCCAGCTTCGCTACCTGTAATTTGTGGCGCACATCGCCGGAAAGATATTCATCAGCGGTATAATAGCGCGGTTCACCATCAGAATTCTTTTCCAAGGGGTCGGCAAAGATAACGCCTTGCAAATCCTGAATCAGTGTTTCTTTGTCCTTGCCGGTCAGCTGCTGCATATACCCAAAGTCGATGCCTGCGCGCTCACCGACACTCAGCGCCAGCGCCTCGCTGGCGGTTTCCACACGCTCAGCTGGGCGGGCAGCGCGAATGGTGCGTTTGGTGAACATATCCGACTTGCCGATGAAGTTACCTTCGCTGTCGAGATTTTCCAAGGAGCACAGAAGAAAATATCCACTGTCATCCCGCATATCCAGCGATGCGCCGCGGCTGTTGATGAGTCCAAACTTACTGTGGTAGTGGTCATACTGGCAGTTGAGTTTGGCTTGCAGCTCCGTGATGACTTCATCCGGCATATCTTCCAGCTGGGCTTGAATCAGTTCCCGTGTGGTGTCTCGCAGTTCGATCAGCAGCCGCATACGCGCAGCAGAGGTGGCACCAAGGGAAACCTCGCGCATAATGGCGTTCTCGCGGTAATAGATTTTGCCGTTACGGATACAAAAGCTGAAATTGCGCACATCGGGTTCGGCAGGTATGCTGGCTTCGACAGCGCCGGATTCCTGCACCTCGATGTCCTGAAAGTGAAATTCAGCGTGCAGGTGAGACATTGCCTCCTGCAGCACATCGGGAAGGGGCTTATCGGCAAACGCCTCGCAGGTCAGGGTCGGGCCATACGGACCGCTGACGGTTTTCAGTGTGCCGCAGACCATTTCGGGGTGTTCGGCAAAATAGCTGTTGAGGGAAAGCCCGTCCTCCGTCTGGGTGGTGTGCAGCCAGCTCGCGTCCTGCTCCAGAATGCGGTCACGCTTTTGCAGGAAGATGATGTCCGCCATCGCCTTGGTTCCGGCTGACTTAAAGGTGGAATCCGGCAGGCGCACGGCACCGATAAAGTCGCATCGGGCGTTGATGTACCTGCGCACTTCCTCGCTCTTTTTGTCCAGCGTGCCACTGGTGGTGATAAAGGCGATGATGCCGCCCGTGCGCAGCTTGTCGATGGATTTGGCAAAAAAGTAATCGTGAATCTTGAAGTGCAGCCGGTTATACTGCGGGTCAACCACACTGTAATCCCCAAACGGCACATTGCCGATGACCACATCGAAAAAGCTGTCGGGCAGGTCGGCTTTCTCAAAGCCGGTGATTTGGATGTTTGCTTTCTGGTACAGCTGGCGGGCAATTCTGCCGGTCAGACTGTCCAGCTCCACACCAAACAATCTGGTGGTCGGCTCATACAAATAGCTGTGGCTTTGCCCAAAAAACGCGCCCGCACCCATACTGGGTTCCAGAATCGTTCCGGCACCCACGCCCATTTTGCGCAGGGTGGTGTACATTGCGTCAATGACTTCGGGCGGGGTGTAAAAGGCGGTCAGGGTGCTGCTGCGGGCAGCGGCGTATTCCTCCTCTGTCAGCAGGCTTTTCAGCTCGGTATATTCGCTGTGCCAGCTGTCTTTGTTGGGTTCAAAGGCATCGGACAAACCGCCCCAGCCGGAGTATTGGGCTAAGATTTCCTGCTCCTCACCGTTTGCGTGGGGACCGCCGTCCGCCATACGCTTTTCGATGGATTTCAGGGTGCGGATGGCGGTGATGTTGGCTGCAAACTTTTCGCGTGGTGTGCGCGGGGGTACAGGGTCCTGCGGCGGGATATAGTTGTTCGGCTCATAGGCTTCCTTGAGAGCAATGAGTTCCGCCGCCTGCAAGACCTGCTCGCCAAAACCACCAGATGATTCTTCTGCGGGTTCTAAGACTTCACCCTCAACAACCTCTGCCGCCTCACCGGCGTCCGGTAGATTGGGTAATTCTGGTGCCGCCAGCGCATTGTTTTTAGGGTTCGCCGCCAGCAGCCTTGCAAACTCCCCGCGGTTGACGGCGCGCCCGATCAGCGGGAAATCCTCATCGCGCAGATGCACATCAAAGATGCCGATTTCCTCCACCGTAAAGGGGTGGTCGTTTTCCAGATAAACGGTATCTCCGGTAGCCAGCGGGCGCTTTTCCACGGGCTTAGGCTTGTAGCGCTCCTGATATGCTTCATACGCTGCTTCCGCATCGTCAATGAACTGCGAAAATTCAACGTCCTCAATGCCTTCCTTGGCAAGCGCCCTTGTGCTGTCGAAGCGCGCACTGTCCACAAAGGAGCCGTCAACTAGATACACAATCTCATTGCGCAAGAAGTTGGCGTACACCTGAATTTCGTGTTCGCCGTCCCCGGTGGTGGAATAGGCAAGGTCGATGTGCGTAAGGTCCGAATAATCCGGTGCACCCAGCCCTTCGCGTTCACAAAAATCCGCGATGGTTTTCTCCGCATAGTCTATCTCGGCTTGACGGGCGTCGCGTTTGGCTTTCTGTTCCGCTTCCCATTTTTCATATCCCTGCTTGTTGTTTTCATCCAGATATTTGTCGTTGTGGACCAGCAGATGCAAACGGCGGGCAACCTCGTTCCACGGCAGCAAGCGGAAATGATCCGGAGCGTTATCGGATGCATAGCGCTTGATTCTCAGCCCCTTGGCATCATAATCCAGAAATCCTCTTTCGCCATCTCGGAAATCCCAAGTGCGCCCGCCGATACCGTATTCTTTTTTCAGCCAGTTGGCTTGCTCCTTTACTGTAGGCAATACTGTGGCAGAGAAAAATTCCTGTATGCGAAAACGCCCCTCGCAAAAACCGCTGCCCATGACAAGAACATCGACAATGTCCTGCTCGTCGATATGGGTGCCATCATCCTTGATGGGCTGCTGCCAGCTTGCGCGGGGCTGTAATTGGCGGATGGTTTCCTGCTGCTGTTCAGGTGCGGGCAGACCGATGGCGGCGGCAATTTCCTCGGCAAGGTCGCCACGCCCCACGCTTTCCGGCAGTTCCTGCGCATCGGAAACAGAAACAGCGGAGGGCGATGGTTCGCTCTCCGCTGTTGTGGGTTCGGTATTTACAGGCTCGTCACGATGGGCATCGCCAGTTCCGCTGCCTGCGCTTGCAGACTGTTCATGTGCGCCGTCCAACCCAACGGGTCGTTGTTCTTGTCCGGTGCCGGGTTGCTGACCAGCAGCTTCGTGATGGTCTGCTCCACCTGCTCCCAATAGCGCTGCTCGGTCTGTTTCAGGTCGCTGTACAGCGTCCCGTCCAGCAGCATCTTGTCGTACAGCAGGGAGTGGTTCTCTTGCAGGAACTTCTCCCGCTGCAGACCGATTCTCCCGACCGGCGGTCTGTGCGCTTCCTTCATTGCCATCTTGGGCACCAGATACCCGTTCAGATTCGTCATATCCATGATCCTGCACCTCCTGTTGGTTCGTCTTGCTTACATTCTCATCATACTGTTTCGGCTGGGTCTTTGCAACACTGTCGATGCTCTTGACGACAGCGCCGATTTCGGCAAACATCTGCCGCCCCGCGCGGTTGACGGCATTGCCCAGCGCCAAAACCGCAGGTTCGGTATCAAAGCGGTCAATGTCCGCAAAGGCGTCCTGCGGTACGGCGCTGTCGCCCAAACCGCAGCGCACTGCCGCCATATAGACGGCGCTCTGCGTGATGAGGTTGGCAAAAATCGCCGTTTGCTCCTGCGGCTTTGCCCATTCCAGCGTGCTGCCGATCACGGCATTTTGCAAATCGGCGTCCAGCTGTTTGCCGTGCTGCGCCACAAACAGGGCTGCCTGTAAGCCGAAAATCTCCGGCAGGCTCTCGGCGTTATGCTTTTCCTGCAAGGCTTGCAGGGTCGGATAGCGGTTGGCATCAGTGATTTGCCAGCCCAATGGTTTGGCACCTTTACCGGCAGGGTGGGTATCCTTGATGTCAAACAGATACCGCACATTGCCCGCCATATTACCGGTGCCAAGGGACGCTACGCCGTGCGCACCGCGGTTGACCCAGCGCCCGGCTGCGCGGTTCCAAGTGTCGATGTCCGCCAGCATGGTGGCGCCGGGACGTTGGCTGTAAATCAGCGCCTGATTCGGGAAAGCGTAATGCGTTGTATACGCGGCTGAACGCAAAAACGCCCGCCAGCTGTCGGCATTGTCTGCTACATCGGCAATCGCCTGATGCGCCTGCCGTAAAATGTTTTGGTAATTCGCCAATCGGTTTCATCTCCTTTGCGGTAATAAAAAGCCCTGCACATTGCTGTGCAGAGCTTTCCATTCGCGTGATTAAATTTTATGCGGGGCGGTTGTTACTGCGTTTGATGCCCATAAACGGGGGAACCGAGGAACGGTTCAGCCCTTTTTCGTGCGCTTGTTTCATGGAGAATTCGTGTGCTGCAACCGCATCGATGAACGCACGCTGTTTTTCAGTGGCGTGGTAGTAATCAACCTTATACCGTTTGCATACGGCAAAAAAGACATCCAGATACTGAATGTTTTCCTTAGTCATTCGCGTGACCTCAAGCTCGGTTTTATCCTTTTGCATAAGCGTTCCTCCTTTATGAAAGATAGGTGCTGAAAATCTCCTGTGCGCTTTCGTCAGCAATCATTAACAACTTAGGTATTATATCG
>ENA-OQLI01001729-OQLI01001729.1-human-gut-metagenome-genome-assembly--contig:-NODE-1729-length-13937-cov-3.007676_pt1 | contig 13937 bp, 7 predicted proteins | sample MGYA00242805_ERZ504812 | MGnify/ENA primary metagenome ERZ504812 (study PRJEB26092, sample SAMD00036430) | human gut metagenome | host: Homo sapiens | study: EMG produced TPA metagenomics assembly of...
TGGGTACGGCGGTTTTCTGTCTTGGAAATGCGGATCGTCACCGTCTGGCCGTAACCGGCCTTGGCCACGGCGTAGGTCAGGCTCTGAGCAAGACCCGTTTTGCTGACAGGCGTTGTGATCGTCTCCATCCGTGCGAGATTATGAATCTCCGGCACGGTGCTTTGGGTCCGATACAGCGCCGTCACGGTTCCGGTTGCCGTGGCCTGCATGGCAACGGAGCTGTTGCAGTCGGACACCGTATAGTTGTAGGTGTGGTCTGCCGCCGTGAAGGTCTTGTCGGCGGCGTAGGCGATCCGGCTGGAAGCATAGGTGCCGTTGTAGAATGCCAGATCGGTCAGCCAGTCGGTGGTGACAGGCTCCGGGACGGACACATTCAGTCCGCTGGAGGGCGTGAAGGTGATCTGCGTATGATACCAGGTGTTCTTCGTGGCGATGCAGGTATAGCTCTCGCCGGGGACAAGGTGATAGATCCCGTCCACCGGGGCAATCTCGGAGCCTGCTCCATTGATCACCTGCACCGTTGTTCCGGAAGGCACAGCCAGCGTCACCGGTACGGAAGCTACCTTCTGAATGTGGATGGTATAGGTGCTCTGCTCCCCGTTGGGCGCTGCTACCTGAATCATGTGATCCTGCGTGTCTCCGGTCAGCTGCACCGCCCCGGTTCCGGTGACGGTATAATCCTCACCAAATGGTGCGGCGTCAATATCCACAGTGGAGGACACGGTTTTTAGGCTGTACTCCCGGGTGTTGGGCGCAAACTCCAGGGGCAGCTTGGTCCCCTCCGCCGTGGCTGCCAGAGCCTTCAGCGTGGGCACACGGGTCACGGTGACATCGTAGGACTGAATCTGCGTGTAGCCGTCCGAGCCTGTATACTGTGCTTCCAGCGCGAAGGTCTTGCCCTCCATGCCAGAGGTCAACAGATAAGTAAGGGATGTGGCTGTGCTGTTCCAGCTGCGGGATATGCCCGACATATCCTTGCCGTTGGTGCCGGTATAGATGGTGCGGAGCTTGGTGGTCTTGGTATTCGGGACATTGCCCATCGCCGCATTCAGATACACGCTGCTCAGAGCATTGGCTGTATCCTCGATCCAATACTGCGCCGTGTGGTTTTCACGGTTTTGTGCAGCGCGGTAGGGTTCCTGATCGGCATCCAGCAGCCGGATATTGCCGAACCACTCGCCGTAGGGCAGGGTCGCAGAGACCTGGGCGTCGGCGGAAACCGTCAGCGTTCCCTCTGTGCGGTTATATCCGCCGTCGGACACACGGAACTTATAGTCACCGGCGATGACCTGGACGCTGCCGGTGCCGGTGGTAACATTGCCATAGACATCCGTAAGGGAGAGGATCGGTGCCTCCACCGCATTGCCGTTTTGGGTTGCTGTGGCGGAGACGGTGTATTTGGTCCCGTCCAGAAGGGCCGCATATTCGGCAATGGCGTCTTTCAGGTTTTTCAGCAATGGTCCTGCCGAGTCGGCAGTTGCCGTCCGCAGGCCCTTCAGCGCCGCTGCGTAGGCACTGGCCGCTGCCGGATAATTCTGCACATGGTTGGTCATGTCCAGGTAATCCGCCATTTGGATAATCAGCTGGATAGCTGCGTCCGAATAAGTCGAAGATACATGGAAGCAAAGGGCCTTGACGGAAGAAGCCGGAGCGTCCAGCTTATAGCCACCCTTGTCATAATAGAGCAGGTAATTGGCGGAAACGCCGTTGATCTCATAGACGAATCCGTTTTCCAGGCCGACAAAGTCAATATCTGAATCCGCCAGCGCCTGTTGAATGGTTTGCCCAGATTTATACTGGATACGGGTCGGCTCCACGATGGTGCTGTTGGCGTTCATAGCCACAAGCACAAAGCTACCGGCGTACCCCTCTGCGGCCATCGCCGTGACCGGCATGGCGGCAGAGAGCAGAAGCACCAGACTCAGCAGCAGAGCCATTACTCTTTTGTGCATTTTCCTTCCTCCTTGTTTTCAATACAGGCAGTTCCATAGCCGGTACCGTATTTTCTCCCAGGTTGTCCAGCTGCCCTTGCAGGCATCCAGTACACGCACGGCAAATGAGTCAACCTGCTTGCGCTGCTGCGGGGTCATCTCCTGGGTGCTGAACAGCGCCTTTTGATTCAGTTCTGCGGCCTCCGCAGCATCCTCCGAGAACTGCACCGTACTGTGGCGCAGCAGGCAAACGGCATAGCCATAGCGCATGGCAATGGCCTCCCGGTCGTTTGCGGCGTCGATAGCGGCCATCTTCTTCCGAAACACCCTGCGGCGATGGAAAATGCACCCGGCCAGCAGCAGGATCAGCAGCAAGGGAAGAAGCAGTAGGTAGTGGGCATTCAGTGAGAAGGTAAATCGGTCCTGCTTGTGCTCGTTGATCTCCTCTGGCTGCTCCACCTCTACAAATTGCTGGGTGTTGTTCTCATAGGTATTCTCATCCGGGCTGTCGCCGCCCAGGGACAGTTCCTCGTCGTCTATGTAGCCGGGAGTCACCTCGAACGGCACAAAGCCGACACCGCTGACATAGTATTCCGCCCAGGCGTGGGCGTTTTCTTCCGTCAGGGTAATGGTCTCCCCGGCCTTGTAGCGGGCGGCATCCTCTGCCGAGAGGTAATACCCCTCCACATAGCGGGCCGGAACGCCCATGTAGCGCAGCATCAGCACCGCTGCCGTGGCGTAATGGACGCTGTAGCCGTGTCCGCTGCGCTCCAGCGTATATTGCAGGAAGTCGCCGCTGCCGTTCATGGTCCGGGCAGTCTCATCGTAGGTCATGGCTTCCCGTAGATAGTCAAAGATGATGGTGCGGATGTCGCTGATGGTCCGGGTCTGGGTGTCCAGCTTCAATTGCCGCTGGAGGACGGCCCAGCTGTCCTGGGTCATTTGCAGGTCCACGGCCCGGAGATAGTCGGCATAGGCCTGCTCCTTGGATAGATAGGTCTCGATGTTTTCCCGGCCCTGGGCTGTGGAGAGGTTCCGCTGGATCTGATACCAGTCCGGGACGCTGCCTTTCAGATAATACAGGCTCTCTGCCGGGGGCAGATTCGTGTCCCCGATGCGGTCCGCTGCCAGCGTTTCGCTGCCGTAGACGGCGTAGGGGTAGTAGCCGTGGGCGGAACAGGCGGAGAGATTTCGTATAGTCATGGACAGCGGTGTGGCCGTCTCCGTATAGCCATCCGCCAGTGCAATTTGACTCTGGCCGTAGAAACCCGCCTCATGGAGCCAATAGAAAAGGTCCTCATATTGGGCGGTTTCTTCGGTATCGGCTGCTTTCCAGCCGGTGCCGGTGTAGGTGTCGTAGACCTGCCCACGCAGATACACCTTTTCCGGCTGCTCCATTGTGACTTCCAGCGCCGGGGTGTCGCTTTTATTCCAGGCGGGTAAGTTCTTGAGGTTTCCTTCCGGCATGGAATTGGTATCGCTGTCGTAGTGCCGCTGGTGAAGCTGGGTTTGCATCGTCTCGACCATGTCTGTATTCAGCTTGTCTTGGCAGGACAGGCCAATCAGCAGACACAGCGCTGCACACAGGACCGGCAAGATCAGCTGCGCCGGAACGCCTGCAAGGGCTTCTCCCTCTGCCGTGTGCTGCACCATCAGCAGCACCGTGCCAATAATCAGCAGCCCACCGCCGATGCCTATGGGAAACAAGCCCAGCAACAGGGCTGCATAGCAGGGCAGCAGAATCGGCAAGGCCAGCAGCATCCGTCCGCTCCATGCGCTACGGCTGAGAAGCAGCGACACCGCCAGTAGCAGAACCGTTACCGCCAGAGGCAGAAATTGGGCATCCGCTGCCGCAAGGTCCAGGTAGATCTTCCCGGTCTTTTTCGTCAGCAGGGTCAGGAAATCATTTGCCAGTGTTCCAAAACCGGGTAGGACAAACTTGTTCAGTGCCAAGCTCAGAAGAAGCAGCACGCCGATGCCCGCTGGAACGAGCCAGTTCCCGATTCTGGTTTGGTATACTATCAGCAACGCCGCCTGTACCAAAATCGCAGCTGCTGTCATAGCCCACCATGGGTAGGGAACAGAGGGAAATGCAGCGGTTAAAAGCAAGCAGAAGCCCACCGTCAGAACGGCACAGACCACCCAAGCGCCCCAGGGAAAGTGCAGCTTTTTCTGTGCCGTTTCGGCGACAATCCACTGGAGTCCGTTTTCATTTTTTCGCATGATGGGTTAAACCTCCAGTCGCTGCATGGCCTCGGAATAATTCTGCGGGGCAAAGGTGGTCGCACCGGGGTACTGTTCTTCGGTACAGAGGATGAAATGCACCCGTCCGTCCGTGAGCAGCTGTTCTTCCGGCGCTGTGCCGAAACAGAGAATTCGGCTGTAACCGTCAGTTTTGGGCAGGCGGCACTCAGCGCTGCCCCTGGTCTTTACCAGAGCCGGGATAGCCTGCAAAAGCTGGTTTTCCTCTGAAATGTCCTGGACCTGCAGATCGTCCCGGTCCGTCCAGCACAGGGTATAGGGTACACCACTTTGCAGCAGTGCCATGCCTGCGGAGGACACGACCTCCGCCAGTGCGTCCATCTGCTGGGGGTTACCGCCGGTGCGCTTATCCCAGAATACCAAAAGGGAACGGCTCTCCGGCTGGCTGGCCTCTTTCAGAATCAGCTCATCTAACTTGGAGGACAGCTTCCAGTGAATTTGCCGGATGTCATCGCCGGGGCGATACTCCCGGAGCTGGTACACCTCGCTGCGGTCCTCACCCCGTCGATTGGAAGTGCCGTCGTCGGCATAGGCCGGTCGGGCGGTCATGTCCGCCTCCATTGGATACAGGTCCGGGAGGATGGTCAGACGGGCATCCGCTTTCACGCGGGCCTTCATGGGAAGCAGGCCCAGAGATGCCAGCAGGGTAAACCGGCTGATCTGCACATACACTCTGCCGCAGAAGCTGCTTTGCAGCAGGATGGTTTGGCTGCTTTCGCTCTTGGCTCCGATGCTGCCGGTCAGCGTCACTGTCTGATCTTCCTCAGTGAGATCATTGCGGATAGAGACCTGACAGCCATAGCGCATTACGGGCAGAAACGCTCCGTTGCGGATACGCACCCGACAGCTGACTGCCGTGCGTTTTGCCGCTGTGGCCGGGGTCAGAATGTCCGCCTGCAGGTGCCTGCGGACATAGAAATTGACCGCCCAGGAGGCCAGGGGCAGCAGGAGCAGCAAGCAGAGTCCGGCCAGCGCCCAGAAGGAGCCGCTTGTAAGAAGCAGCGCCGCCAACGCCAGCAGCAGGATCAGATAACACAGGGCGCTGCCTAAGATCGTTTTTCTCATTTGCTGGAAAATTCCCGGACATCCGGCTTCTGGACGGAGGTAAGTACATTTTGCAGGATCAGTGCCGCTGTATAGTCCTGGAGCCGCGCCTTGGAGTTGAGGATCAGACGGTGGACGCACACATCCGGGAACACGGCGCACACATCGTCAGGGATCACATAGTCCCGGCCCTCTAAGTAGGCGTTGGCCTTGGCCGCACGGGTCACAGCCAAAGCGCCACGGGGACTGACACCCAGGGTCACATAGGCGTTGGAGCGGGTCAGATCCACCAGCTCTGCAATATAGTCATAAATTCGGTCTGCCACATGGATATTGCTGACCTCTGCAATGAGCTTTTCCAGCTCGGCAGGGGAAGTCACTGTCTGGCAGGCAGAGAGCGGGTCCACATGATGGCGATCCTTCAGCAGTGCCGCCGTGCTGGCCCGATTGGGATAGCCCATGCTCAGTTGGAGCATGAAACGGTCCAGCTGGGATGCGGGTAGCATCTGCGTACCCGCAGAACCCACCGGGTTTTCCGTTGCCAGCACGATAAAGGGCTTCGGCAGGGGCCGGGTCACGCCGTCCACGGTGACCTGCAACTCCTCCATAGCCTCCAGCAGAGCGGATTGGGTCTTGCTGGAGGTACGGTTGATCTCGTCCGCCAGCAGCAGATTGGTCATAATGGCTCCGGACTGATATTTCAGCTTGCCGTCTGCCTTATCGAATACGGAAAACCCGATGATATCCGATGGCAGGGTGTCGGAGGTGAACTGGACACGCTTGGAGTCCAGACCTAGCGTTTTGGAAAATGCCTTGGCCAGCGTCGTCTTGCCTACGCCGGGGACATCCTCCAGCAGCACATGGCCCTGTGCCAGGATGGCCAGCAGCACTTTGCGGACGATGTCCTCCTTGCCCAAAACGACCTTGTTGACCTCTGCCTGAATTTGATCTGTCAGCTTGTTCATGCCTTTTTCCTCTTTCTGCCGATGATGTAGATCGCACCGGCGGCGATTACGACTACCGCACCGATCACGGTGCAGATGATGATTCCATTTGTGCCGAATGTCTCACGGGGCGCTTGAGTGCCGTCAAAATGCAGCACCCACGGCTGCCCGGACCGCACACGCTGCACAGCCACTAAGGCCAGGACGGATTGGGCCGTTGCCAGGCCGTCGCCGGCCCCCTCCAGCACATGGCGGTAGGTGCCGTCCGCTTCCCGGAACTGGGAAAGCTCCGTCAGCAGGGTGTGCTCGCCCTTGATAAAACGGCTATCCGTCTCCGGGTCAATGCCCAGCGCACACAGGGCCAGGATGACCTGGGCGGTGCTTTCCGCGTTTTCATCGCCGTAGACGATATACCCGCAGGTGTCCGTCAGTTGGCCGGAAAGATAGGAAAGTGCTGCGTCGATCTCGGTCTCCATCTGGTCCCGATAGGGAGCTAGGGCCTGCACCGCCATAGCGGTGATGTCCACATCCGATTTTCCGGGGATCAGGCCGAAGCCGCCGTCCGGCTCCTGAGCAACGGAAATGGCATTTACCATGTCCTCCCGGGAATACAGGGCGTCTGCCGGGACCTCTGTGTCCCCGGCATCCAAGGTCAGCAGCGCCCATATCCAGCCATTTAAGCCCTGAGCGCCCGGATCACGGGCATAGTTGTAAGTACCCTCTGCGATCAGGTCAATGGCCGAGCCGTCGGGCTTCGGGCCGAAGTTGGTGGGGTTGCCCCCCAGTGCCAGCACCGTTAAAGAAATCCGGTGGTATTCCGTGGCCTTGTTGCGGTCCAGGCATCCGTTTTTGGCGTATGCGTCCTCCACATGGGCCTTCAGTTCCGCCAAATAGTCGGAATAGCTCTCCCTTGTGCCGGACAGCGCCATAGCTATGGCCAGCCAATCGCAGACGGAATCGCCTGCAGGAAACAGTTCCCGGTCTTTCAGCAATTCACCCTTCTTGCCGCCCAGAGCGGACATTCCCTCCGCACTCTGTGCGATCTGTTTTTCCAAAGAAGGCTGCGCTTGCGCAAAGGCCACCGTTGGGAGCAGAAGCAGCACACAAAGAAGTGCCGCTAATATTCGTGTTGCACTTTTCATGCAGTATCCTCCATCGTTCGTTTCAACGCCCTTCTACTTTACCGTTCCCGTGTCCCGTTAGAGCGTTTCCCATCCTCCGCCGCATCAGCCGGTCCTATTCGGAAGTTGGCTCTGTGGGCGTAGGGTTGCTGGGTTCCGTGGGCGTCGGTTCCGTGGGGACCGGGCTCCGTAGGGGCAGGCTCTATTGGCTCCGTTCCGCCGCCGGTGGCCGGGAGAATATCTGTTTTCTCCTCATGGCACTTGGAGCAGCGATAGTGGATGTAACCATCCTCTGTTTCGGTGGGTTCCAAACGGTCCGTCTCCACGAAGTCGTGGCCCAGGGCTTGGTAGCCGCCGTTGATCCACAGGCCGCAGTAGCTGCTCAGTGAACCGTAGCCGCCTCCGGTGGAATCGTAGCCGCCGATGTCCTTGCCGTAGGACAGGGTGAAGCGCACATAAATGGTAATGCCGTTGCGGACCTTGTAGCCCCTCATGCCGGTACCCTCATACAGGGTGCCGTTGATGGAGTACATCCAGCCCGAGCCTTGGGTATAGTCAAACTCCCCGATGCTGTCCCGGTCATAGTTGTCATTGGTGGTGATGCCGTCCCGCAGGATCAGCTCCCAAAGATGCTCCGGGACATTGGCACGGTAGGCAATGTCGCCCCGGCTAATCCGGCGCAGATAGAAGTTCATAGTGGTGGACCCCTGGTAATCCGGCTCATAACCGCGCTCCTGCAGGAAGCGCAGCAGCACGGATGCCGCCGTTTCGCCCTCCACGATGTCCAGCGTACCGGTATCCAGAATGCCCAGGCCGATGGTGGTCGCATCCAGCACCACATCCACCGAGCCTGCCGGGTCGCCCTCACTGATCTGGTGATAGGTGACGGTGTAGACCTTCATGGTGGAGTTTCCGTTACCATCCCAGGCCAGCACCCGGACGATGTGGGTTTCTTCATCGCCCAACTGAGGGGGATCGAAATACAACTCGTAGGTGGGTTGAGAATCGCCGTAGCTCTTTTCCACGGTTTTGCCGTCCAGCGTGACCCGAATTTGATTGGAATAGATCACACTGGCTCCCAGCTCTGCGTTGGCACGGGCAATCACCGTCAAGGGGAAGGTTTGGGAGCTCATGTCCAGGCTGGCCCCGTCCAGATTGGTAACGATGGAGGGTGGATAGTCCCCCACCGTCGGGTGGGTATCGTCCGCAAGATTCGCGTAATAGCCCACCCGGTACTGAACAGGTCCCAGAAAGGTCTCCCCATCATAAAGAGACAGCACAAAGAGGTTATCTGCGTTGAAATCCAGCTGTGCCTCGTAGTCCTGGTTATTCTGAGAAGTAAGCAGCAATCCGTTTCCGGAATTGGTCTCATTTTTCAGCCGGACACGGATATGCAGATCGCCCTTACCCAGGGGATAGGCCACAAAGGTCAGCTTGCTGTCGGGCAGCTCTGCCTTGGTAAGCTGCTGGGTTTTCAGTGTCGTATAAATGCGGGGGGTATCATCCTCCTCACCGCCGCTGCCGTGGTCACCTCCGCTGCCGCCGTGGTCCCCGTCGTCTCCGCCGGTGCCATCACCATGGTCACCGGAATCCTCGGAGCCGCCTTTGTTATCGTCTGACTTGGAGCCGCCCTGGTCGCCCTTGCCGGGGTTATCCGTGGGGTCTGTGGGGCCCGATGGATCCGGCTTGGTGTCATCTGGCTTCTGCGTGTCATCAGGTTTCTGCGGCTCATCAGGCTTCTGCGGCTCATCGGGCTTCTGTGGCTCATCGGGCTTCTGCGGCTCTGATGGGTCCTGGGCAGTATCCGTATTCTCTGTATTATCCTTGCCGGAGCTTTGTCCGCCAGTGCTGCCGGAGCCTTGCAGCGACTCTGCCTGGAGCCGATCCGGCTGAGTGCTGATGGGATTCTCCGGCCTTGTCCGACCGGAGGAAAGAAGTGAGATGCTGATCCCTGCCACCAGCACAATGACCAGCAAAATACTCACGGCGCTATATAGTCCGCTATGTTTTTTCATACGGGTATCCTCCAAATGCTTATTTTGGATTCTTACCATCGTCTCCTAAAACAGGAGGCAATGGTAAAGCCCCAAAATATGGCGAATTGCCTCCCCTCCCAAAAGGGAGGGGAAGCTATGGATTCGCCTTGGTTTACTTGGAATTTTTGACGACCGCAACGGCGTCGGTGGAGTTGACGGCCTTGTCAAGGTTCACATCCGCGCGCAGGAACTTCCGCACAGAGACTTTCTCGAAGTCGGTGTACTTGCCGCTGTAGATGTCATAGGTGAGTTGCGCATCGTTGATGTCCACAACGCCTGTCTCGTTGACATCATAGCTCTGCTTCACTTCCTCGGCTGTGGCGCTGGCCTGGGCGATATTGGCCTCAGCCGTAGCCACAGTGAATGCCTCATTCTTGTCCACAATCACCAGCCAGCTGTACACATTCTCACCGTAAGCGGTAGTCTTATACATGACATTATCGCCGTAGGCAAAAGCCTTGCCCTCTTCGGGGGTGCCGGTCACGGTTACCAGAAACACGGTCTTGTTATCCATCTGCACATACTCGGAAACAGCTACCTCCATGGTCAGAGTGGATTTCTTCTCGATGGTAATGACCAGATCGCCGGTGACATTGGCGATAGTGTAGGTGTTGTCGACTCCCTCGGTGATAGCCACATCCTTGCCGCCCATAGTGGCAGTGATGGTGTACTCAAAGTTCTTCTGCTTGGCCACGGTGAAGGTGTAGTTAGCCTTTTCCTGAACGGTGCTCTCGCCGGTAGCATCACCTACGCCGGGACCTGCAAAGGTGACCTGGTAGGTTTCCAGCGGCTTGACCTGCTTGTTGCTGTTGATGACGATGTTGCCGGTCACATCCGCACCGGGGATGGTGTAGGTGGTGGTGCCGTCGTCATTTACCTGGGCCTTAAAGCCGGTGTATGCCTTGCCGCCGATGGTCACAGCCATATTGTAGACATAGCCATCCGCAGGGGTCAGCTCGAAGGTGTAGTCAGTCTGGTAAGTAGCAGTCGCAGCACCGGTGGTATCGTCGCCCTGGGCGACAGTGAAGGTCTTGGGGGTCTTGGTACTGGAGACAACCACATTGCCGTTGACATTGGGCACGGTGTAGATGCCACCCTCGTCCGGGCTAACTGTCGTTGCCTCACCGCCGCCGACAGTGACGGTGACAGTATAGTCATAGTTGGGGTCTGCGGGCTTGAAGGTCAGAGTGCCGCCTGCTGCGATCACGGAGCCCTCCGCGTCGGTGCGGGTGAAGCCATCCGGCAGAGTCACGGTGTAGCCGCTGACGGTAATAACGGCGGTGTCATCCAAAATGGCAGCCGCAGGTGCGTCAAACTCAATGGCGTTTGCATTGGTATCCACACACGCTTTCGTTACTTTCACATCAGATTTACCCTGGCCGACTGCCACAAAGCTCAGAGTCAGTGCATCGCCCAGCTCGGCGGCTTTGCCGTAACGCACGATTCGCACGGTGCCGCTGCCGGGGATCACGCGATAACCCTCGATGCTGGTGGCTTCCATGTTCAGCGTCAGAATGGCGGGGTCAAAAGAGAAGGTCATGTCGTAGGCGCTGTAGGTGGTCTTGCCGTCGTTGTTGCCGATGGTCACAGGGATCTCCACGATTTGGCCGGAGGCTACCTGCTTGTCCGCACCCAAGGACACGGTGTAGCCCTTGGCAGCAGGAGTCTCGACGGGAATGGTCAGCTCACTGCCGGCCACATTGTGAGGGACTTGAACCTGAGATGCACCGTCATCACTGTATGTCAGAAGGTTATCGACTTTCATCGTAAATTTTGCATTGGAAGTATCTGCACCCTCATTTGCGGTGAAGGTAAAAGATGCCCAATCACCTGCTGCAAAACTGGTATGAGAAGGATCATACTTATCAAAGGTCGTTTGCAAATAGGCGACTTTTACTGCGCCCTGTTTATTGGCGGGATCAATATCCGTAAAGCCGAGACGGGCAGGTCTACTTCCAAGATTTTTCCGTCCGGTGAGCGTGTAGGCATTTGTGTCAAAACTAATGGAAATGCCAACGGCGTCCGCAACAAGTTCCTTATCCAGAATCAAAGTCAGCGTCACGGTCTCACCGGGGGCGACAGAGGTCTTATCTGCGCTCATAGTGATGGTCGGTTCGTCTGCTGCAAAGACGGCAGGTACCAGGCTCAGCACCATCGCCAATGTCAGCAGAATAGAAACGATTTTTTTCATGTGTTCTCAATTCCTCCTATCAAGATTTTTTCTCGGCAGGGAATTCCGTAATATTTCCCAGGTAGAACTGGCAGATCATCAAGGCATCCGAAACATCTACTGCACCGTCTCCGTTCACATCGGCAGCTGCATTCTGCGCATCCGTCGGTGCTACATTGCCCAGATAGAACTGGCAGACCAGCAGCGCATCCGAAACATCAATGGTATTGTCTCCATTCACATTCCCATACATCACATCCGGTTCTGTCTTGGCATACTCAAAGGTGAACAGGGCGACGGGCCTAAAATTATTAGTGCTGCTGGATTCCAGTGTGATCGCCATGGCCGTTCCATCTTCGTTACGGATATAGCGGGTGACGGGGGTGGTGACGGTCTGGGTGCCGTCACCGTTGACCTTGTAGCTGTTTTTCAAGGTAACAGAGCGGATAGTTGCCGAGGACACCACATCTACAGCAAGGTCCGTCTCGTAGCCGTATGCAGTAGCGTCTGCGTGGTAAATATCCACGCCCTCGTTGTAGGTAATGTCAACGCTCTCTGTTCCTTCCGGAACGATCACATGGTACTTGGGAATCTCCTCGTAGACATTTTTGAACTCCTCGTTGTCCTCGCTGCCCAGGGTAACGATGCCCTCATAGGAAATGTTCTTTGCATTCAGCTTCGTACCGTTGACAGAGATGGACTGGAAGGGGCGCTCCAACTCGGCGTCCGCCGCCACATTCAAGATGGCTGTGGCCGGTGCGATCTTGGCATAGTTCGTGCCGCCGCTGTCGTCCTTGGGGATCGTCCGGTTGGGGTCCATGCCCACGAGGTAGTAGGTGCCCTCCTCTGTGGGGGCGGTGAAGGAGAAGGTGCTCTTTCCGTCATCCGCTTTCTTGTACTGATCGACTTCCTCCCACTTGTCGTTATACAGGAACACATCCAGGTTTGAGAAGGGGTAGAAGTCGCTGCCCTCAAAGGTCGTGCCGTAAGCCTGCGTGTTCACCGTCATCTCCATGCCGGGGCGGGCATTGTACTCGTCCTTGTCAAAGCGGGTAAACGCGCCGCCGCTGCTGTAAAAGCTCCAGTTCGAGAACATGGCCACATCCCAGGTATCCCCGTCCGACAGCACGATGTAGTCGGAGGTGGAGCCCCAGCCGGGGCTCATGTAGGGGAAACAGTGGTTGCGGTAGTACATCAAGTTCTCATCATGACCCCAGAAGTTGGTCATATAAAGGCTGGTGGGAGAGCCGGTGATAGTCAGAGCGGCAAAGCTGTCTGCCGTATAGGCCGGTGTTTCATCCATGTAACAAACATCTTCACCCAGCTTAAAGCTCGCCAGCGCGTCACGAGGATAGGCACCCTTGCAGCATTGCTCCTCCGGCAGGCCGATGAAGTAGCGCTCCAGCAGATAGAGATACAGGTGCAGGCCGGTGGGCCGCTCCACGATGTTCTTGTCGATGTATTTGCCTTCTCCGTTTTCCGTGTGATAGCGGTAGTATTCGTCCAAGTTGTACCGGCCCAAGTCAAAGTAGGGGACGGTGATGGCCTTGTGGCACAGCACCGTGCCGTCGCGGCCTCGGATGGGCACGCCGTCGTTGGAGATGGTCACATACACCGTGACTTCCTTGGCGGGGGTCTCATCGTAGTTATACTGTGCGTCCAATCCGTGGGGAGCTTCCGTGACCGTGATGGTAAAGGTCACTGTAAGCTCTTTGCCGTCCGAGCAGGTCGCCTTGACCTTCGGCGTATAGGTGCCGGGGTCTTTCTCTGATACATAGAGTGAGCCGTCCTTGACCTTGGTTTGGACGCTGAACTGCGCTGCGTTGGTCAGCGTGTAGGTCAGCGTATGGCCGTCTGTATCTTCAAAGACATCTGTCAGCTTGATCTCCAGCAGGCTGCCGGCCACAACCTCACCGGTGGTGACGGCATCCGCCTTCACGGAAACGCAGGAATCCGCAGCCAGCGCCGGTATGACGCCGAATACGCCTGCCGACAGAACCAAAGTCAGTGCCAGCAGCAGAGATAGTATGCGTTTTCTCATATTTGTTTACCTCATTTATGCGTAGATTACATCCAGCGTGCGTAGAGCGTCATGTTGCTGCGCACCGGGTCTTTCGGTGTATCCCAGGGCTTGGTGAGCGCCTGATCTGCATACCAGCCGCCGAACACTGCGCCGGGCTTCGTGGGCGTCATGACTTCGCCAATGACGCTGCCCCGCTTCACGGAAACGGCCTCCAGCTCTGTGCCGCCGCTGGTCTCAAAGCGAACCTTTTTCTTTCCCAGCAAGGCCAGCAGAATCAGCAGCAGGGCCAGCAGGCCCACGCCACCGATGATCCACCAGGTGCCGCTTCCTGCGGCGGCCACCCCGGCCCCGCTGGCCTCGAGGGTCATTGTGCCCGTCACGGTGGCCTTGGGGAAGTCCCCCTTTT
>ENA-OQLI01001735-OQLI01001735.1-human-gut-metagenome-genome-assembly--contig:-NODE-1735-length-13880-cov-22.009961_pt1 | contig 13880 bp, 10 predicted proteins | sample MGYA00242805_ERZ504812 | MGnify/ENA primary metagenome ERZ504812 (study PRJEB26092, sample SAMD00036430) | human gut metagenome | host: Homo sapiens | study: EMG produced TPA metagenomics assembly of...
TCCTAGAAGATTTGTTACCATGGTCTGAGAATCTTCCAGCACATATCAGAAAATAAAATATCAAACATACAGTCGCCAGGGATGGCGGCTGTAAAATTTAAGGAGTACTCGCTATGGTGCATTTACTAAAGGAGAATTTGAGGATGCAGAATTATGATGGTCAATTTAAACTAAATGGACAGGAATATTTTTATAGAGCAAAGGATGACAGTGGAAGTTCAAAAATTACAAGGGATAATAATGAAGAACCTCATAAAGGTGAGTAATTCACGAATTGTAAATGTGATGGTGAAAAAAGTAATAGAAAAAGTTTGGCAAACAGTAAGTTGCTTGGCTTGAAAATAGTGATTTCGAATTGACATTATCACTTTGGTCATAAATGCATAGTTTATATATAAAACGGAGACGTAGAAAACAAGGTACAATCAGTTGTTGTATTGTGTCGATGGTAGGCGTATAATAGTTTAATAGATGTAGAACATTACTTAAAAGTACGATTAATGAATGATTTGAGTGATAATCCGAAAGAAGACGGGTATAATATAGTAAGGCTATTTCTGCAGTACCATCCAAATGCAGAGGCGGATATTCAGAGTAAAGCAGATAAATATTCATTTTGTTCGGATTTGGCAGAGAAGCATTTGGATGAGTATAAAGAGCCGAAGAAATTAGCTGTATGGAATATTGTTGAATTGTTCTCTTTTGGAAATTTTATGGAATTGTACGAATTGTATTACCAAATGTATCCATCATTCAACTATTCTGATTATTTAAAATCTATCAAGTTTATAAGAAATGCGGCAGCACATAATAATTGTATTCTAAGTACGCTAAGGAAACCTAATAGTCTTAAAAAGTTCAGTAAAACAAAAAAGCTGGCAAATATACTCGGAAAGATACCTGAATTTCGGGAGTTGGATAACAGGGATGCTATGATGAAAAATCCGGTTATTCATGACTTTGTAACATTACTTTTTGTGTATAACGATGTTATGAAGGTATCGGCAACAAAAAAAGCCAGAAATAGAAAAATGGAAGAAATTTGTCATCTATTTTGTGATGAGGATGGAAGAATAAAAAAGAATAAAAATCCTAAGCATACAAATTTTTTGCAGTAGATGGTTGACAAGAGTGTTGGGAAAGAGTAGAATACCTTTCATAGAACAAAAATCGTTAGAGGTTTTTACTAGGGCGGTGCGTGCACTAAACTAGATTTGAGCTTATTGAATAAAAAGGTTCACTAGAGAATATTGTGTGTGTTCTGGTGAGCCTTTTTAGTATTTTACCATAATTATTAGTATTTTGAGTAATTGCATATGTTTACTGTAGGGGTAGCCGTGCTAGGCTATTTCCAAGCCGGAAGGCTCTGATTTTCCAGATAATGATTTTGGAGAGTCAGGGCCTTTCTTCGTGCTGAAAAGCACGGCTACGGGTGCCTGCTGTCAACATATGAGAGAACTTTTGGTCAAGTTGGCCAAAGAAATCGCATAGACACAGGAGCTGTGGTATACTGTGTCTATGCGAATTTATAACAGTCTTAGGACAATGTATTGGAGGTAATGCAATGGAATTTGAACTGCTTGCAGATAGTATTAAGCAAATAAATGATAAAGCAAGTTCAGCAGCAAAAAGTGCTGTAAATCAGCTCATGACATTGCGCAATTGGGCGATTGGTTATTATATAGTTGAATACGAACAAGATGGCAGCGACAGAGCAGAATATGGTTCTCATCTTTTGAAAAATCTGGAAAAGCAAATTGATCAAAAAGGAATGAATTATACGCTTTTTAAGGCTTGTAGACAGTTTTATAAAGTATATCCTCAAATTGGTTCGACAGTGTCGAGCGAATTTAAATTACCAGATTTTGGAAAAAGTTCGACAGTGTCGAACGAATTTGTAACAGATCCAGATGTTTTAGTTAATAACTTGTCTTTTTCACATATTCGAGAAATTATGGTATTAAATGATGCGTTTGAACGATTTTTTTACGAAACAGAGTGTATGAAATGCAACTGGAATGTAAGAAAACTCCGCAGACAGATAAAAACTAACCTTTATGTAAGAGCTGGTATCATAAAATACACATAACGATTCAGAACCCCATCTTGATTCCGCTTACGCTGCATCTCGATGTTGCTTCTCGCTATATGAAATTCTACAAAAATAGCTCATTCATGTAACCATGATTCGCAATTTTTCTTCCATTTCGCATGGCTCTGAATCGTCAAAAACTCGCAAATAATTTGAAAGCAGGGAGTTCTTTCATGAACATTACTTCAAAATACCGCTCTCTTTCGATTCAGGCACGGGCGGCGCTCTGGTTTACGATCTGCAGCTTTCTTCAAAAGGGCATTTCGTTCATTACCGTTCCGATTTTCACACGTCTGATGAGCACGGAGGAGTACGGTACCTACACGGTTTATCTGTCCTAGCTGCAGATCCTGACGATTCTGACATCGCTGTACCTGTTCAATGGTGTTTACGACAATGCGATGGCAAAGTACGAGAAGCAGCGGGATGCCTATACCTCTTCGATGCAGGGACTGACGCTTGTGATTACAGGTGCGGTTTTCGCATTGTATTGTTTTACATCGGGTTTCTGGGAGAAGGCTTTGAATCTGCCGAAATCGATGATTTTACTGATGTTTCTGGAAGCGCTGCTGAGTCCGGCGCTTTCCTACTGGTCGGGGCGGCAGCGGTAGCCAACGTAGTGCTGAACTTTATTTTTATCCGTATTTTCGGTTATGTTGCAGCCGGTTACACGACGCTGGCATGCTATATTCTGTATTCGGTTGGACACTATGTGGTGAGCAAACGGATTCTGGTGGCAGAAGGCATTGAGGAAAACCTGATGGATGCCGGATTTCTGCTGGCATGTTCCGCATTTCTGATTGGAGTAAGCGTAATCTGCAATCTGCTGTTCCCATACAGGATCCTGCGGTATGCGATTCTGTTCGCAAGTGCAGGCCTGGTGTTCTGGAAACGGGAACTGTTGTTGAATACGATGGCAGACATCCGCAAAAAGTAAATCAAAAGAAGAAAGAAAAGGAAAATTTACATGAGTACCAGTATTTCAATAAAAGAATTAAAAGAACTCGATCCGTCGAGCTATCAGATCGTGGATATCCGCGACGCAGTAGAGATTTCCCACGGAGCCATTCCGGGGGCGCTTGCGATGAAGACAGAAGAAATTGAGACCAGCGATGCGATTGATCGGACGAAAAAGACGATCATCTGCTGCAGCCGTGGCCGGTTCAGTGTGGCAGCCGCAGACGAAGCAGGACAGGAAAAAGAAGTTCATTCATGTACAGAAAAATAGAAGAAACGCCGGAGCGGGAGAAAATGCTGATCCGGTTAAAAGAGCTCCGTCTGAAACGAGGCTACTCGATGTTACAGGCGGCGCGGAAGATTTTCAGCCATCTGGACACCTACAACCGGTATGAGAAAGGCATTCGTGAGATCCCGTTGGACTCGCTGATGCTGCTGGCAAAGACGTACGACTGCAGTCTCGATTACCTCGCAGGTATTTCCGACCAGCCGCGAAAATATGGAAAATAATGCCAGAAACCGTACCGCTTCTGAAAAAATACGGTTACAGGCAGCCTGAAAGAGAAAAGAGGCTGTCGCACGAATAGCAAATTTCGGCATCCCCAGTAGTAATTGAAAGGATCCCAGCATCATATCGAGCGATTCATCCGGTATAAGATCCCCTTTTCACTCAGGATATTTTCATAGGATTCTTGACGCTTCTCTAAGAAACTTTTGGAGATGTACAGACGTTTATTCCCTTTAGCACGGGAACATCGTTCTTTATACGGACAGCCTGTAGGTACTCTTGGTTCAGTAGGGTGACCGCCTCCTGTATTTTCAGAAACATATTTTCTTCCCATTCGTTCCAAGCGACGTACCATCTGATAAAACAGGGCTTCGCAGGTGTCTGCCAAAAATCCAGTACGGAACCTTGCAATCGTGCTGTGATCCGGTGCTTTCTGACCAGCAAGCAGCTACATAAAGTTAATATCACGTTTACAAGCGGTTTCAATCTTTCTGCAAGAATAAATATTTTGGGAATAAGCATAGGTCAGGATCTTGAACATGGTCTTTGGGTCCACTGCCGGATTTCTGCCTTTGGTAGAGTACGCCTGATACAGTAAACTGTAATCTAAATCCTCCAATTCGTGGCTCAGCAGTCGGACAGAATCATCATCAGGAACCAGACCTTCCAAATTTAATGGCAAAACCAGTTGATAAGGCTCGCCGAATTCGGTATAATTTTTATGGTATTTTATGTATTTGGTCATACTTAATTATACCATGGATTGCGGGCTCTTCGGAGTCCGTTTTCTGCTTTTGGACATAAAAATGGAGCTATTGCTCCATAGATGATTACTCATCTATTTTGCAACAGCCCACTTGACTTCTCTTAATTGTGCACATCACCTGAAGCATCTGATTGCAAAATTTCTACAGAATGGATTGCATGAGTAAGATATGCATCCGGTGCAATACAGGATTCAAACTCCCAAACGGTATCGTAAAAGGCCGAAAAAATTCGATTCAAACTAATTTTGTTCGGAATGCAGATATTGTAATACGGTGTATTTCTCCTAAAACGCAAATAAGAAAACTCATCTGCAAAAAACAGTGTCGGTCTTGGGATATGCTGGTAATCAGACAGCAAACCATTCGGCAAAATCTTAATCTGAAGCGCATTTGAAATTTCATGCAGATGTTTCATATGCTTAAAAAAATGAAGACGCTGTTCCGGCGAAAGCTGAATTCGATAACCATAGAAATCCAATTCGCCAGTAACTGTAAAATCTGTAAATGCAGAAGCATAAATCAGTGCTCTTATCGGTGTAACAGCAAGTATCTGCGATACCAGAGAATGCATTTTTTGAAGTACAGGTCTGTATGTCTTTCCTATAAAAGAGCCATACTTATCAAGCAGCTCATTATGTAAATCAGTTGGAAGAAAATGTTCTGTAAAATGTCCAAGCAGACAAGAAGAATTCCGGGCAAACAGTGAATGCTCATATTCGTAAGTACGAATCATTTCAGGAATAGATGTCCGTCGAATAAGCAATGTTTCTTTGCTGCAAAGTAATTTTAATTTGTAATAAAGTTCCGTTGAAAGAGACGAATCTTCAATTGTTGTAACAGCAAGACAATGGTTCTGATCAACTAACATACCTGAAAGCGAATAAATATCTTTAATCGCAAAAACCATTTTTTCTGTGCCTGTGTTCCGCAATAAAGATTAAAATCAATATTCGAAAGATTTGAAAGCAAATTCATCAGGAAACCAGCCGTATAAACCGGATTATATGAAGACGATTCCAAATCAATCATTAAAGAAAAATGAACTCCTGGAAGCACAAGTCCTATGTCATTGTGCATGCTGTTAAATTCAGCAATTAAAAGCTGATAATTCGTGTCTACATTCAGAATATCTACCATAGCATAAATATTTAGCGACTGTACTTTACGGAGTGATGGATGTTTCATTTTAAAGATAAACTGATCCAGTGTAAGTTCCGGATAATATGAAATTTTAGTAGCCACTTTAGAACCAGTTGTTACCTGAAGTTCTTTTACATATGTATATTCAGATTCGAGATGATCGTAAATCGCTTTCTGAAGATTCGAAACGTCAGAAATTTGATATTCTTCTAAAAAAGTGTCCCGGTTATCATCAGTCAGAGCCTCAACAATACACTGGCTGATATTCTGCAAAATAATTTCGTGATTTTTTTCTGTTGGAAGTGATTTTCCACTAATCCATTTGCTTATATAAGATTCATCATACTGCACAGCTTTGGCAAGTACATAATTTTTTAAATTGGCCATAGATGTCAGATGCTCTAACAGAACACTGAATCTGTTTTTTTCTTTCATAATAATCAAAAGCCCCTCTCTTCTATTATAATTTTAGTGTACTGCATACAAAATAAGAAAACAAGAACATTTATACAAAAAATTTCCTATTGAATGAAATCCTGAAAAAAATGAATTAGTTGATTTGTTTGATTCAATATGCCAAATTCACCACTTCTATTGAAAAGGAAAAATATCCATGATAGAATACGAATCGTCATTATAAAACAAATAAATAATCGGAAAAGGAAGTAAATAATTATGGAAAATACAGGAGCAACATTAACTGGAAAAGCGAGCGTTGATAAACCATGGTTACAGTTTTATCCAGAAGCACTGCGCAACGTTGAAGTGCCAACAATAACTGTTGAAACGTTTTTAAGAGCAAAAAATCCAGACGAAAATAAAATTGCATTTGAATATTACGGAAACAAAATTACATGGAAAGAATTCTGGGGAGAAGTTGATAAAGCAGCAAAATCTTTAAAGATACTTGGATTTGGTGAAGGAAACAGAATTCCTGTATTTCTGCAAAGTGTTCCGGCACATTTTATCCTTCTGATCGCAGCAGAAAGAATCGGAGCTGCAATTATCTGCAGAGATGACATTCCAGAAGAATTATGTTTTGCAATCAGAAAATCAAAATCAGAGACAGCATTTGTCATGGATTATACATCAAAGTCAGATGAAGATCTGTTCCGTGCAACGACACCAATGAAGCGTGTAATTAAGGTTTCTCCATATGATTATGCAGATAGAAAATCTGTCCCGGACTATGTTGAAAAAGAAATTGCATCCAGATATACCGGTGCGATAGAGACAACAGAAGGAGATCTTACATGGGACGAGTTCCTGGCACTTGGGAAAGATTATACAGAAGACTATATGGCACAAGAAGATGTGAACAGACCAGTATTTGGCGCATATACAAGCGGATCCACAGGAATCTCTAAATTAGTTATTCATTCTTCTTCTAATATAGTAGCAACTGCATTCCAGATGTCCATCTTTATTCCGCCGTCAGATGTACCGGAAAAATGGTGGCTGCCAATCTTACCACCTGCACTGATTGCAGTAACTGTATCAATGGCAATCTTCCCATTGTCAGCAGGACTGATTATGGTACTTGATCCATTCTGTCCGCTGGAAGATATTGATATCGCATTTATGGAGCAGAAGCCAAACTTCTGGGCACTGATTCCAATGTTCTGTGAAATGCTTATGAAGAGTGACAGAATTCCGGAAGATTACGATATGTCTCATCTAAGAAGTATCGGAACCGGAGCTGAAGCAATGAACGAAAGGAAAACACAAGAAGTAGAAGCATTCTTCCATAAGCATAATGTTAAAGCAACTTTAAGTGCCGGATATGGTCAGAGTGAAGGATGTTCAAACTTTACACTTCCAAATCCGATGTTCCCGCTGGTAGACGGATGCGTTGGAATGCCAATGCCGGCAACAACTATGGCAGTATTCTCAGAGGATCTGGAAGAACTGAATTATGGAGAAATCGGAGAATTATGTATGACGGGTCCTGCTATGATGCTCCACTATGCGGGATGGAGAGGTGATGAACTTACTGAAAGAACACTGATCAATCATCCAGATGGGAACTGCTGGTTACATACGGGAGATAAAGCTTACATCAATGAACACGGAATTGTATACATTCTTGGACGTGGAACAACAAAGCGTTTCGGTGGCGGAGAACTTTACATGATGAGAATGGAGACAAAAGCAGTACGTGTAGCTGGTGTAGAAGATGGATTCTTCTGCTTTGTACCAGATCAGGATCATGAAGGATATTTCCTTCCATATTTCTTTGTAATCCTTGATGAAACAAAGAGTCTGGATGAAGTAAAAGCAGGTCTTGCAGATGCACTGGAAGAATATGAATATCCGGTAGACATCCGCGTAATCAAGGAAAGACCGTATTTCCACTTCAAGACAAACAGAAAAGAACTCACAGCAGCAATTCTTGAGGAACTGAACTAAAAAAGACTCCTCTGTCGCATCAATATGTAAATTCTATATAAATAAGTAAGAAAAAACTTGATGATTCCCCGTATTTTAACAAATCATAAGATACGGGGGAATTTCTTTATTACGTTTATACATGCCAGAAACCTGAAAACCAGACTTTTCGATGTGTTTTTGTGCTAAAAAACGTCAGTATGTCTTGAACAAAACAGTTAGCAGTGATATATTAAAGTAAATACCTAATTACTATATTATATGCAAAAATATATGCAAAATACGAATTACAGTAGCATATAATAGAGGGTGGAGTATAAATAAAATACAATGGAAATGAGGTGGGGGCAAACAAAAAACATAATATGGATTATCTAATACAAACACGAAAGGAAGGGTAGACATTATGAAAAAGAGAAGTAAAATGCTTTTGAGTTTATTCCTCTCTGCTATGATGGTATTCAGTGTAGTGCCTTCAACAGTTTTTGCAGAGCCTGCACATGAAGAAACACCAGCAGGCAGGAAAATACTACAGAAGCCGTGCAGGATAACACCAATACAAATGAGGCAGAAGATCCAGCAACAGAAGATTCTGTGACAGAAGATGATGCAACAGAAGCAACTACTGATTCTTCAAACACAGATACTGATGAAAATAAAGTAACTATTTCAGGTATTACAATACAGACACCAGTCATCCAGTTCAAGGGTGCTAATGCAGCTGTAGCAGAAGCACTTACAAAAGATATAAAGATTGATGAAAGCGATCCGGCAATCCAGAGCCTGCGTGAAGCATTGGGGGATCTCGAAATGGTTGGCGGAGAAGCCGGCACAGAATCCAATGAATCTAATATCAGCACAGCAGACCTGTATGAAGCAGATGAACAGGCTGAAACCAAGAAGCTGACAGAAGACCAGATTAATACAGTTGTTGGTATGTATCAGCAGTATCTGAATCAGTGGTCAGCCAATGCTAATGTACTCGGTGTTCAGAATCCATTCTTTCTGGATTTCAACGATGATACAGATGGTCTTGGTATCCTTGGTGAGATGCTTGCCTTAGACGGCAAATCTGTTCAGGATGTCAGAGATGGCAAGGTGAGCTACGATGACCTGACAGGTATGATCTTTACTTTCACATATGGTGATAAGTTAGGTATTAAGTATTATGGTCCAGATGTAACAAATGCAAGAGATGAAGCTCTTGCTGCAGTTACAGCATCAGGTGCACAGACAAAGGCACAGAAGCTGCTTGTTCTGAATGACTGGTTGGCCCATAACAATACATTTGATATGTCCTACATCATGAACTCTGGTAAGGAATCAGATGATGACAAGCCGATGATTGCAAAGGATCCTCAGAAGCAGAAGCATGAGGATGAAGTTTACGATGAGATCTATAAGGTTTACGAACCACAGATCAAACAGAATTTCCATGATCAGATTTATGCAGGCATTAAGCAGAATTTACTTGTTACTTTTTATGAGAATGCCATTCAGGATGCTGTTTATAAACAGGCATTAGCAAAGGCTGCTGATCCTGAGAATCCAACGGATGCTGAAAAACAAGCAGCTCAGGAACAGGCAAAGGCTTATGTTGAACAGCATAAGACAGATATTGATAAAGATCCAGATGCATTTGCAAGAACTAACTTTGGTGATGATGCTGCTGATCAGCTTAAAGAGCAGGCAGACGCATTTATCAAAGATGCGGAAGAAAATGGTGTTGAGGCAGACCCTGAGAATGCTCCTGGAGTTAAGGTGACTGTTGAGCAGCTTACTCAGCGGCAGTTAGATAGCGATGATCCGGCATTGGATATGGACGGTGATGGAACGAAGGAAACAAGCTTTAAGCAGGCGATTCCAATCTATGCGAAGCAGGCTGCAACCGGTATGACAACTGGTGTCATCAACTATTGGGAAGGTACTCAGTTTGGTGCATTCGGTATGGGTACATCTGTATGTCTGGGTTACTCCAGAGCTTTTTCATATCTTGTGCAGTGCCTGGATAAAGATATTTATCTTAAAGATCCAAGTAAAGGTTATGACAGCAAGAAAACTGTTACAGCAGATGATGGTACAACTTCAGAAGTATGTGATAACTGGAAGACAGCCAAAGAACTGTACTATGGTTCAGATGGTAAGACACTGGATATCAATGCAGGCTACACAGTTGACCTTGTAAGAATTTCCTTCCAGTCCAACGTTACAATGTATGGCGAAGAACAGGAAGACTTCGGTTCCGACCATTACTGGAATGCAGTCAAGGTGGATGGTCAGTGGTACTATGTAGACCCTTGTTATACAGATGTCTACACAGAAGTTATGAGTCGTGACCGTGTCGAGACAGATGGTGATATGAACCATGTCTTCTTCCTGTTCAGCGATACAGATGCAAGAAAATTGTATCAGGGTAACTTTAGTGTTTTAAGATCACTTTATCAGAATGAAGCAACAGATACAACATATGAAAAAGCATGGATGGCTCGTGCAGCAAGTAATGTTTACTATGCAGATGGTTATGCTTACTATATGTATGATTCGACAGACCTGTTTGACAGAGTAAACAGTACAAGCATGAATCAGAGCCAGAAGGCTGCAGAGTACAAGATTGTTCGTCATAAACTGACAAATAAGGATACAGGCGATGGCGACAGCGATTATGAGACACTGATTAATTTCACAGACAAGGAAAACAACGATACATTTGTAAGCGTTCTCAAAGACGGTAAGATGGTGAAGAACGACCTCCTGACAAAACTGTATGCACAGTTCGTGGATGAACAGAGCATTTACCCATCCATCGGTCTGACAGCAGCACTGTATACAGATGGTAAGATTTACTTCAACGTATCCAACGATATCGTTTCCTACAATCCTGCAGACGGTGCAGTAGCCGTTGTGAAGGAATATAACACAGTATCTGCAAAACGTGATACAACCAAGTTATTTGGCGGTATGGCATTTACAACAACAGATGAAAAGAGTGCAGATTTCACTGTCACAAATCATCCAATCGCAGGTCTGACTGTGAAGGGTGACGAACTGGTTGTTTCAATCGGTACAAACTTCGCGTTCATTTCAGGTAAGAGCAAACTGCTTGACCATTCCAGCTACGGTTATGAATTCGAAGAGACAGATTACAATCCGACTTATACAAACTACAAGAAGTATCAGCAGTTCATGGGCAGTCAGAGCAATGATAATGACGAGTTCATGTGGTCAGCTAACTTCGTTGATACAGTTGATATGAAGACACTGACAGGTACTTCTCATAATTATGAAACAGTTTCTGAACCTGCATACTGCGGACGTAATGCATTTACAGAAGAACGTTGTTCTGACTGTGGTCTGATCAAAGAGGGCACACGTGTAGAAGCAGAGAATACAGCACACGAACATCATTACATCAAGTTCCATGAAACATACTATACAAAGACTGATAGCGGTAACTGGAACGAAGCGGACAACTATGTTTGCCCAGAGTGCGGTGCTTGTATTACAGAACCTGTTAAGTCCAAATATGAACAGGCTAATTCTACATACGAGAAAAGAAAAGCTATCTGGGATGAAGCTCAGAAGAACGCAGCAGAAGGACATGCTTATGCAGCAACAGATGCTGAATGGAGCGATGATCACACAAGCGTTACATTCCAGAATCTGAAATGTGAAACTTGTGCAAATCAGATCAATAAACTGGATTGTCTCCTTGAATCAGATGAAAATGTAACAAACAAAGCTAACAGAGATTCTATTGAGAAAACTCTTGCAGAAAAAGTAACTGCAACGGCTAAACTTGCTGGCCATACAGGTACATGTGAACAGGGCGTGACTATGTACTACAAAGCAGCAGATAAGACAGCTGATGGTGTGAAGTATGTTGTAACAACTACTGAGGCAAAGGAAGCTGGAAAGCATGCATACACAGGTGCATGGACATGGAACGAAGTTAAAGATGACAATGGCAATGTAACTAATTGCACAGCATCTGTAACAGGTGTTAAATGCTCCGTTTGTGATAATGAACCAACAGAAGACCAGATTAAAGTTAATGTTGTTAAGGATACAGAGAATTCCAAAGCAGCAACATGTACAGAAGCTGGTAAAGATGTTTATACAGCAACAGCGACAGTTACAGATGCTGATGGTAAGGAAATCGGTACATTAACAGCAGATCCAAAAGAAGTTGATTTACCGGCACTTGGCCATAAGTATGGTGAACCAACATGGAACTGGACAAAGGGTGAGAACAACACTTACACAGCAACAGCAACATTTACATGTGCAAATGATGAGAAACATGTAGAAACAGTTGATGCAAAAGTAACTGAGAAATCTGATGGCGCAACATGTACAGAGGCAGGTAAGATTACTTACACAGCTACAGTTACATTTGAAGGCAAAGATTACAAAGATACTAAGACAGAAAAAGTAGCAGCTCTCGGTCATGACTACAAAGTCTCAGAAAAAGACGGATGGAAATGGACAGCTGATAAAGAAAAAGGATATACAGCTGTTGCAACATTCGTATGCAGCCGTTGTAAAGATTCTCATGACGTAACTGCAGATGTTGTTAAAGAAGACAAGAACAGTCAGATCATCTACACAGCAACTGCTAAATACACAGATGAAACTGGTAAGGAATTTACAGCTACAGCTACAAAGAGTACAAAAATGTCCGTATCTTACAAAGTTCACCGTCAGGATTATGACTGGGAAAAAGACTGGAAGAAAGACGGACAAACGTCTGGTACAGTTGGTGAAGCAAAAAGATTAGAGGCTATCGAGATCAAGTTACCAGGTGGTGTTTCTGGATCTATCGAATATCGTACACATATTCAGGACATCGGTTGGGAAAAGAACTGGAGTAAAGACGGAGAAAAATCCGGTACAGAAGGACAGTGTAAACGTCTGGAAGCAATCCAGATCAGACTGACTGGTGAAGTTGCAGAGAATTATGACGTATACTACAGCGTACATGCCGAGAACTTCGGATGGCTCGGATGGGCTAAGAATGGCGAAGAAGCAGGAACAGCTGGTTACGGATACCGTCTTGAAGCAATCAGGATTCAGCTGGTTACCAAAGGGGACAAAGCACCAGAACTTATTGGTACTATCAAAGAAGCTATGAAAGCAAGACTGGTCGGATACCAGACACATGTACAGGACTATGGTACACAGGCATATGTATATGACGGTGCTATGGCAGGTACAGAAGGCGAGTGCAAACGTATGGAATCTATCCGTATGAAACTCCCGTCTTCAATGAACAGCTCAATCCAGTACAGATCTCACGTTCAGAATATTGGATGGGAGAAGAAATGGGCATCTAACGGATCATTATCCGGAACAACTGGACAGTGTAAACGTCTGGAAGCAATTCAGATCAAACTGTCTGGTGATGTAGCAGAGAACTATGATGTATACTACAGAGTTCATGCTCAGGATTATGGATGGCTTGCATGGGCTAAGAATGGAGAATCTTCAGGAACAGAAGGATACGCAAAACGTCTCGAGGCAATTGAGGTTCGTCTGGTTCCAAAGGGAACAACTCCAAACCTTCCAGCATCAGCAAATGAAAAAGCCTTCATCAAAAAATAATAACAAAGCTTAACTTGCAAGGGGCTGTCGGGAAATGAACCGCTCCCCGTCAAGTAGACAATTGAAAAAATATAAATTTTTCCTGCCAGTAGAAATTTATCTGCTGGCAGTTTTTATGCAGCTTGCAAGTAATTTTCGTGTTTTTCCATTGGCGTTAAAATTCCAAGATTCCTTTGCAAGCGTTTATTGTTGGTAAGCGTCCAATAAGAGGGTGTATCGAAATTTCTGGCTGTTGCATGTAAACTATTGATTAGAGTTTTGGGAGTTGACTCTAAAAACTCTAAATCTAATCTAAGGAGCAGGCTTATGGATCTTTCTTCTTTGACTCCAGACAAACAGGTGAAACTTCAATACTGGCTGGATGTAATACGGCAATGCAGGGCCTCCGGACTGACAAATCAGATCTGGTGTGAACAACACGATATCT
>ENA-OQLI01001739-OQLI01001739.1-human-gut-metagenome-genome-assembly--contig:-NODE-1739-length-13856-cov-5.624226_pt1 | contig 13856 bp, 12 predicted proteins | sample MGYA00242805_ERZ504812 | MGnify/ENA primary metagenome ERZ504812 (study PRJEB26092, sample SAMD00036430) | human gut metagenome | host: Homo sapiens | study: EMG produced TPA metagenomics assembly of...
CCATCAAGGCACAGGAGATGTATCCCGAGCTGGCTGTGGACGGCGGGCTGCAGTTTGACGCAGCCTTTGCTCCCGAGGTCGCACAGGTCAAGTGCAAGGGCAGCAAGGTGGCTGGTCAGGCCAACACCTTCATCTTCCCCTGCATCGAGGCCGGCAACATCGGCTATAAGATCGCACAGCGTCTGGGCGGCTACGCTGCCTACGGCCCCATCCTGCAGGGTCTGAACGCACCCATCAACGATCTGTCCCGCGGCTGCAACGCAGACGAGGTGTACAAGATGAGCCTGATCACCGCTTGCCAGTCTTAAACAGTTTTAGCACAAACGAGGAGAAGCCTTCGGGCTTCTCCTTTTTGTTTTGCCCCCTCTTGCAATCCGGCGGGGTTTATGGTACAATATCTTAGCATCCACAAGGATGTGTCGGACAGCGCCTGCTGCGTGGTTCGGCATACGGATGCGGGTCCTGTACGATGGGCTCGCTGTGAACCAGGTCAGGTGGGGAACCAAGCAGCCTTAAGCAGTGCGTTCGTGCGTTTCAGTAAGCCTGCATCCGTATGCCGAGTTACGCAAGGCGGGGACAAAACCCCGTCGAGCGCTGTCCTTTTATTTTTGCCGCAAAGGCCGGGAAAGGGGAGAGATCGCCATGTATCGTGCACTTTACCGTAAATGGAGACCCCAGCGGTTTGAGGATGTGGTGGGCCAGCGTGCCATCGTGACCGCCCTGAAAAACCAGATCACCGCAGGGCGCGTGGGCCATGCGTATCTGTTTACCGGCGTGCGCGGCACCGGCAAGACCACCTGCGCCAAAATTTTTGCCAAGGCGGTCAACTGCCTGCACCCGGAGGGTGGCGACCCCTGCGGGGAGTGCGAGATCTGCAAGGGCATCGACAACGGCAGCCTGCTGGACGTGGTGGAGATGGACGCGGCCTCCAACAACGGCGTGGATGATATCCGCGACCTGCGGGACGAGACCGCCTACACCCCCAGCGCCTGCCAGTATAAGGTGTATATCATCGACGAGGTGCACATGCTGTCCACAGCGGCCTTTAATGCGCTGCTGAAAACGCTGGAAGAGCCGCCCGCACATGTCATCTTCATTCTGGCGACCACCGAGATTCAGAAAGTGCCCGCCACCATCCTCTCCCGCTGCCAGCGGTACGATTTTACCCGCATCGGGCCGGAGGATATCGCCCGGCGGGTGGAGTATATCGCCGGGGAAGAAAAGCTGGAGCTGACCTCCGACGGCGCGGAACTGATCGCCCGTCTGGCCGATGGTGCACTGCGCGATGCGCTGTCCATTCTGGACACCTGCGCCGGTGTCACTGCAAAGATCGACGCAGACGTGGTGCGCCGCATGGCGGGTGTGACCGACCGCAGCTACCTGTTCCATATTTCTGACGCCTTGGAAGCGCAGGACGCCGCCGCCGCGCTGGCACAGCTGGCGCAGCTGCGGCAGCAGTCGGTGGACGTAAAACGTCTGACTGAGGAACTGATCGCCCACTACCGCGCCCTGATGCTGGCGGCGCTGCCCGGCGGGCAGGCGCTGCTGTCCGGTGTTTCGCCGGAGGAAGAGGCGCTGTACCTGCAAAAAGGCCCGGAGATGGGGCAGCGGGAAGCCATCCGCGCCATCCGCACGTTAGGTACGGCGCTGGAACACATGACCCGTGGTAGCGACCAGCGCATCGAGCTGGAATTGGCACTGTTCAGCCTGTCCGAGCCGCCCCAGCAGATGCAGACGGTAACGGTACAGGCAGCCCCCGCCCGCGCGGCACAGCCGGAAGCACCCCGCCCCTTTGCGGCAGCGGCGCAGCCCTTTGCCAGCGCCCCGGTGCAATCTGCCCCCGCAGCTGCCGCACCCCAGACCCCGGCAGTAGTAGAAGAGCCTGCCCCTGCTGTGCAGCAGACCCCTCCGCAGCCTGCCGCGCAGGAAGCACCGCCCGCCCCTGCGGAGGAGCTGCCGCCCATGCCAGAGGAACCGCCGGTACAGCAGAGCGATGCCGCCCTGCCGTGGGACGAGCCTGCCCCGCAGGCACCGCCGCCGGAGGAACCGGAGCCGGTCAGTCAGCCGGAGCAGCCCGCCCCTGCAGAGCCTGCGCAGTCGGCTCCTGTGGCAGAGGAAACGCCTGCCCCGGTGCAGGAGCACCCTGCCGACCCGGTGCTGACAAAGCCCCGCAGCGTGGCGCAGCAGGGCACGAACCCCTTCCCGTACTGGGGACAGATCGTGCAGAAGCTGGAGGGCATCGACCCCATGCTGTATATGTATCTGCGCAAGTCCAAGGCTTACTTTGACGGCACCCGCGTGCTGATCGATGGCGGCAAGACTTTCCGGGATTTTATCCGGGTGAACAAGGACAGCCAGAAGCTGATCAAAAAGCTGATCGCCGAGGTATCCGGCGTGCCGGTGCCCATCGGCCCCTACGAGCCCAAAACGGCTGGAAAGACCGCCTCCAACGCGGAGCAGTCCTTGCTGGCGCTGGAAAAACTGGGGTTAGAGGTCAGCATTGAGGATACCGCCCGCAAAAAGCGATAAAAATTGTTTATAATAAAGGAGAACATCATTATGAAAGCAAGAATGCCCGCAGGCTACGGCCGCCCCGATATGAACGCCCTGATGCGTCAGGCTCAGAAGATGCAGGAGGACATGAAGAGCAAGCAGGCCGAGCTGGAAGCCGCCGAGTACACCGGCAGCGCCGCCGGTGAGATGGTGACCGTGAAGATGAACGGCAAGCACGAGGTGCTGTCCATCACCATCAAGCCCGAGGCCGTGGACCCGGATGACATCGAGATGCTGGAAGACATGGTGGCTGCTGCCATCAACGCCACCGTGAAGCAGGTGGATGAGACCGCCGAAGCCGAGATGGGCAAGCTGACCGGCGGCCTGAACATTCCGGGTCTCTGAGCCGGGAAGGGGAGATACCATGGACTACACTGCCGCACCGCTAGAAAAGCTGATCGAGGAGTTCGGCAAGTTTCAGGGCGTGGGCCGCAAGGGTGCTACCCGCATGGCCTATCAGGTGCTGAGTATGTCGGATAAGGACGCTGCGGCGCTGGCCGATGCCATCCGCGGTGCGCACACCCGGCTACATCGGTGCCGCATCTGCCAGAACTTTACGGACGCTGACCTGTGCCCGGTGTGCGCCAGCGCCAAGCGGGACACCTCGGTGATCTGCGTGGTGGAAAAGCCCCGGGACGTGCAGGCCTTTGAGCGCACCCGGGAGTATAACGGCCTGTACCATGTGCTGCACGGTCTGCTGGACCCGCTGGCCGGTGTGGGCGCAGAGCAGCTCACCGTCAAGGAACTGCTGGCGCGGCTGAAGGACGACACGGTGAAGGAGGTCATTATGGCCATGAACCCCACCGTGGAGGGCGAAGCTACCGCTATGTATCTGGCAAAGCTCATCAAGCCGCTGGGCATTCGGGTCACCCGGCTGGCCTCCGGTCTGCCGGTGGGCGCCAGCCTGGAATACGCGGACGAGACCACCCTGTACCGGGCACTTTCCGGCCGGGGAGAGCTGTGAGTGTGTAAAAATTTACAATTCTGTCAGAAACAGCCCTTGCATTACCCTGAAAAAATGGTATACTGAAACAACAAACGGAACGGAGAAAGGAGGCGCGCAGCATGGCACCCACAAAGGAGCGCCCGGCGACCAAGAGCATCGCCACCAACCGCGAAGCGCGCCACGAGTATTTTGTTCTGGAAGCGCTGGAGACCGGTGTGGAGCTTAAAGGCACCGAGGTGAAAAGCCTGCGGGCCGGCGGGGTCAACCTGAAGGACAGCTGGGTAGATATTGAAAACGGCGAGCTTCTGGTAAAGGGGATGCACATCAGCCCCTACGACCACGGCAACCTGTTCAATCAGGACCCTATGCGCGTCCGGCGGCTTCTGGCGCACAAAAGTGAGATCCGGCGTCTGCATCAGCAGTGCAAGCTGCAGGGCTATACGCTGGTGCCGCTCTCGCTTTATTTTAAGCATGGCCGCGTAAAAATGGAAGTAGGCTTGTGCAAGGGCAAAAAGCTGTACGACAAGCGCGCCGATGCCGCCCAGCGCGATGCAAAGCGCTCCATTGACCGGGCTGTGAAGTCCAACGGCAAGTACTATTAAGCATTCCAATTGCAGACTGCGGCTCACCGCAGAAAACCCAGCTTTCCGCACATCGCAAGATGTGCTTTATATGGGGGCGTAAAGGTTTCGACGGGGGGAGCAAGGTCTGGGCAGCGGGTAGCAGTGGGGGAACTGCTCTATAACTCCTCCAAAAAAATTAACTGACAACAATAATTATCAGTTGCTCGCAGCCTGAGTGCTGCGCGTTCCGCCCACTCTTGTGTCGTGTGGGGTCGGGGCGTCCTTTAGACACAGCACCTGAACGGACCTAAGCTTTGCGGACCGGCAGGAACTCATGAAGCTACCAAAGCGCTAGCCTGACGATCGGCGTGGCGCGGCGGGAATGTTGTAGATCGCCTGCACCCGGAGATACCTACACTGAGCTCTTTTCGGACATGGGTTCGACTCCCATCGCCTCCACCAACATAAAAGCCACCTGAAAACTTACGTTTTTCAGGTGGCTTTTGCTATATCTGCTATTCTGTTACGCCAGATCCGGCAGGATGTCCGACCACAGAGCCTGCTCCTGCCGCAAGGCATCAAAGCAGCAGTCCAGATACATTTTGTTGACCGCGGCAAAAATGGTGCTGCGCAGCAGCAGACGCTCGTCGTTGAGCGTGGCCTCCGGCTGGGCTGTCTTGCCGCCGAACACCACAGAAAGACTAGTCTCCAGCTCCTCGCAGAAGATATCGTAGGCTGTCCCGGCGGAGCAGTGCTCCCGCTGCATTTTGAACAGCGTGTCGATATTTTCGATCGAGAGCACCGTTTTGGAGACTGCAATGTACATCAGAGATGCGATCTGATCCCGGGTATATTTTTTGCGGATGGGGTGATCCACCACCCCTTTTTTGACATAGTTGCTCACCATAGACGGGGTCAGCTCCACCCCGCAGAAACTACGGAAGTAGCCGTTGACAAACTGCACCGTCTGATCCAGATACAGCCCTACCGAGGGGAGATCGTTGTACCGGGGCAGGGCAAAGCCCGCAGCACACGCCGCAACGCGGAGTTTGGTTTCAGCTTTCATAGTATCTTATTCCGTTCATGCTCCTGCACTTTTTACAAGCAGGAACGTTGTTTTTGTGCAAAGGCAGGAGAAACACTTTCAGTAAAAGCACTTCTGCCTGTGAAATAGTATACCGCATTTTGGAAAATTGGTCAACGGGAAGCAAAAACTTTGTAAAAGAATTTAAAAAAACAGTTGACAGGTTTTTGAAAAACTGATATGATGGTCACGGACAAAGGAATGACTGCGGCGTGCGCCGCTTGAAAATGGAGAAAAATATGAAAAGCAAAATCGTTGTAGATTCCTCTGCAAATGTGTACGAGCTCCCCGATGTGGGGTTTGCCTGTGTGCCGCTGAAGATCCTGACCGACGAGCAGGAGTATGTGGACACCGCAGAGATCGACGCCCCCGCACTGGCCGAGATGATGCGCACCTATAAGGGACGCACCAGCACCTCCTGCCCCAACATCTCGGACTGGATGGCTGCCTACGAGGGTGCAGACGAGGTGTACGTTGTAACCATTACCGGCACGCTGTCCGGTGCCTACAACGCCGCACTGCTGGCGGGCGAAGAGTACGAGCAGAGCCACGAGGGTGCGCGGGTCTTTGTGCTGGACAGCCTGTCCACCGGTGCGGAGTCCCGCCTGCTGGTGGAGCGTCTGGCGGAGCTGATCAAGGCCGGCAAGCCCTTTGATACCGTGTGTGAGGAGATCCGGGCGTACCACCAGCACACTCATCTGCTGTTTGCGCTGGAATCTCTGGCAAACCTTGCCCGCAATGGCCGCGTGAAGCCCGCTGTGGCTGCTGTGGCGCGGATGCTGGGCATCCGGGTCATCGGGCAGGCCAGCGACGCCGGTGATCTGGAGGTTCTTTGCAAGACCCGCGGCGAGCACGGCGCACTGGAGCGCATGGTGCTGGAAATGAAGGCGCACGGCCTGACCAACGGCCGGGTGCACATCGACCACTGCTGCAATGCTGCCGCTGCGGAGCGGCTGAAGCACATGGTCCATGCGGTGTTCCCGGAGGCCAAGGTGGAGGTAGGCAGCTGCGGCGCGCTGTGCAGCTACTACGCGGAGTACGGCGGCCTGATGGTGGGCTACGAGGACAACGAAGCACCCACCGTCTGAGCGGAAAATATGATACTATGATTTCGATTCACCGGGGCATCTGCGGACGCTCCGGTGAATTTTTTTTTCGAGGGATAATTCCGGTGCACCCGACACCAAAAACTTGCAAAGGGTGAAAAACCGCGTTATACTTAACCGTATTATAGAGGTAAGCTAGGGTGTATCTGAAAAGTCGAAAATTTAGTCTATTTCTACAAACACAGCTGGATTTTGCGTTAAACAGCCTTGAAATCCACAAAGGATTCCTGCGGCTATTTGCCTTAAATCCCGCTTGTGCTTGCGAAATATTCGTCATTTTCTTTGTTTTCAGATACACCTTAACACGGAAAGGGGAGATGGTATGCTGTTCCGATTGCCGATCGTCAAATTTTTCAACCGCATCCTCAACCGCATCACGGTCACGGTGGTGCTGGTGGCATTGCAGCTTGCATGGCTGGCGTGGGTGTTTTTCGCCCTCACCACCGGTACGGCGCGGGTGTGGGTCACAGGAACACTCAACGGGCTGAGCCTGCTGATCATTCTGTATCTGGTGCGCAAGGACGAAAACAGCGCCTATAAGGTAGGCTGGATCGCCCTCATCGGGCTGCTGCCGCTGCTGGGCGGGGCGCTGTATCTGGCCTTTGGCAACAAGCGCCCTTCCCGCCGTCTGCGCAGCAAAATGCAGGCGGTGGAGCAGGCGCACCGGGCAGACCGCGTCCAGCAGCCCGGGCAGACCGCCGGGCTGTGCGATGAAAACCGGGGCGTGAGCCATTACCTGACCCAGTACGGCTGCTATCCCGCATGGCAGAATACCACCGCCCGGTATTTCTCCTGCGGCGAAGCCATGTATCCGGCATTGCTGGCCGACCTTGAAAAAGCGGAAAAAAGCATCTTTCTGGAGTTTTTCATCGTCAGTCAGGGCAAGATGTGGCAGGGCGTGGAGGACATTCTGCGGCGCAAGGCGGCACAAGGGGTGGACGTGCGGCTGATCTACGATGACTTCGGCAGCCTGCTGGGTCTGCCCAAGGACTTTGTGGTGCGCATGGAGCGGGAGCATATCCGCTGCATCCCCTTTAACCCGGTGGTGCCGCTGCTCTCGCTGGTGATGAATCACCGCGACCACCGCAAGATCGTGGTGATAGACGGCAAGGTGGCGTATACCGGCGGCATCAATCTGGCCGATGAATATATCAACGCGATCACCCGCTTCGGCTACTGGAAGGACGCAGGCTTGCGCATCGAGGGCGCTGCGGTGTGGAACTTTACCGTGATGTTTCTGGATTTCTGGAACGCCTTCCGTCCCTTTGAGCAGGATTACAGCGCCTTCCGTCCGCAGTTTGCGGTGCTGCCCGCCAGCGATGGGGTGGTGCAACCCTACGCGGACAGCCCGCTGGACGAAGAGCCGGTGGCAGAAACGGTCTATCTGGATGTTCTGGCACAATCACAGCAGTACGTTTATTTTTATACGCCTTACCTTGCCATCGGCGAGGAGATGCTGGACGCGCTGCGCAACGCCGCCAAGCGCGGGGTGGATGTGCGGCTGGTGCTGCCGGGCATCCCGGACAAAAAGCTGGTGTTCCGGCTGAGCCGCTCGTACTATCTGCCCCTGCTGCGGGCGGGGGTGCGCATCTACGAGTATACCCCGGGCTTCCTCCACGCCAAGTGCTGCGTCAGCGATGACCGCGCGGCGGTGGTGGGCAGCATCAATATGGACTACCGCAGTATGTTTCTGCACTTCGAGTGCGGGGTGCTGCTGCTGCAAAACAGTCAGGTGCTGGCCTTGCGGGACGATGTGCGCCGCACCCTGCCCCAGTGCCGGGAGGTGCAGTGCGCGGACTGCCGCACCGGTCTGGCCGGTACGGTGCTGGACAGCGTGCTGCGGCTGTTAAGTCCTTTGATGTAACTGTCTGCTCATAAAATCCCGCGCGGCGGGGCACACTAGCTCCAAAGCCTGCATCTGCAATGCAGGCACGGAAAGGGAGCGTATGTGACGATATGAAACAGGCATCGCGATGGTTTTTGTGCTGCACGCTGGCGGCAGCACTGGCATTGACCGGCTGCGGCGGGGGAAGTTCCGGCAGCAGCTCCGGTACTATGAGCGGCAGTACCTCTGCGGGCAGCAGCGCGGCGCAAGGCGCAGCGTGGCGCACCGGGTTGGGGGTTCTGACCGAAGCGGCCGGCACAGACCGTGTAGGGAATATCCGCACGGTGGCGGCTGCCGTGCTGCTGGACGCGGACGGTAAGCTGGCCGGGGTAACGCTGGACGAGTTGGAGCTTTCAGTCAGCGCGGACGGCACCGGCAAGGTGACCACCCCCACCGACACCCGTACCAAGCGCCAGAAGGGGAAAGACTACCCGCTGGCAGAGGTGTCCGGCCTGAAAAAAGGCTGGGCAGAGCAGGCCGATGCCTTTGGCGATTGGCTTAAAGGCAAGACCCCGGACGAGGTGAAAAAGCTGAAAACGGATGCAGACGGCAAGCCTACTGATGCAGACCTTTTGTCCGGCTGCACCATTGCGGTGGACCGCTACCGGGATGCCATCGTCCGCGCCTGCGAGAATGCGCAGGTGCTGGGTGCTGCCCGGGGCGATACGGTCAAACTGGGCGTAGAGGTGGCAGAAATGCCGCAGGGGCTTACGGGCACAGACGACAAGGACGCACAGGTGCAGGCTAAGATCACGCTGGCGGTGGTGACCATGGACGAGAACGCCCGGGTGACCAGCGCTATCGGCGATATGACCGAGCCGGAGCTGACCGTCAGCGCGGATGGTACTGTGTCTGCCCCGCGGGAGCCGGTGTACACCAAAAACGAGCTGGGCGACCGTTACGGAATGCGCAGCGCAAGCGCGTTAGGCAAGGAATGGTACGAGCACAGCGCAGGCTGGTGCGGCTATCTGAAGGGCAAAAACGCCGTGGAGATCGGCAAGCTCTCCGCAGACGGCACGGATGCCGACCTGAAGGCGCTGTGCACCATCTCAGTTACCGACCTGCAAAAAGCGGCGCTGAAGGCCATGGCGGAGCAGTAATCATAAAAACAGGATGTCCCTCTGCACAAAAAGTGCGGGGGGATTTTTTATGGATACCCCCTCAGGCGCAAAGCCGGAAGGGGTATGTGCACACTTTCCCACAAAAAGCGGGCTTACGGGCGGGGCAAAGCAGTGCATTGTGCAAAAAATAAAGGTTTCCTCTTGCAAAACGGCGGCAAACGCGCTATTCTATAATCACAATTTACCGCTTTAGCATGGTAAAATGGTAAATCAAGAGGGAAGCGGGACGCAGGACGTCCCCTATGGGAGGAAAAAGATATGAAGCTCAAGCGTATTGCAAGTGCATTTCTGGCCGGTGCTCTGGCACTGAGCCTTGCAGCCTGCGGCGGCAGTGCATCCACCTCTGCTGCGGCATCTGCTTCCGGCAGCGCAGCCGGTTCGGCTTCTGCTGCAGCGGGCAGCGATCTGGATTACATCAAGGGCAAGGGCAAAATGGTCATCGGCTACACCGTGTACGAGCCCATGAACTACACCGACGCCGACGGCAACTTTACCGGCTTTGATACCGAACTTGCCACTGCGGTGTGTGCAAAGCTGGGTGTGGAGCCGGAGTTTGTAGAGATCAACTGGGACACCAAGGTGGTGGAGCTGGACGCCAAGAGCATCGACTGCATCTGGAACGGCATGACCCTGACCGAGGATATCATGGCCAACACCGCCACCACCAAGGCCTACGCCAAGAACGCACAGGTCGTGGTGGTCAAGGAGAGCACCGCCTACACCTCCACCGCCGACCTTGCCGGTAAGACCGTGGTGGCTGAGGCGGGTTCTGCCGGTGAGGCTGCCATTCAGGGCGACGAGAACCTTGCCAAGGCAGAATACGTTTCCAAGAGCGTGCAGACCGACTGCCTGATGGAAGTGGCTGCCGGTACGGCAGATGCCGCTGTGCTGGATCTGACCCTTGCCAACGCCATGATCGGGGAAGGCACCGACTATGCAAGCCTGAAGATCGTGGACGAGCTGAATGCCGAGGAGTACGGCGTGGCCTTCCGCAAGGGCAGTGATGCCGCCGCCGTAGTGGACGCCGCCTTTGACGCGATGAAGGCTGACGGCACCATGCAGGCACTGGCCGAGAAGTACGAGCTGGCGCTGGCCGACTGAGCCGTGCGTAAAACAAAACGATAGATGGGTGTGTTTTTGTGTCTGTGATCCTTGGGCGCCTTTCCGGCGCGTTCCTGCTCAACTGTGAGTTGTTTGCCCTTACGCTGCTGTTTGCGCTGCCGCTGGGGCTGGTGGTGGCCTTTGGCTCCATGAGCCGGTGCAGGCTGCTGTCCGGTGCGGTAAAGACCTTTGTCTGGGTCATCCGCGGTACGCCGCTGATGCTGCAGATCATCGTCATTTATCTGGGCCCCGGTCTGCTGGGCATGAATAACCCGTGGCCCTCCGGCTCCGGCGGACGCATGGTGGCGGCGGTGGTGGCCTTTGCCATCAACTACGCCTGCTATTTTTCCGAGATCTACCGCGGCGGCATCGAGGCGGTGCCTAAAGGGCAGACCGAGGCCGGGCAGGTGCTGGGCATGACCCGCACGCAGATCTTTTTTAAGGTCACCCTTTTGCAGGTGGTCAAGCGCATCCTGCCGCCCATGGGCAACGAGATCATCACCCTTGTCAAGGACACCTCGCTGGCGAACACCATTGCCAACAAGGAGATCATCATGATGGCCAAGGAGTACAGCGCAAAAGGTCTGATCTGGCCGCTGTTCTCCACGGCGCTGTTCTTCCTTGTGTTCGTAGGTGCGCTCACCCTGTTGTTCAACTGGGCTGAAAAGAAACTGGATTATTTCCGCTGCTGAGGAGGTTTTTAAGAATATGGCATTACTGGAGGCCTCCGGCATTGGCAAAAATTTCGGAGATACAAAGGTCTTAAAGGACATTTCTCTTACCTTAGAGCAGGGCGAGGCGCTGGCCATCATCGGCTCGTCCGGCTCCGGCAAGACCACCCTGCTGCGCTGCCTGAACTTTCTGGAGCGGCCGGACACCGGCTGCATCCGGGTGAACGGCGAGACCATGTGGGACGCCGCCGACCCCGCCACCCAGCGGGAGAGAGAGATCCGCAAAAAGCGACTGCACTTCGGGCTGGTGTTCCAGAACTTCAACCTCTTCCCGCAGTATACCGCCTTACAGAACGTGATGCTGGCAGGGGAGCTGCTGGCAAAGGAGCGTCCGGACTACCGCGCCAACAAAAAGGCGATGCACGCCCAGCTGGAACAGCAGGCGCGGGAACTGCTGGCGCAGATGGGGCTTTCGGAGCGGGCAGACCACTACCCGCACCAGCTTTCCGGCGGGCAGCAGCAGCGGGTGGCCATTGCCCGGGCGCTGGCGCTGCACCCGGACATCCTCTGCTTTGACGAGCCCACCAGCGCCCTTGACCCGGAACTGACCGGCGAGGTGCTGCGGGTGCTGCGGGAGCTGGCCGACCGCAAGACCACCATGATCATCGTGACCCACGAGATGCACTTTGCCCGGGATGTGGCCGACCGCATCCTGTTTATGGACGGCGGCGTGGTGGTGGAGGAAGGCCCTGCAAAGCAGCTGATCGACCACCCGCGGGAACAGCGCACCAAACAGTTCTTGGCACACTACGCGGAATGAGCAAAATCACCAATTCTTTGGGCAAAAAAATGGAAATGTTGATGCAAACCGAGTCTTGTAAAACTGGCGCTGCTCCGCTATAATACCACTCATGAATCTTTATCAACGTCCTGCCGCTTTTCCGGCAGGGCGTTTTTCACGGCAAAAATGCGAACATCCATCTTTTTTGTGTGGGCAGGAGGTATATTTCCATGACCAAAGATATGACGCAGGGCAGCCCGCTGAAGCTGCTGCTTGCCTTTGCTGTGCCGCTGATGCTGGGCAGCCTGTTCCAGCAGTTCTACAATCTGGCCGATACCATCATCGTGGGGCGGTTCGTGGGCGTGGAAGCGCTGGCGGCGGTAGGCAGCGTGGGCGGCCTGAACTATCTGGTGCTGGGCTTTGTCAACGGCATTGCCTGCGGCTTTTCCATCCCCATCTCATGGACCTTCGGTGCCCACGACCACCACGAGATGCGCCGCTACACCGCCAATACCGTGTGGCTGTCCATCGCTTTTGCCACGGTGCTCACCATCGTTACGGTGGCTATGACCCGGCTGGTGCTGGTGTGGACGAACACCCCGGCTGACATCATCGACCTTGCGGATATCTATATCCGCACCATTTTTGCAGGCATCCCCTTCACGCTGCTTTATAATGTGACCAGCGCCCTGATGCGTGCACTGGGCGACAGCAAGCGCCCGCTGTATTTCCTGCTGGTGGCCAGCGTGCTGAACATCGGGCTGGACCTTGCCTGCATCATCCTGTTCAACATGGGCGTGTTCGGCGCGGCTTTTGCCACCGTGTTCAGTCAGGCTGTGGCAGGCATCGGCAGCCTTATTTACATCATGCGCCACTACCCGGAACTGCGCTGGAATAAGGAAGAAGGGCGCATCAGCGCTCCGCACTGCGCAAAGCTTTGCGCCATGGGCCTCCCCATGGGTCTGCAGTGCAGTATTACTGCCATCGGCAGCGTGGTGCTGCAGGGCGCGGTGAACGGTCTGGGCAGCGATATCGTAGCCGCGCAGACCGCCGGCGGCAAGGCTGCGCAGTTCCTCAGCGTGCCGCTGGAGAGCATCGGCACCGCCATGACCACCTACACCAGCCAGAATATGGGCGCGAAGGATCTGGGCCGCGTGAACCGCGGCGTGAACACCGCACTGGGCATCGGCTGCGTGTACAGCGTGGCCTCCTTCCTCATCCTGCGCGTGCTGGACAAGCCCCTGATCGGCCTGTTCCTGGACGCAGGCGAGACCGCCATTATGGCCAATGCGCAGGACTTCATCTTCTGGAACAGTGTGTTCTACATCCCGCTGGCAGTGCTTATCATCTACCGCTACACCATTCAGGGCCTGGGGCACTCCGGCCTTGCCATGTTTGCCGGTGTGGCTGAGATGATCGCCCGCGCCATGGTGGGCTTCTGGTTCGTGCCGCTGTGGGGCTACTTTGCCGCCTGCATCGCAAGCCCGGTGGCATGGCTCTTTGCCTGCTTCTTCCTGATCCCGGCCTATTTTGTGGTGTTCCGTAAACTGCAAAAGGAAAAGCAGCAGGAAGCCGCCGCAAAGGTGCAGTAAGGGTTCATAAAAAATGCTTTTTCTTTTCGCCCTTTCATGCTATAATAAAAGTTAAATACGGCTTTTGCCGTAACAGGGCAGGGGTTATAAGTCTTTGAAAAGCTGTTGCCGCAGGCGACTGATGAGGGTGCTGTTGCCAAGAAATACTCCTCATCCGGTGCTGTGCGCCACCTTCCCCCCAAGGGGTGAAGGCTAAGGGGACGGCTGTTTTCGGGATGAATAGCCGCACTGCCGGGGCAATGCCCGCAATTGCGGCGGGCGGGAAAATACAAAAAGAGAGGCGAATCGAGATGTTGGATATGATCAAATGCAGCACCGGCGGTGCGTACTATGCGCGCGGAGAGTGGGTGCCCGCAGATGGCAATGCACCCGCCGCACTGGCAGCAACGGGCGTTGATGCCGCTGCCGTTGCCGCGGGTAAGACCGGCACCAGGGCCTACACACATATGCAGG
>ENA-OQLI01001740-OQLI01001740.1-human-gut-metagenome-genome-assembly--contig:-NODE-1740-length-13849-cov-5.038405_pt1 | contig 13849 bp, 8 predicted proteins | sample MGYA00242805_ERZ504812 | MGnify/ENA primary metagenome ERZ504812 (study PRJEB26092, sample SAMD00036430) | human gut metagenome | host: Homo sapiens | study: EMG produced TPA metagenomics assembly of...
CCCGCGGTCTCGACCTTGGCAAGGTCGCGCGTTACCAACTACGCCACTATCGCATAAGCGGGTGATGGGAATCGAACCCACGTATCCAGCTTGGAAGGCTGGTGTTCTACCATTGAACTACACCCGCACAGCTTGTTGTCTGTGCATCTCTGTCGCATCAACGAAGATTAGTATATATGATGAAACTGTATTTGTCAACACTAAATTTAAATTTTTTTCTGTTTTTTTAAAAACATATACAAATTATCATCTGGCAGACAATTTTGTCAGGCGGATAAAATCATCCGTTTCGCTGCTCAGCTCTATACCAAATAATTGCTATGCAGTTTATCAGAAGGAGCTTTCACTCCTCCTGATATAAGCAAGTTCCCACCTGCTGCTTATTACTTTCCACGATGAAAGCCTGGACTTACTGTATATGATGGAACCTGTCAGGAAAACAAAATTTTACAGTGTTAACCAGAGATCAGTTCTCCCAATCCCATACATTCGTAGCTTCCACTGAACTTCTTGGTTTCTTAATCACAAGTTCAGGACTCTTCGCACTGACCTTGGTGTTTGCCGGAATAGATGCTGTAATAAAGGTATTACCTCCGATGATCGTATTCTCTCCGATCACAGTCTCACCGCCCAACACAGAAGAGTTAGAATAAATCGTCACATTATCTCTGATCGTCGGATGTCTCTTCACATTGGCAAGCAGCTGTCCCTGACGGGTGGAAAGTGCGCCAAGAGTCACGCCCTGATACAGCTTCACATTCTTTCCAATCTCCGTAGTCTCACCGATTACAACACCGGTTCCATGGTCAATGAAGAAATATTCTCCAATCGTAGCACCCGGATTGATATCGATACCTGTATAACCATGTGCATATTCAGACATAATTCTTGGAATAAACGGCACATTTTCCAGATACAGAACATGTGCAAGTCTGTATACATAAATTGCATAAAATCCAGGATAAGAGAAAATGATCTCCTCTTTACTCTTGGCAGCCGGGTCACCGTCAAAACCTGCCTGCAGGTCAGTCAGCAGCATACGCTGAATTTCCGGAACATTTGCAAAAAATCGCTCTGTGATCTGCTCTGCATGTTCTTTGGCCTTCTGTTCTTCTTCACCCTGATATAAAAATGCAATCTCAATCTGCTCCTGCAAGCAGTCATACAGATCATTCAGGCGATATGCCACATAATGCTCCGGAAACACGCTGGCACTGGAATCCACACTGAAATATCCGGGAAAAATAATAGACCTCATATCTTTAATGAAGTTAATAATCTCTTTCTTATTTGGAAGACGTTCTCTGTCCTTTCCCAGAAAGAGTTCTTCTTTACGGTAAGTATCTGTCAGCTTCTCCACAGCCTCCAGAATTGTTTTCTTCTTATCTGTCATAATCGTCACCTATCTGCTTTCCTCGCAGCTGCTTATTATCCCCAGACAATAGCAAGCCAGAGGGTACACAACCGCATTTTGTTATTATCTTATTACAGTAAAACCAATTCGTCAATAAAAAAAGAATTGACCTTTCCGTAGATTCCTTATATAATAAAAAACAGTTCCGGTTACACTTCAGAACTGTTTCTAATCTTAATATGGAGATGTACCCAAGAGGCTGAAGGGACCGCACTCGAAATGCGGCAGGCCGGGTAACCGGTGCGAGGGTTCAAATCCCTCCATCTCCGCTCTTTCTTTGTAAAATTCTTTATAATAAAAATGCACAATAAGCTTGACAATCGTTGCTTTTATATGTATAATTGCAACAGTAAAAGAAATTTTACAAGTTGGTTTTGATAGGGGATTGGTCAAATGGTATGATAGGGGTCTCCAAAACCTTTGGTGGGAGTTCGATTCTCTCATCCCCTGCTCTTAAAAACGCTCGAAAGCCTTGTATTTACTCAATGTCATTAACTTAAAAGCAGAAGATATTTATTCCTAAAAGGATTAGATATCTTCTGCTTTTTTTGATATGCTTATATTGTAAAAAGAAGCCATGAACCTGCTCAAAAAAAGGATGTGATTATACATGAAACATTCTCAGAAACGTACATTCATGGATATAGAAAAAATGAGTTCTGATGAATTTAAGGCATTTTGCCGATTAGGTAATAAAAATCATTTTACCAGAATCCGAAAAATGCCTCTTCAGGATCTTCTTTTCACAATGATAAACAGAAAGGGGCTGACGTTGGCATTGGAACTGAGAAATTATATGAAACTTGCTCATCCTGGTGTGTCTATTTCAAAACCAGGATATCTGAAACAGCGTATGAAACTTAATCCAGATGCTTTTTTGGAATTGTATAAATATCATAACCGTAACTTTTATGCAGATTCCACCTTTTCAACTTACAAAAATCATTTAATATTAGCTGCTGACGGCTCAGATATTAATATTCCTACCACTACTGAAACACTGAAACTGTATGGTTCTGCAAGCCGAAAAAACACAAAACCCCAAGCACAAATAGGATTAGGCTGTATTTATGATGTAATGAATCGTATGATACTGGAAAGTGACTGTAATAAGGTGAAATTTGATGAAATGCGCCTGGCCGAAAAACAGATGGAACGAATACCGGAAACAATAGGCAACATTCCCTATATTATTATCATGGATAGAGGCTATCCTTCTACGCCAGCGTTTATACATATGATGGATAAGGATCTTAAGTTTATCGTACGTTTAAAAAGCAGTGATTACAAAAAAGAGCAAAGCAGTTTAACAGAAAATGATCAGCTGGTTAAAATAAAACTTGATAAATCAAGAATCAGACATTACGAAGGGACGCCGGATGGAGAACGTATGAAAGAACTGGGTGAAATTTCATTGCGTATGGTAAAAATCCTATTAGAAAATGGAAATCTGGAAGTTTTAGCTACAAATCTTTCACAAACGGAATTTCATACAGAAGAAATAAAAGAATTATATCATATGAGGTGGGGAATAGAGACTGCGTATGAAACACTAAAGAATCGATTGCAGTTAGAAAATTTTACAGGTACAAAACCTATTCTGTTATTACAAGATATATACAGCACCATATATCTGAGCAATTTAGTCGAAGATATCATATTAGACGCAGAGCGTGAACTGGATCAGAAGGAAACAAACAGAAAACATAAAATGATGATCAATCAGACAGTTAGTATTGGAATCTTAAAAAACGATCTGATTTATATACTTCTTGAAACGGATGATCAAAAGAAAAATATATTATTTCAGCAAATATATGAAGATATCAGTAAGAATCTGGTTCCTATTCGTCCTGATCGGCATTATACCAGAACGAAAGGGCGGTTAGCAGGGAAATATTCAAATACTCATAAAAGAGCATACTAATCTAGAAAATACGAGTACAAAGAGAAGGGGATAAGTATGCCCATATAAAAAAACAAAAAGCAGGAATCATAGTTTTATAAATACTTACGATTTCTGCTTTTTGCTAAAGTTAATGACATTGTGTATTTATGCGGTTTTTGCCACAAAAAAATTTTTATTTTTTTGTCCCAGAGAAGAAATGCCATGGCAGCTCCACCGCTTTCCATGGCATTTCCCAGTTATTTATTTCTGTTTCTGACTGTTTCTTATTCCTCTATATCCTCCGCAGGCTCTGCTGGAATGAATACGCGGGATTTCTTTTCTTCGTGTTTATGAAGTGCTGCTTTCTCAGTTGCCTCAATACAGAATTCCATCTGAGAGTTAATCTGGGCTTTGCCTCGTTTATCCGGCTTCACATAAGTTCCATCCGGCTGCAGGATATGAGCTTTTACATTATCCTTAAACTCCAGATCAAGTACGTGCTCCAGTTCTTTCTTAATCTTCTCATCTTCCACAGGGAAAACAATCTCTACCCTGCGGTCAAGGTTACGCGGCATCCAGTCCGCACTTCCCATATAGATTTCCGGGTTTCCGCCGTTTTCAAAATAGAAAATACGGCTATGCTCCAGAAATTCCCCTACAATAGAACGGACATGAATATTTTCACTGATTCCCGGCACTCCTACTTTCAGACAGCAGATACCCCTTACCAGAAGCTCCACCTGAACTCCGCAGGAAGATGCATAATACAATCCAGCAATAATATTCGGATCACAGAGAGAATTCATCTTTGCGCGGATTAACGCCGGACGTCCTTTCTTCGCATTCTCTGCCTCACGTTCAATCAGGCTTAAGAACCTGTCCTTCATCCAGATTGGTGCTACGATCAGCTTATTCCAGCTTTTCGGTTCAGAATATCCAGAGAGCATGTTAAATACTGCTGTTGCATCTTCACCAAAACGTTCATCGCAGGTAAAGATACCGCAGTCTGTATAGAGTTTGGCAGTGGAATCATTGTAGTTTCCGGTTGCCAGATGCACATAACGGCGGATTCCTGTCTCTTCCCTGCGCACAACCAGTGTGATCTTGCTGTGTGTCTTAAGGCCTACCAGACCATAAATTACATGACATCCTGCCTTCTCCAGCTTCTTCGCCCATACAATATTATTTTCTTCATCAAAACGTGCTTTCAGCTCTACCAGCACGGAAACCTGTTTGCCGTTTTCTGCTGCCTGCGCAAGGGCAGCAATGATCGGTGAATTGCCGCTGACACGATACAGAGTCTGTTTAATAGCCAGAACATCCGGATCTTTTGCTGCCTGACGTACGAAATTTACAACAGGATCGAAGCTCATATAAGGATGATGCAGGAATACATCGCCCTCACGTATCACCTGGAAAATATCCTTCTCATTCTGAAATTCCGGTACAGGTGCCGGCTGATATCTCGGTGTCTTGTAAGCATCAAAGCCATCCGCACCATATACTTTCATAAGCATGGTAAGATCCAGAGGTCCGTTTATCTCAAAAATATCTGCCTCTTTGATATCAAATTCCGTTTTCAGAATCTTCAGCAGGCGTTCATCCATCTTATCCTCTACTTCCAGACGGATAACCTCACCCCACTGACGTTTCTTTAACTGGCGCTGGATCTCCACCAGCAGATCCTCTGCCTCATCTTCATCGATGGTAAGATCCGCATTACGCATAATACGGTAAGGATGGGCACATATCACATCATAACTCAGGAAAAGTTTGTCAATATTTCTTTCAATAATCTCTTCCAGCAGGATCACTGTGGTATCTCCATCCTTCTTTGACGGAATCTGCACCACCCTTGGAAGCACAGACGGAACCTGCACTGTAGCAAACAGAAGTTCTCCTGTTTTATCCTTTTTGCTGAGTTTATCACTCTTCTCCTTCTTAGAGATCAGAGCACCGATATTTAATGTCTTGTTTCTGATCAGCGGAAACGGTCTGGAAGAATCCATCGCCATCGGTGTAAGTACCGGATATACATTATCCTCAAAGTATCTGTCTACAAATACACTCTGTGCTTCTGTAAGATTCTCATGGGCTGCCACCAGGTGCATTCCGGCTTTCTCAAGCGCAGGGATCAGAGAACGGTTCAGTGTATTATACTGTACATGAACCAGTTCATGGGTACGGACACTGATTTCTTTTAACTGCTCCTTGGCTGTCATTCCTGCAATGTCTGTTTTATGATATCCTGCATGTACCTGATCCTTAAGAGACGCCACACGCACCATAAAGAATTCATCCAGATTGGATGCGGTAATGCTTAAGAACTTCAGTCTGTCAAACAAAGGAAGATTTTTATCTCTTGCTTCACTCAGAACACGCTCATCAAATTTGAGCCAGCTCAGCTCGCGATTCACGAAATATTCTTTCTTTTCAAATTTTTCAAAGTCCATAAGTTCATCCTCCTTTACGCTCTGCCCTTGCGTCTGAGAACCAGACGAATGCCAAATACTTCTTCAAAAAATGCCTCTTTATCTTTCAGCAGTCCCAGTTCCAGGGAAATGTCCTGTGCAGAATCCACGATCATCTGCAGTTCTCTGTCTTTGAGCACTGCTTTGATTCCTTTTACTTTCTGATAATGACTTCTGTCCATGGCATTTGCCAGGCGAAGGATTGCAGTCATCTTTGCCACCTTGATATAGCTCTCTCTGTCAATAGCGATTCCCATACTGTAAAGTTCATCATAATAAACAAACGCAGAATTATTGAATCTGACCGCACATGCGATCATCTGGCGTTCCATAAAGGACAGCCCAATGATATCTGTAGACATAATGATCTGATAGGAACACTCGGAAACCTTTTCCATACTGATATATTTGCCACAGTCATGAAGCAGTGCCGCGATCTGCAATAACAGACGTTCTCTTGCTCCCATACCATGAACCTTCTTCATACTGTCAAAGATATTCAGGCAAAGATTCATAGTTCCCTGGATATGGCTCTTGCTGCTGGAATAGCGTTTCGCAATGTTCTTTGATGTAACCAGAATGTCATTCTCAAAATTGTGGACACTTTTGAGAAATTTTTTCTTCTCTGCAAAATCATAGGCAATTCCATCCAGCAGGGAAACACCTGGTGCCCAGAGAGACTCTGCATTGAAAATATCAATAAAATTTCTGCACACTACCATGGTCGGCACAACAAGGGATGCATATTCCGGATCAATCTCCATCTCCTGTGCCAGCAGGTCAACAGATTTTCCAACTGTATCCTCATAGCGTTTCATAAATTCTTCCCTTGTAATGATCCTGTCTTCCATTTCCTCCTGGAAGATCATATCTGTAATAAAATCTCCCATCAGGATCACATTCCTGATATCCTTATCCTTCAGATACAGACGCTGAAAGCTCATCAGGTCATTTCGGATAAATTCCTCAACCAGCTTGTCATAATGAATGGTTGTTTTCTCCAGTTCTTGCAGACGCTGGCGGATTCTTAAACTTCCCATTTTAAGTCCCTGGGTAGTGACCAGAGCATCCTTGTCAAAGAGGGAAACCTGAAGGCTTCCGCCGCCCACATCCAGGATCGCGGTGCCTTTCTGGATCATCTTTTTGAATCCCTTTTCTATAGCAGCAATTGATTTGTACCCAAGGAAATGCTGTTCTGCACTGCTTAATATTTCAATTTTCATTCCTGTACGCTGATAGATCTGTTCAATGATCAGCAGCGGATTCACAAGTTCTCTGAATGCACTGGTGCCGCAGGCACGATACTCTTCCACCCCAAAGTCCTGCATCAGCCTCTTAAAGTCGTTCAGCACCTCACATAAAACATTCAGCATTTCTGAATCGATCTTTCCGTCAGAATAGACACCCTTTCCGATTTCCAGACTGTATCTGACATCATTCAGTTCACGAAAACCAATTCTTTTTGACATCTCAAAGATCTTCATGCTGACTTCATAAGATCCGATGTCAATGGCTGCAAATGTCATGACTGCCATATGCGTTCCCCCTTTACCATTCATCTATTTGCTTTTTTATTCCTTCTCCACACCCAGCAGATGGTCGATAAACTGCTGTGCAGTTCGTCCTGTAAGTCCTCCATGGGAAAGCTCCCACTTATTTGCTTCCAGAAGCAGCTCGTCCTCCGGCATGGTAATTCCGTTTCTCTCTGCGAGAGCTTTCACAATTGTCTGGAATTCTTTTTTGCTCGGTGCGCCATAGTAAATACGGACACCAAAACGATAAACCAGTGAAAGCTTCTCCTGCACTGTATCGGAGGAATGCAGATCGTCATCATCCATGATCTCCAGCTTATCACTGGATTTCTCTCTTACCAGATGTCTTCTGTTACTTGTTGCATAGATCAGGATATTGTCCGGCTTCTTCTCCAGACCCCCCTCGATCACTGCCTTCAGATATTTATATTCGATTTCAAATTCCTCGAATGACAGATCATCCATATAGATAATGAATTTATAGTTTCTGTTCTTGATCTGGGCGATCACATCATTCAGATCCTGAAACTGATGCTTATACACCTCGATAATACGAAGTCCCTCATCATAATAACGGTTCAGGATTCCCTTGATACTTGAGGATTTACCTGTACCCGCATCACCAAAAAGCAGACAGTTGTTTGCCTTTCTGCCTCTTACGAAAGCTTCTGTATTCTCGATCAGTTTCTGCTTCGGGATTTCATATCCGACCAGGTCTTCCAGTTTCACATGAGCGATCCTTGTGATCGGCTGGATCTCCACATTATCATTCTCATCATGGCCTACACGAAAAGCCTTATGTAATCCCAGCTTACCCACACCAAAATCCTTATAAAACTGTACCATATCCTTCATGAATTCCTCTGTGGACTCCGCTGCTGCCAGCGTTTTGCTCAGATCACAGATACGGTCTCTGATACGGGAATTAAACATCTTGCTGTTACTTCCGGTGTTGGTATAATCACCGAGAACCTTACAGCAGGAAATTCCAAATGCCTCATCCAGTACAGTCAGGTCAAAATCATACAGTTCTTTAAACACACCGAAATCATTCAGTGCCAGTTCATTAATACTTCCGTTGACAGCCCCTCTGATCTCACAGGCTGTACTGAATGCATTTTCATTATTTACCAGAAGAAATGTCAGATAACAGTGCCATAAATTTCCGGAAAAGCCATAAGCGCCGGCAGTTTCCACCAGTCCGTTGGCACACTCAAAGAACAGCCCTTCCTTTTCTTTCAGATCAGGTGCTTTCTGTTCCCAGGCATTCATCAGTTCTGCCATTTTATCAAGGATTTCTCCATGTTCAAAGTTACGGTATAAGATGCATTCATTTAATCTAGCCATTTTTATTACTTCCTTCTTACCTTGTTGTTTTATCTTATTGTTCTGCTGTGAGTGGTATAATTATTTCGAAAACGATGTACCAGAGTGTGTTTGAAAAATGCTTTACGCAAAATATGCCGCAAAGTGGGACGTGCAGATTGTGGAAATGATTTTTCAAACACGCTCTGGCATTATGGAAATGATTTTTAATAATTTCCCAAAATTCTCATTCTGTCAGCTTCTGCCTCAATTCCTCTCAGGGCATTCTTCACTGCACTGTCCTTTAAATTTCCCTCGAAATCAACAAAAAAACGGTACTGCCAGTTCTTCCCTGTGATCGGGCGGGATTCAATCTTCGTCATATTCAGTCCATTATAAATAATGTGAGACAACATATTGTAAAGAGTTCCGCTCTCATGATGCAGTTCAAAGAAAATACTGATCTTATGTGCATCCTTCACATAGATCGGTTTCTTACTCACGATCACAAAACGTGTGGCATTCTGTCCGTTATAGCAGATATTCTCAGCCAGGATCTTCAGTCCGTAAAGCTCTCCTGCCTGTCTGCTGGCAATAGCTGCCTGCGTCTTGTCATTGTCTTCTTTTATCTTCTTGGCAGAACCGGCAGTATTTTCCATCTCTTTCTTCTTCCAGTCCGGATGAGATTCCAGATATTTTCCACACTGGGAAAGTGCCTGAGGATGAGAACATACCTGTCTGATATCCTCCAGTTCAGCATCCGGCAGTCCCAGAAGTACATGCTCCGGACGGATGATCTGTTCTCCTACAATGCTAAGCTCATACTCTGTAAGAAGATCATAAATATCAGCAACAATACCGGCAGTTGTATTCTCAATGGGAAGTACCGCATAGTCTGCTCTTCCCTCCACAACTGCTTCCAGTGCATCGCGCCAGGTTTTTACATGAAAACTCTCAATATCGTCCTGGAAATATTCCCTCATTGCAGCATAGCTGTATGCACCTTCCACACCCTGAAAGACAACTCTTACATCTTTCAGCGGAAGTGCATCTACCATTTCCAGTTTCTCATCGTCCTCGATTCCATGCTCTGTGAGAAGCTGATACTGTCTCTTACGGCTGATCGCCATGATCTGCTGAAAAAGCTCCTGCGCACCAAGCTGATTAAATTCTCCATGCGCCTTACCTCTCAGGACCTCCAGCTTCTGTCTCTCTCTTTCCGGATCCAGAACCTTCTTTCCTGTACGTATCTTATATTCTGCAACATCCTCACACACCTTCATTCTCTGTTCAAAAAGACGTATGATATCGCTGTCGATCTTATCTATTTCATTTCTGCATTCCTGTAAATCTATCATTTATGTTATACCTTTTTACTTTCACAAATTCTCTACAATATCAGTCATCTCTCCGATAAAGGAAAGAGAACCAAAGGCAATGATCACATCCTGTTCCCCGGCAAGTGAAAAAGCCTCCTCCACTGCATCTTTAATCGTATCCATTGCCTGTACATTGGGATTGTATTCACTGACAGTCTTCGCCAGCTCTCCGGCAGGCAACGCCCTTATATTATCCGGAGTCTGGATCGTAAGTATCCGGTCTGCAAAGTGCGCAGTTTTCTGAATCACACTTCTGTAATCCTTATCTGCAAACACTCCCATAATATAGATGATCCGTTTTCCCTTAAAATAATGCTCTATTGAAGCTGCCATCATATCCGCAGCAGCAGGATTATGAGCCCCGTCTACCACAAACAGCGGTTTTTTACAGATAACTGTAAACCGTCCGTTCCAGTTTACTGTGCGAAGCCCTTCTTTTTTCTGCTCCGCAGCAGTGGGAAAGCCCAGCTCATCCAATACTTTTAAAGCATTCAGCGCAACTACTGCATTTTCCTTCTGATAAACACCAGCCAGCGGAATCTCATACTCTTCACCCCTGTACCGGATTGTCTGTCCAAGGCAGCTTTCCTTTAGCACCTCTGCCTCAGAAGCATCTGCTATGGTACATTTTGTACCATGTTCTCTGCTGATCCTCTCGATCACCTGCATTGCTTCCGGCTTCTGTCTGGCAGTCACCACTCTGCAGCCGTCTTTGATGATCCCGGCTTTCTTCTCTGCGATCTGTGCCAGAGTATTTCCAAGAAAAGACATATGATCCATACTGATCGATACCAGCACTGCCAGCAGCGTATTCTTAATAATATTTGTGGCGTCCAGATTTCCGCCCATTCCCACTTCCAGCAAAACGAGATCACAATTCTCTTTTTTAAAGAACAGAAATGCCACCGCAGTCTCTATTTCAAATGCAGTGGGATGGGGATAACCATCCTTTGTCATAGCAGCAATAACATCAGACACCTGTGTAATATAAGCAGCAAAGTCCTCTCTGCTGATCCTGCTTCCCGAAACTTCCATCCTGCCTCTGTAAGAATACAGGGTAGGCGAAACATATCTTCCAATGCGATATCTCGCACCTGATAAAGCAGAATACAAAAAAGCAATGACAGAACCCTTGCCATTGGTACCGGCTACATGCACATATTTCAGATCATCCTGTGGATTTCCAAGACGTTTCATCAGCTCACGCATATGCTCCAGTCCCAGGACACTGGGAATTTCCCGGGTGATTTTGTCTATGTACTCCCGGCTTTCCTGATAATTCATAATAAACTCCTCTTATTTCCATGAGATCCCCTCCACACGTTCCTTTTGCGCATAAGGCACCTCATTGCTATAGTGTAATAACGTGTTCTCATTATATCCTACGTGTATGTTTTTTTCAAGGCAGGCAATACTAGAATCATAGAAATTTATACAGGAGCGTTACCTATGAAAAAAGCTTTCATTCTCTGCGGTCTGACGGGCTGGTGCATGGAAATCCTCTGGACCGGACTGCATTCCATCCTTTCAGGAGAACTTACCATGACAGGAAAAACTTCCCTTTTAATGTTTCCCATTTACGGATGCGGTGCCATCATCCGCCCGCTCTCCGGTAAACTTTCTGCTGTCCCGCTTTTTGTCCGCGGCTGCATTTATACTGTCGGATTTTTCTTCGTGGAATTTATCAGCGGTGCTCTTTTGCGCTGTTTTCATATGTGTCCCTGGGACTACAGCAACACTCCTCTGAATTACCGGGGACTGATAAGACCGGACTACGCTCCCCTCTGGTTCGGAGCCGGACTTTTTTTTGAGAAAATACTTGGAAAACTCTCTTGAAAAAAGCACCTGATTATTATATGATGTTATGAAGGATTAAATAAAAATTCCTGAACCAGTAAAATATGGAGGTATGAAATGAGACACTTAATGAGTCCGCTGGATCTGTCTGTTGATGAGTTAAATACTCTTCTTGACCTGGCCAGCGATATTGAGAAACACCCTGATAAATACGCACATGTCTGCGATGATAAAAGACTGGCAACTTTATTCTATGAGCCAAGCACCCGTACCCGTCTCAGCTTTGAAGCTGCTATGATGAACCTTGGCGGTAAAGTTCTTGGTTTTTCATCAGCTGATTCCAGTTCCGCTTCAAAGGGTGAAAGTGTTGCCGATACAATCCGCGTTGTATCCTGTTACGCTGACATCTGTGCTATGCGTCACCCGAAAGAAGGTGCTCCGTTAGTAGCTTCTATGGCTTCTTCTATTCCTGTTATCAACGCCGGTGACGGTGGTCATCAGCATCCTACCCAGACATTAACCGACTTACTTACCATCCGTTCCCTGAAAGGACGTCTGGACAATCTGACCATTGGTCTGTGCGGCGACCTGAAATTCGGACGTACAGTTCACTCCCTGATCGAAGCACTTGTACGTTACACAAATGTAAAATTCATTCTGATCTCACCGGAAGAGCTTCGCATCCCAAGCTATATCCGCGAGGATGTTCTGAAAAAGAACAATATCGAATTTCAGGAAGTAGAGAGACTGGAAGATGCCTTACCGGATCTTGATATCCTCTACATGACACGTGTACAGAAAGAACGTTTCTTCAACGAAGAAGACTATGTCCGCATGAAGGATTTCTACATTCTGGACAAACAGAAAATGGAACTTGCAAAAAAAGACATGTACATTCTTCATCCGCTTCCACGTGTAAATGAAATCTCAACAGAGGTGGATGCAGACCCGAGAGCAGCTTATTTCAAACAGGCACAGTACGGTGTATATGTACGTATGGCCCTGATTCTCACATTACTGGAGGTAAAATTACCATGTTAAATGTTGGAGCACTTCGCGAAGGTTATGTATTAGACCATATCAAAGCAGGCAAGGCCATGACTATCTATCATGATCTGAAGCTTGATAAACTTGACTGCACCGTTGCCATCATCAAGAACGCGCGCAGCAACAAAATGGGTAAGAAAGATATCATCAAGGTTGAATGCCCGGTTGAGAATCTTGATCTTGACATTCTCGGCTTTATCGATCATAACATTACTGTAAACGTAATCAAGGACGAGAAGATCGTTGCCAAAAAAGAACTGAAACTTCCGAATCAGGTTGTCAACGTGATCAAATGCAAGAATCCACGCTGCATCACTTCCATTGAACAGGGACTCGACCAGATCTTTGTTCTTGCAGATAAAGAGAAAGAAGTTTACAGATGTAAATACTGCGAAGAGAAATATACAGGTAAACGCAATAAATAATAAAACAAATATCAAAAAAACAGAACGGAAGAAATCCGTTCTGTTTTTTTGTACGCAATCAGACCGATAAGCCGGGTTATGTCATTGGGTAATCATCTGTCTAGGCCTTACGTTGCCATAAGGCTCAAGCGACCCACCTGAAAGCACGACGGGCAGCCGTATCGCTTTCTATTCGGTCTTGCTTCGAATGGAGTTTACATGTGCCCGGCCTGTTACCAGGACGGCGGTAGTCTCTTACACTGCCTTTCCACCCTTACCTCAGCAAGTGAGGCGGTTTATTTCTGTTGCACTGGTCTGGGAGTCACCTCCACCGGACGTTATCCGGCATCCTGCCCTGCGAAGCCCGGACTTTCCTCGTCTGAACCCTTTCGTCTGTTCAGCCGCGATTACCTGGCCTGGTTGCGCAAGTGCTATTCTAGCACGTTTTTTTGCACTTGTAAAGAAATTTCATTCATTACTGTTCACTCCGTTCTCAGTAACGTAGCCAAAATTCATTTCAGATTGCCTGCGGCAATGGAATTTATAGAAATCCTCGTAAATAAAGCATTTAAGACAGTTAGGCAGAGGGCGAAAGAAAAGAAAGATATATGC
>ENA-OQLI01001741-OQLI01001741.1-human-gut-metagenome-genome-assembly--contig:-NODE-1741-length-13838-cov-4.333528_pt1 | contig 13838 bp, 10 predicted proteins | sample MGYA00242805_ERZ504812 | MGnify/ENA primary metagenome ERZ504812 (study PRJEB26092, sample SAMD00036430) | human gut metagenome | host: Homo sapiens | study: EMG produced TPA metagenomics assembly of...
CCCGTTCCACCGTGTTTCAAAGCCCTCAAGGATCCTATCGAGACGGACGTGAGCGAAAGTTACAAGGTGTTCAATATGGTGCATCGCCTGGAAGTGTACCTCTCTCCCGAACATGCAGAAGAGGTGATTGCTATTTCGAAGAGTTTCAACATCGATGCACAGATTGTAGGCCGCGTGGAAGAAAGCGACAAGAAAGAACTGATTATCAAGAGCGAATTCGGAGAGTTCAAGTATTAAATATATGGCAGACAACAATACCATACTCGAAAAGCTGGAAGGGCTTGTCGCCCGCTTCGAAGAAGTGTCGACCTTGATTACAGACCCGGCAGTGATTGCGGACCAGAAGCGTTACGTCAAGCTCACCAAAGAATATAAAGAACTGGGCGACCTGATGAATGCCCGCAAAGAGTACATGCAAGTACTGGGCGGCATAGAAGAAGCCAAAGAAATTATCGCCAACGAAACAGACCAGGAAATGCGGGAAATGGCACGCGAAGAGCTGGATGCCTGCCAAACCCGCCAACCGGAACTGGAAGAGCAGATAAAGCTGCTGCTCGTCCCCGCCGACCCGCAGGATGGCCGTAATGCCATCCTCGAAATTCGTGGCGGCACGGGTGGTGACGAAGCGGCAATCTTTGCCGGCGACCTCTTCCGCATGTACACCAAGTACTGCGAATCCAAGGGATGGAGAATGGAGATATCCAGCGCCAACGAAGGTGCAGCCGGCGGTTTCAAGGAAATTGTCTGCTCCGTGACGGGCGACAATGTATACGGCACACTGAAATATGAATCGGGCGTGCACCGCGTGCAGCGCGTACCGGCCACAGAAACGCAAGGACGGGTACACCCCTCAGCTGCCAGCGTAGCCGTGCTTCCCGAAGCCGAAGAGTTCGACGTAGTTATCAACGAAGGTGAAATCAAGTGGGACACCTTCCGAAGCGGTGGTGCCGGCGGTCAGAACGTGAACAAGGTGGAATCCGGCGTGCGCCTGCGCTACAACTGGAAGAATCCCAACACAGGCATAGTCGAAGAAATCCTCATCGAATGTACCGAGACGCGCGACCAGCCCAAGAACAAGGAACGCGCCCTCTCGCGCTTGCGTACCTTCATCTACGACAAGGAACACCAGAAGTACATCGACGACATCGCCTCCAAGCGTAAGACGATGGTCAGCACTGGCGACCGCTCCGCCAAGATACGCACCTACAACTATCCGCAAGGACGCATCACGGACCACCGCATCAACTACACCATCTACAATCTCGCCGCCTTCATGGACGGAGACATCCAAGACTGCATCGACCACCTGATTGTGGCGGAAAATGCAGAAAGACTGAAAGAGAGCGAACTGTAAGGCAGTGATAAGTAACCCGTAACTAAAAAATAATATGAACAAACAGCAATTATTCGAGAACATCAAGCGCAAGAAGTCATTCCTTTGCGTAGGTCTTGACACCGACATCAAGAAAATACCCGAACATCTTCTGAAAGAGGAAGACCCTATATTCGCTTTCAACAAAGCCATCATCGACGCTACTGCCGACCTCTGCATCGCCTACAAGCCCAATCTGGCATTTTATGAGAGCATGGGCGTGAAAGGCTGGATAGCTTTCGAGAAAACCGTAAACTACATCAAGCAGAACTATCCCGACCAATTCATCATCGCCGACGCCAAACGCGGTGACATCGGGAACACCTCTGCCATGTATGCCCGTACCTTCTTCGAAGAGCTGGATATAGATTCCGTAACCGTAGCTCCCTACATGGGCGAAGACAGTGTGACCCCGTTCCTTACGTACGAAGGCAAATGGGTAATCCTGCTTGCGTTGACCAGCAACAAAGGCTCGCACGACTTCCAGCTGACCGAAGACACCAACGGCGAACGCCTCTTCGAAAAAGTGCTCCGCAAATCCCAGGAGTGGGCCAGTGACGAACAGATGATGTACGTAGTAGGCGCCACACAAGGCCGCGCCTTCGAAGATATCCGCAAGATTGTTCCCGAACACTTCCTATTGGTTCCCGGCGTAGGCGCACAAGGCGGCTCCCTGGAAGAAGTCTGCAAGTATGGCATGAACAAGACTTGCGGCCTGATTGTCAACTCCAGCCGTGGCATCATCTACGTGGACAAGACAGAGAACTTCGCCGCCGCCAGCCGAAAAGCAGCCCAAAAAGTGCAGGCACAGATGGCGGAAGAGTTGAAAAAAGTGATTAACGACTAACGCTTAATGTTCGAAAGAAAGATTATCAACGACCCTGTCTTCGGGTTCATCAACATACCAAAGGGGTTGTTGTACGATGTTGTACGACATCCTCTTTTGCAACGTCTAAACCGTATCAAGCAACTGGGGTTGTCCTCTGTCGTATATCCCGGTGCGCAGCATACACGGTTCCAACACTCTTTGGGAGCCTTCTACCTGATGAGTGAGGCCATCCAGCAACTTGCCACCAAAGGAAACTTTATCTTCGACAGCGAAGCCGAAGCTGTGGAAGCCGCTATCCTGATGCACGACATCGGCCACGGCCCCTTCTCCCACGTACTGGAAAATACCATCGTGCAGGGCGTCTCCCACGAAGACATCTCCTTGATGCTGATGGAACGTATCAACAAGGAAATGAACGGACAGTTGACACTCGCCATTCAAATTTTCAAGGATGAATACCCCAAGCGCTTCCTGCACCAACTGGTAAGCGGGCAACTGGATATGGACCGCCTGGACTACCTGCGCCGCGACAGCTTCTATACCGGAGTGACCGAAGGCAACATTGGCTCCGCCCGCATTATCAAGATGCTGGATGTAAAGGATGACCACCTGGTAGTAGAGTCCAAAGGCATCTATTCTATTGAGAACTTCCTCACCGCCCGCCGCCTGATGTACTGGCAAGTCTATCTGCACAAAACCTCCGTTGCCTACGAGAAAATGCTGATTAGCACCCTGCTCCGCGCCAAGGAACTGGCAAGCCGCGGCATAGACCTCTTTGCCTCACCCGCCTTGAAATTCTTTCTATACAACGACATCAGCCGGGAGGCATTCTACAACAATCCCGAATGTTTGGAGAATTTCATTCAGTTGGACGATAATGACATCTGGACTGCCCTCAAGGTATGGAGCCGCCATTCGGACAAGGTTTTGTCCACCCTGAGCGCCGGCATGATTAACCGAAACATCTTCAAAGTCGAGATTTCTACCGAACCTATTAGTGAGGAACGGAAAAAAGAACTAACTTTGCAAATCAGTGAACAACTGAACATCCCTCTCTCCGAAGCGAGATATTTCATCTCTACCCCCAGCATCGAGAAGAATATGTACGACGAGGCAGATGACAGTATTGACATCCTCTACAACGACGGCAGCATCAAGAATATTGCCGAAGCATCGGATATGCTCAATATCTCTCTTCTGTCCAAGAAAGTAAAAAAGTACTACTTATGCTACCAACGTTTGCATAGATAAGTATAAAATATTCACCTCAGGACAAGGAAATATAAAAAAAAAGTCCGTTATTTGCGTTTTGAAACCATCTAACAAGAATAAGACATGGAGTTCTCTGCTAAACAAATTGCAACATTTATCCAAGGAGAAATTGTTGGAGACGAGAATGCTACCGTTCACACCTTTGCGAAAATCGAAGAGGGAATACCGGGAGCCATCTCCTTTCTATCCAACCCCAAATATACCCCCTACATATACGAAACCCAATCAAGCATTGTTCTGGTAAACAAGGACTTTGTTCCGGAACAAGAAGTGAAAGCCACCCTGATTAAAGTGGACAATGCGTATGAAAGTCTTGCTAAATTGCTAAATCTTTATGAGCAAAGCAAGCCAAAGCGGGTGGGAATTGACTCTCTGGCCTTTGTTGCCGAGACAGCTAAAATTGGCAAGGATGTTTACATTGCGCCTTTTGCCTGCATTGGCGAATACGCAGAGGTGGGAGACAATACGGTCATTCATCCGCACGTCACGATTGGCAGCGGTGCCAAAGTGGGCAATGACTGTATTATTTACGCTAACTCCACCATCTACCACGATTGCCGGGTAGGAAACCACTGCATCCTGCACTCCGGTTGCGTTATCGGTGCAGACGGTTTCGGCTTCGCCCCCACTTCCGAGGGCTATGAAAAAATACCGCAAATAGGTATCACTATCCTGGAAGACCATGTGGAAATCGGTGCCAACACGTGTGTGGACCGTGCTACTATGGGAGCCACCATCGTACATAGCGGTGTGAAACTGGATAATTTGATTCAGGTGGCACACAATGATGAAATAGGCTCCCACACCGTAATGGCGGCGCAAGTAGGTGTAGCAGGTTCTACCAAGATAGGAGAATGGTGCATGTTCGGCGGGCAGGTAGGCATTGCAGGTCATATTCATATTGGCAACAAAGTGAACCTTGGCGCACAGTCTGGTGTTCCCAGTAGCATAAAGGACGGTAGCCAACTTATCGGTACCCCTCCTATGGAGCTGAAACAATATTTCAAGGCATCCATCGCACAAAGAAGTTTGCCGGAAATGCAAGTGGAACTGCGCCAGCTCCGCAAAGAATTGAATGAACTTAAACAACTATTAAATAAGTAACCAATGTTAAAACAAAAGACTCTAAAAGATAGCTTTTCGCTTAGTGGAAAAGGTCTTCATACGGGACTTGACCTAACCGTTACTTTCAATCCTGCTCCGGATAACCATGGATACAAAATCCAACGTATCGACTTGGAAGGACAGCCTACCTTCGATGCCGTTGCAGACAACGTATCCGAAACTACCCGTGGAACTGTAATCTCCAAAAACGGAGTAAAGGTGAGCACAGTGGAGCATGGTATGGCAGCCCTCTATGCATTGGGTATCGATAACTGCTTGATACAGGTAAACGGACCGGAATTTCCCATTCTGGACGGAAGCGCCCAATATTATGTCAACGAAATAGAGCGCGTAGGCACTGTAGAACAAAATGCCGTAAAAGATTTCTATATCATCAAGTCCAAAATTGAATTCCGTGACGAAACAACCGGCTCTTCCATCATCGTGTTGCCGGACGAGAACTTCAGCTTGAATGTATTGGTATCATACGATTCCAACATCCTCCCCACCCAGTTTGCAACGCTGGAGGACATGACGAAGTTCAAGGATGAAATCGCCGCAAGCCGTACTTTCGTGTTTGTACGCGAAATTGAGCCGTTGCTGCAAGCCGGTCTTATCAAGGGCGGCGACCTTGACAATGCGATTGTTATTTACGAACGCGAAATGTCCCAGGAGAACTATGACAAGCTGGCCGACGTGATGGGTGTTCCTCATATGGACGCCAAACAATTGGGATATATCAACCACAAACCTTTGGTGTGGCCCAATGAATGCGCCCGCCACAAGTTACTTGATGTCATCGGTGACCTGGCCTTGATAGGCAAGCCCATCAAGGGCCGTATCATCGCTACCCGCCCGGGACACACTATCAACAATAAGTTCGCCCGCCAGATGCGCAAGGAAATCCGTTTGCACGAAATACAAGCCCCTACCTACGACTGCAACCGCGAACCGATTATGGATGTAAACCGCATCCGCGAACTTCTGCCTCACCGTTACCCGATGCAATTGGTGGACAAAGTCATAGAAATAGGTGCCAACTACATTGTAGGTGTCAAGAACGTAACTTCCAACGAACCTTTCTTTCAGGGACACTTCCCGCAGGAACCCGTAATGCCCGGTGTGTTGCAGATAGAGGCAATGGCACAGACGGGAGGTTTGCTTGTTCTGAATTCAGTGGATGAACCGGAACGTTACTCCACCTACTTCATGAAGATTGACGGTGTGAAATTCCGCCAGAAAGTGGTACCTGGAGATACCCTCATCTTCCGTGTAGAGCTGATGGCCCCCATACGCCGCGGCATCTCTACCATGAAAGGCTATGTGTTTGTAGGCGAAAAAGTTGTCTGCGAAGCAGAGTTTATGGCGCAAATAGTTAAGAACAAATAATAAAATTTACGATTAGACTATTTACGATTTACGATTCAAATTATTCGTGAGAATTATCACATTCGGATAAAATCGTATATACAGTAAATCGCAAGTATTCTCAATCGTAAATCGTAAATAGCTAAATCGTAAATAATATGATAAGTCCCTTAGCGTATATTCATCCCGAAGCCAAAATCGGGGAAAACGTAGAGATTGCTCCTTTTGTTTTCATTGACAAGAATGTGGTAATCGGTGATAACAACAAGATTATGGCAAATGTCAACATTCTGTACGGTGCACGCATCGGCAATGGAAACACCATTTTCCCGGGAGCCGTTATCGGTGCTATTCCCCAGGATTTAAAGTTCAGAGGGGAGGAAAGCACTGCTGAAATCGGAGACAACAATATCATACGTGAAAACGTAACTGTCAACCGCGGTACAGCTGCCAAAGGCAGAACCATCGTCGGTAACAACAATCTCCTGATGGAAAGTGTACACGTGGCCCACGATGCTCTGATAGGCAACAGCTGTATCATTGGCAACTCTACAAAAATGGCGGGTGAAATTGTCATCGACGATTATTCCATCATCAGCGCCAATGTACTGATGCACCAATTCTGCCATGTGGGCGGTTATGGAATGATACAAGGCGGCTGCCGTTTCAGCAAGGACATCCCACCGTACATCATTGCCGGACGCGAGCCTATCTGCTATGCGGGAATCAATGTGGTAGGGTTACGCCGCCGTGGCTTCTCCAACGAGACCATTGAGAAAATCCATGATGCCTATCGTATTATCTATCAAGGCGGTCTGAACAATACGGATGCCTTGAAGAAAATCGAGGATGAAATGGAAATGACACCGGAAATAAGCTATATCGTAAACTTTATACGTGAATCAGCCCGCGGCATTATCCCCGCAGGAAAATGAAAAACGTATGATTTACACAAAGTCAGAAATCATAAATTATAAATCATCATGATCTACAGATTTACAATCATCTCTGATGAGGTGGACGATTTTGTCAGAGAAATACAGATAGACCCGGAAGCTACCTTTTATGACTTCCATGAAGCGATTCTAAAGTCGGCAGGCTACACTAACGACCAAATGACGTCTTTCTTCATTTGCGATGATGACTGGGAGAAAGAGAAAGAAATTACGCTGGAAGAAATGGATGACAATCCGGAAATGGACAGTTGGGTGATGAAAGAGACCCAGCTGAGCGAACTGGTTGAAGACGAGAAGCAGAAACTTCTCTATGTATTCGATTATATGACTGAGCGCTGCTTCTTCATCGAGCTTTCTGAAATCATTACCGGAAAGGAAATGAAAGGAGCCAAATGCACCAAGAAAGCAGGTGAAGCTCCCAAGCAGACCATTGATTTTGAAGAGATGGCAGCTGCTGGCGGTTCCCTTGATTTGGACGAAAACTTTTACGGCGACCAGGACTTCGATATGGAAGATTTCGACAAAGAGGGTTTCGGCGGTTTGGACGAAGCCGGAAACTCCTTTGAAGAAGAGAAATATTAAACAGACATACCATACAGATTTCTTTTAGGCACGGATTACACGGAAACACACGGTTGTTATTGAATATTCCGTGTAATCCGCGTAATCCGTGCCTATTTTTTTACCCGCATGCACACCCTAATCGTACTTATCGGTCCCACCGGAGTAGGCAAAACAGAGCTCAGCCTCCGATTGGCAGAACATTTCCATACTTGTATCGTCTCGGCCGATTCGAGACAACTCTATGCAGATTTAAAGATAGGCACGGCTGCCCCTACACCGGAGCAACTGCAACGGGTACAGCATCACTTCGTCGGTACCCTGAAGCTGACAGACTATTACAGTGCCGCCCAATACGAAGCGGAAGTGATGAAGCTGCTGGAAGACCTGTTTACAAAGCATAACACCGTACTGCTGACCGGAGGCTCAATGATGTATGTAGATGCAGTCTGTAAAGGAATTGACGACATTCCGACCGTAGATGCCGATACACGCCAGCTCATGCTGCACAAATACGAAACAGAAGGTCTGGAAAGACTTTGTGCGGAACTTAAGCTGTTGGATCCGGAATATTACAAAATAGTAGATTTGAAGAATCCCAAACGCGTAGTCCATGCTTTGGAAATCTGCTACATGACGGGAAAGGCCTACACTTCCTTCCGCACTCAACAAAAGAAAGAACGCCCCTTCCGTATCATCAAAATAGGATTAACACGTAACCGGGAAGAGCTTTATGAACGCATCAACTGCCGGGTGGACCAAATGGTGGAAGAGGGTTTAGTGGAAGAAGCGCGCATGGTCTACCCGCATAAAAGTCTAAATTCCCTAAATACAGTAGGCTACAAAGAAATATTCAAGTACCTGGATGGTGAATGGACATTACCCTTTGCCATCGAAAAGATAAAGCAGAACTCACGCATCTATTCCCGTAAGCAAATGACCTGGTTCAAACGAGACGAGGAAATCCACTGGTTCCACCCGGAGCAGGAAGGGGAAATACTGGAATACTGTCATTGTTCCATCAAAGGCGTATAAGCCTTTCGGACAAGTGCTTCCACATCTTGATAAAGCTTCTGCATTTCTTGAGAATCAATGCTTCCTTGCTGTCTCCAGCTGTCCAACAATAGGCATGTACGGCGAAACACCTCTGCCTCTACCGTAACAAGCTGCTGCATATAGCCATTATTCTCCATATTGTACAGTTTTTCCCAATTCAGATAACGATTGGTTCCCATCCCCTGATTATAACAAAAGACATTGTTGGAAAGCCGGAGTGACCAATCACTGAGCGGAGCGGCGGCACACGCCTTGTCCCAACATACCATCGGAGGCAGAAGTCTATCCGCATCCTTCACCCAAAGCGGCACGGCAATACCCGTAGGAGGATATCCCAGCATTGTCCACATCGTAGTAAGTTCCACCTTCTCACCCGGTTTTACGCCCTGCACCACAATGGAACAAGAAGTACTGTTACGGGGAATAAAATCCTGGTCGACAAACCAACCGGAACCTTGCGGGCGATTAAATTTCCCGTTCTTCAAATCAATATCAAGCATGCCATTGCGAAACGAACGTGAAAGATCATTGAATATACCCTGCGGTGTGATCCCTCCCGTTGCAGAAGCCCTCATCAGTACCCTGTCTGCCTCCATATAGCGTACATAACCTGCCCCCCGATTTGCTTCACCGGCAAAAGAGAAGTTGGTACGGGCAATGTAGCCGTAAGGAGCATCTTTGGGATTATTGGCATCATACATCGTATATTTATAATAATCCACCTCAAACATGGCGGCAGCGCCTTGAGCGTCGATTACGCCAAAATTGGCCTCTATCAAGCTGGGCTTGGAAATGGTATCGAGGAAATGGCAGAAATCCTCCACCGTGGCACAAACCTCCAAGGCACGGTAGATAATCCTCCCGTTGGCTGCCCCCCGTTCTTCCCCATCTTTCACTTCCACCAGATTGTAGGATTGGGTGTTCATCAAGGCAAAACCAACGGAGTTTGTACCCATCCATGCCTCTTTCAAGGCAGGAAAGTTAGCACTATTCACATCGGCAATGAAGTTATACTTCTCCCCTTTTATATAAGCAACATGATTTCGCAGATAGTCCGTATCACGGTTTTTCCATAGCAACGGACGGCCGTCAGGAGTAACCTTTCCAGAAACGACGGCAGATGTACAAGCCAGAACCGGCTCAGCAGTGAGTGCCGCAAGCAGTCCCCATATTAAAAAAAGATGTTTTATCATAACCTTGCCTTCCTTAGATTTATATTCGCAAAGGTATGATAATCTGTGAAAGGGCAAAAGAAATCCTCTGAAATCCTTATCCCCTATTCATCAGGAAAGAATTATTCGCTGACAAGTTTCTGCAACTTATCCTGCATATACCGAAGTTTCGCAGTTCCAGTACCTTGTTCTATATGACGGATAATGCCTTTCTTATCCACCAGTATAGTGACCGGCATACCACTCACATGAAAGGTCTCGAAGAAAAACAAGTCATCGGCTATCTGGGTAAAGAGGAAAGGACGGCTCTCTACAATTTTCTTTATTTGTGCAGCACTGTCAAAAGTCGTAGCAAGATAGGTTACATCAGGATAGACTTCTATCCATTTGTTCAGCTCCGGCATTTCACGGATACAAGGACCACAGCCGGTATACCAGAAGTTCAAGACCATAGGACGTCCCGTCACATCGGCCTTGCTCCACTCCTGTCCTTCTATGTCTTTCACTTTGAATTCCGGAAAAGCCTTTCCTATCCATTCTTCCTTCTTCAAAGTCTGTACGGCACCGCCTATCGGCAACTTCTTCCCCGTTCCTCCACGGTAACTCATCAAGAAAGCTTCCGCACCAGGCACCTCGTCGGCAGGAGTAGCATATTCTCTCACCTCCTCAGACAGCACAATGCCCTTGCGCAAGCGGAGTTCCGTAACCTCGTGTCTCGCGCCGTCCTCATGTCTTATGAAAGACGCCACGTTGTCCGCACCCACACCAGGCGGCATGCCTTCGAAGAAAAGCCCGCCCACCAAATAATTTTTCTTACCGGCTGTCTGGGCAGAGCAAAGCCCTGCCCCCACAGCTACCAGAATCAGAAACAAAGAGAGAATTTTCCTTATCATAATTGTTAGAGACTATTCACTTTTCAGCGTAATCGTAAGCTTGGGCTGCACCTTCACTTTGCCGGTAGCCATACCTATATACGAAACAACCAATACAGCATCCTTAGAAGGTACAGAAAGGACAAAATTGCCATTGACATCGGTAACGCTTCCCGTAGTGGTACCTTCTATCAGAACAGCCGCACCGATAACAGGCTCACCCTGCTCATCCACCACTTTGCCTTCCACTTTCATATTGCCTTTGGCAATGGTCTTTTCTACAGCTTTAGTTTTTTTAGTAGTGATGTAAATCTCACCTTTTCCACCTGCCTCTTTCTTCACCTCAATACCCTCAATATTCTCGGCAGGTATTAAATCATCGATAGTTTTAGTACCCAAGTCAACCTTTTCTCCATCAATATAGACAGTCTTTATTAAATCAAGACTACTCTTATGCTGTACTTTAGCATTCTCTGCCACCTCATTACCCCGGCGGATAACCATACCCGGAGTTCCTTGTTTCAGGGTTATCAGAACAACGCCATTCTGTCCCTCTTCTCCATATAAATCCGTGGCAGATTTATCTTTCAAAACCGTTACACGTTCTATCTTATCAGGATTCAATGCACTCATGACAGATGGCGTCACCTCTTTTCCATCCACAATATACAATGGCTCTTTCCCATTACCTGCATATCCTTCAACTGTAATACCATTGGCAGAAGAAGTTTTTTCAAGTTTGTCGTCGTCCAGCCTGAACATCACCGGCACCGTAAATTTCACAGCCACCGGCTGCCCCTTCTGTCTCCCCGGCTTCCACTTCGGCATAGTGTTTATCAATCGCAGCGCCTCGGCATCCATATCCTTATCCACAGAACGGAGCACCTTGGAGTCCTTGATGCTTCCATCTTCATCCACCACAAACTGGACAGTGACCCGTCCCTGCGTACCGTTCTCTTTGGCAGATGCCGGATAACGCATATTCGTCTTGATATAATCCATGAAAGCACTCATTCCGCCGCCGGGAAATTCCGGCATCTCCTCTGCCACCTCGAAGACCAGAGTTCCCTTCAACCGCTTGCGGACTTCCGCCGGTACATACTTCACATCGGCAGGCTTCGTAGTGTCACCTGCACTTTCCGCCACTTTTGTTTCTACAATTGCAGCCAAATCGTTAACTTTGACGCTTGAAATCTTCTCCACTTTATCGGAGACTTCGGGACGGGCAAAAGCTGTCACTGCAATGGCAGCTACCGGAAGTACATAAAGATACTTCAAACGTGCCCACGGGCTTGATTTTTCTTTTAACATCATAGTGATACGTTTTTTAAGTTTACTGTGATTAAAGCTGTTGGCCATAGAGTAGAGCCTTGTGCCGACAGCTTTTTTTATTAATAATAGTTGATACTGTTTTGCATCCACACCCTCCTTTATCACCGTTTCATCCGCTTCAAACTCATGGATATTCTGCAATTCCTGCTTCAGGAGCCATGATGCCGGATTGAACCACTGAAAGAAAATGCAGACATCAGCCACCAGCAAGTCCCAGGAATGGCGGTTATGGATATGGGCAAGCTCGTGGATAAGGATTTCCCGTCCGTTCTCCTCCAAGTCTTTCCGTGAAATGACAATATATCCCATCCAACTGAACGGAGCGATGTCACAGTTGTGTACAATCAAAGTAACGCGCTCTTTCCTGCCCGGTAAGTAGCTGCCAATATCCTCTTTTTTACCCGATTTCAGCAACATCAGTAACCGTACCAACGAATATACGTTGCGGAAGGCAAAGAAAACGATTCCTGCCAGATAGACAAGCAGCGCCACTTGTATCCAGGTGACTGTTGCCGTTTCAGCCCTTGCTCCGGCCTCAGTGGCATTCACTGCATCTGCCATCATCAGCAACTGCTCCAATGTCAGCATCGTCTGGTGCACTTCCGTCTCCTGCTTCACACTTACCTCTACCAAAGGCAATAGGCAGGACAACAGCAAAATGCCCAACAATGAAAAACGGTTGAAACGATGAAACGTCTCGCGTGCCAGCAACAAGCGATAAAACAAATAGAATATCGCCAGGCAAACAGAAGATTTGAGTATATAAACAAAAAACAGACCCATGGAATTATTTACTATTTAGGGATTTACGATTTACTATTTACAGTTACTTGGTCAGTTCATTCCGTAGCATCTCCACTCCGGGAAATCCGGTTGCTTTGTAGGAAATATCTCCTTCACGGTTCACGACGAAATAGGTCGGGATACCCGGATATTCGTACAGCTTTGCCAATGCCGTACTTTGCTCATTGCTAATGCGACAGTGAATACCGGGTATATCCGGTATCATTACTTTCCATTTTCCTTCAGGAGATGTTTCGTCGACAATATATAGATAAACCACCTCTTTCAGCTCCTCTTTCAACGGTTTCAGGCTTTTCATGGCCCGCATACAAGGACCACACCAGGTGTTCCACATATCCACCAGTACCATCTTGCCACGATAAGGACGAGTAATGACCTGCAACAAACTGTCTGCCGCTACCTCCTTTTCCACCTCAACAATCTTATATCCGGTCTTTCCCTTAGTAGCTTCCAGCTCTGATTTCAGTTCGGCTTCAATCCTCCCGTTTCTCATCAGGAACAATTGCCTGAGGTCGGGAGAAGCGATGCTGTCCACCGTCCGACGCTCTTCCTCAGTCAAAGGCATGTACTTGCTCAGATTACGGGAAGCACGCCCGGCAAGAAGCATGTCCGGCCAAAGAGGGTCTTGCACAAACTTATCCCGGAAATTTCCGGTAGCGGTCTTCACAAAGTCCGTATAATAATTGTAATATTTCTGTTCGGGGGTATGCAGAATATCCAGTTGCAGTATTTCCTTGAAGTATGAGGTACTGTCCACCGTCATGTCCGCCCTTTTCACCCCCTTCCTGCCCGAAAGCATCGGGGCATAACTAAGGTTACTCTTGTAATTATAGATAAGGCTGAACAGATTCATATCCAGATTTGCCCGGATATAAGTACGGCAAGCCTGGCTCATATCCTTGTTTTTTACAAGTTTCTTTTGCATATCTTCATAATGCCTGAACAGATACTTTTTATATGCCTGCGGAGTCATCCCACAAATATCTGCATAAAAATCATCAGCTCCCGATAAGCTTTTCATTTCACCGAACCGCAGCAACTCGGTATTCAGACCGGCATAGTCTCCTTCAAACCAAACACAGTTGTCCGTTACACCATCCCTTTTCCGGCTTAAAAGACGGCTTTGCGAATAGAATATTT
>ENA-OQLI01001758-OQLI01001758.1-human-gut-metagenome-genome-assembly--contig:-NODE-1758-length-13631-cov-9.968898_pt1 | contig 13631 bp, 16 predicted proteins | sample MGYA00242805_ERZ504812 | MGnify/ENA primary metagenome ERZ504812 (study PRJEB26092, sample SAMD00036430) | human gut metagenome | host: Homo sapiens | study: EMG produced TPA metagenomics assembly of...
TTACGGACGTGTAAATCCAGCGTGATAAATGTCAGACCACTACGTTCTTATTCTACAGCTTAGGCAACAAGTTGGATAGCAACACGGCTGGATGCCGTGGGGCTACCCGCAAATATATTGTAGGAGCTGTGAAAATTGAAGAAAATCAAAAGCTATACAAGCATATGGAGCGTGGAGAAAGTCATTTACGCAATCAACGACTTTCAGCTCCCGTTCCCTGTCACGTTCAGCCAGATGGCTTGGTTTGTGGTGTCGCTGTTCGTGGTGATTCTCTTTGGGGAACTTCCGCCCTTTAACATGATTGATGGTGCGTTCCTCAAATACTTTGGAATCCCTATAGCGTTCACTTGGTTCGTGTCGCAAAAGACCTTTGACGGAAAGAAGCCTTTTGGATTCCTAAAATCCTGTGCGAGCTTTTTTCTCCGACCAAAAGTGACCTATGCTGGAAAAGCCATCAAATTGAAAAATGAGAAATTCAATCCCGTTATTACGACAGTTAGGAGTGTGATGTATGTTCCCGATTAAATATATTGAAAACAATCTGGTGTTCAACCATGACGGTGAGTGCTTCGCCTACTATGAGCTGACACCTTACAATTATTCGTTCCTGTCACCAGAAGAAAAGTACATGGTGCATGACAACTTCTGTCAGCTTATCGCCCAGAACCGTGACGGGAAAATTCATGCCCTACAGATTGCCACGGAGGACAGCTTACGTGCGGTACAGGAGCGTTCCAAAAAAGGAATCACAGGCAGGTTAAAAGAGATTGCCTGTAAAAAGGTAGACGAACAGACAGAAGCGTTGGTTGAAATGATTGGGGAAAATCAGATTGACTACCGCTTTTTTCTTGGATTCAAGCTGCTGGTGAATGAGGAAGAAATCAGCTTCAAGGGTATGCGAAAATCAGCGGCTATGACCTTTACGGATTTTATCTATGAAGTCAATCACAAGCTCATGGGTGATTTTGTTTCCATGAGCAATGATGAAATCAACCGTTTTCTAAAGATGGAAAAACTCTTGGAAAGTAAAATCTCACGCCGCTTTCAGTTCCGCAGGCTGGATAAGAACGATTTCGGGTATCTCTTGGAACATATCTACGGGAATACTGGCGTTGCCTACAGTGATTACAGTTATGACCTCCCGATAAAGAAACTAAAGCGTAAAACACTGGTGAAGCGATATGACCTTATCCGTCCGACACGCTGCATGATTGAAGAAAATCAGCGATACCTAAAGATGGAGCGTGAAGATCAGACAACGTATGTTGCCTACTTCACGATAAACAATATCGTGGGTGAGCTGAATTTCCCGTCAAGCGAGATATTTTATTACCAGCAACAGCAATTCACGTTCCCTGTTTCCACTTCTATGAATGTGGAGATTGTGACGAACAAGAAAGCATTAACTACAGTTCGTAACAAGAAAAAGGAATTGAAAGATTTAGATAATCACGCTTGGGAATCCAATAACGAAACGGGAAGTAATGTGATGGACGCTCTGGATTCGGTGAATGAGCTGGAAACGAATTTAGACCAGTCCAAAGAATCCATGTATAAACTCTCTTATGTTATTCGTGTAGCTGCGGATTCTCTGGACGAGTTGAAAAGACGTTGTGATGAAGTCAAAGACTTCTATGATGATTTGAATGTGAAGCTAGTTCGCCCATTCGGGGATATGTTGGGACTGCATGGTGAGTTTATCCCGTCAAGCAAAAGATATATCAATGATTATATCCAGTATGTCACTTCTGACTTTCTCGCTGGACTTGGATTCGGTGCGACACAACAGCTTGGGGAAACGGACGGAATCTATATCGGTTATAACCTTGATACAGGAAAGAACGTCTATCTGAAACCTAGCCTTGCGGCACAGGGCGTAAAGGGTTCTGTGACAAATGCTCTTGCGGCTGCTTTTCTCGGTTCGCTCGGTGGTGGGAAATCATTCTGTAACAACCTTATCATCTATTATGCGGTGCTGTTTGGAGGAAAAGCGGTCATTGTAGACCCAAAATCAGAGCGTGGCAACTGGCAGGAAACGCTACCCGACATTGCACAGGAAATCAAGATAGTCAACCTTACCAGTGAGGACAAAAACAGAGGACTTCTTGACCCGTATGTGATTATGAAGCGAACAAAAGACGCTGAAAGTCTGGCGATTGATATTTTGACATTCCTTACAGGTATTTCCTCCCGTGATGGTGAGAAGTTCCCTGTATTAAGGCGTGCGATCCGTTCTGTGACACAGAGCAAGAAAAGAGGATTGCTCCGTGTCATTGATGAGCTTCGCAAAGACGGTTCTCCTGTGGCAGAAAATATCGCAGACCATATCGAGAGCATGACCGATTATGACTTTGCACACCTTTTGTTCTCGGACGGTGATGTGGAGCAGTCCATCAGTTTAGACAGGCAGCTCAACATCATACAGGTGGCAGACCTTGTATTGCCGGATAAGGACACGAAGTTTGAAGAATACACTACAATGGAGCTGCTTTCTGTGGCAATGCTTATCGTCATCAGTACCTTTGCTCTTGATTTTATCCATTCCGACAGGAGCATTTTTAAGATGGTGGACTTGGACGAAGCGTGGACGTTCTTACAGGTAGCACAGGGGAAAGCACTGTCTAACAAGCTGATTCGTGCCGGACGTTCCATGAACGCTGCTGTTTACTTCGTCACGCAAAACTCTGGTGATGTGGACGATGAAAAGATGAAGAACAATATCGGATTGAAGTTTGCTTTTAGAAGCACAGACATAAAGGAAATCAAGAATACCCTTGAATTTTTTGGCGTGGATAAGGAGGACGAGGGAAACCAGAAACGACTTAGGGATTTGGAAAACGGGCAATGCCTGTTTCAAGACTTGTACGGGCGTGTGGGCGTTATCCAGATTCACCCTGTATTCTCTGACCTGTTCCATGCCTTTGATACCAGACCGCCAGTGCAGACAGAAGAAACGAGGTGAAGCCTATGCGTAAGAAAAAGATAATTCGCTGGCTGCTCATTACTCTTGCGGTGATTCTCGGCGTGCTGGTGATTTTATCCATCACAGGAACAGTGGCTTATGCGGCTGGACTGGTGGATAATACAGTGAGTGACGCTAACGCCTACTCTAAATATCCCCTAGAGAATTATCAGCTTGACTTTTACGTTGACAGCTCTTGGGATTGGCTACCGTGGAACTGGCTTGATGGAATCGGGAAAAGTATTCAGTATGGCTTGTACGCTATCACAAATTTTGTCTGGACGGTGAGCCTTTATATCTCCAATGCGACAGGCTATGTAGTACAGGAAGCCTACAAGCTGAACTTTATCTCTGATACTGCAAGCTCCATTGGAAAGAACATTCAAACGCTGGCTGGCGTGACTTCCAGTGGCTTTTCCAACGAGGGGTTCTATGTGGGATTCCTGCTTATCCTCATTCTGGTAACGGGTATCTATGTGGCATACACAGGACTGTTAAAAAGAGAAACCACAAAAGCTATTCATGCGATTATCAATTTCCTTGTGGTATTTATCTTGTCAGCGTCCTTTATTGCCTACGCTCCAAACTATATCAGTAAAATCGATGACTTTTCCGCAGATATAAGCAGCTCTGCTTTGTCACTTGGTACAAAGATCGTGCTGCCGGATATACTTCCGCTTACATGGTGGTGGTTCATGTAGATGGTGACGGGAATCTGGTTATCACGCAGAATCCGACCATCAGCAGCATACCGACCAAATCCGGCTATGAACCAAAGGTAAAGGAATCAGACGGTACAGTGGACGCTGCCACTACGGAGGAAGTGACAGAGTTTTTGGAAACATTCTTCAAGCTATACCCTACCGCAGCAGAAAAGGAGCTTGCCTACTATGTATCGGGGAATGTTCTTGAACCTGTGAATTGTGACTATGTGTTCTCGGAGCTGGTAAACCCTATCTTTACACAGGACGGGGAACAGGTGAAAGTGTCCGTATCAGTGAAATATCTCGACCAGAGGACAAAGGCAACGCAGATTTCACAGTTTGATTTGACGCTGGAAAAAGATAGTAACTGGAAGATTGTAGGATAACATAGGATTAGGGCTTGCATTTTGAAATGTAAGCCCACCTTATCATTATCATTTGTTTCTGATATTTTATAGAGAAATATATAAATAAGGGCATTGTTTTTTTGCATAGGAGCCTTAAGTGTTATCTGTAAAGTTGACACGAGCAATGTATTTAGTACAATAGGAAATGAAAAAATTTTTAACAAACCGCACATTATAACTGTCCCAAACGTTAATCAAAGTGAAAGGAGGTTTCAGAGATACATATGGATTTTGATGAACAGTACGATAAAATATACCGCTACTGCTATTTTAAATTACATCATCAACAGATGGCGGAAGATGTTACGCAAGAAACCTTCCTTCGTTTTCTGGAAAACAATAATTACTGTGAAAGAGGGCAAAAAATAAGATATCTATATACAATAGCCCATAATTTGTGTGTTGATACATATCGTGCTAAACAAGCAGAACTATTAGAAGATGAACTTTTGATAGAGGATAAGGAAAACGAGATACTTACAGGCATTGCCTTAAAAGAAGCTGTATCTCAACTTGCAAAAGAAGAACAGGAATTGTTGCTTTTAAGATATGTAAACGAAGTGCCAGTATCCGATATTTGCAGTATTTTAAAAATATCCAGATTTTCTCTTTATCGAAAAAATATGAAAATATTAAAGAAGCTGAAAAATATTTTGGGAGAGGAGGATTTTACATGAAGCCGAGTTTAAAAAGAGAATTGGGGAAAGCTTTTGAAGCACCTGCGCCAACACGGAAAGAAGAATTTCTGAAAAAAATCCCACAGACGAAAATTAGTAATCTGTCTTTTGTGATGGCGCAGTTTGAATATATTCCTAAGTATGTATGGGGCATTTTTAGTTTTACTTTTGGAATAGCTATTGTGTGTGGCTGTTTTATGGAAAAAGATGTGTTATGGATAATTTCAGCGTTAATTCCTTTCATTGCTCTGTCTATTCTTACAGAAAATGCCCGTTCTAATATATATCTGATGGCAGAACTGGAAATGGCAGCCCGTTTTTCATTAAAAAGTGTCATACTTGCCCGAATGGAGATTTTGGGAGTATCTCATCTGCTCTTACTGATATTCCTAATTCCTCTTTGTGCAATGTATAATATAGGAACTGTTTTTCAAGTGGGATTGTATATATTAGTGCCATATATGCTGACAGTATTTATTGGATTATGTGCAACAAGGAGAATACACGGAATGGAATCTATGTATGTGTGTATGGGTATCGCAGTTGGAGTCAGTGCATTAAACATTTTTGTGCGGCGGATTTTCCCAATAATATACGAAATGGAATTTATGTCAATCTGGATAATCGGATTTGTTTTATTAATTGTGTTAGTGGTAAAGGAAATGAAAAAAAGCATTGAACAGACGGAGGAATTAGCATGGAACTTATCTTAGACAGATTAACGAAACAGTATCATAATAAAATAGCGGTAGACCGTATCTCTCTAAAACTCCAAAAAGGAGTACATGGTTTATTGGGAGCGAATGGAGCAGGAAAAACAACACTTATGAGAATGATTTGTGGTGTTTTAAAGCCGGATAGTGGAACTGTCACGCTTGATGGTATAGATGTTGCAACAGAAGAATATCGTGCAAAATTAGGATATTTGCCGCAGGATTTTGGATACTATCCAGATTTTACGGGCATGGATTTTCTTCTATATATGGCAACGCTAAAAGGACTAACAAAAAAACAGGCAAAGCGCAAAGCAAATGAACTTTTAGAAATTGTGTCATTGAAAGCAGATGAAAACAAAAAAATCAAAAACTATTCTGGAGGTATGAAACAGCGTCTTGGGATAGCGCAGGCATTATTGAATAATCCGAGCCTGCTTATTTTGGACGAACCAACCGCAGGACTTGACCCGAAAGAACGTGTCCGTTTCCGCAATATCATAGCTGAGATTGGAAAGGACAATATTGTTATTTTGTCAACGCACATTGTTTCAGATATTGAACACATTGCAGACAATATATTGATGATGAAAGACGGGAAGTTGATATATCAAGGTAAACGGCAGGAAAATTTGGGAGATTTAGAACAATTCTATTTGAAACAGTTTGAGGAGGATTAAGATGAAACGGATTGGTACGCTATATGCCTATGAACTTAAAAAAATTGCCAGTCGGAAAATAGTGTGGATTGTTGGTATAATCATGATTTTTCTATGCGCTTTTCTAAGTTTTAGTGATTTGATTTCTTCCAATTATTATGGAGAAGATGAAATCAGTGGATATGAGGCAATGAAAGTAAATCGGGAATATGCAAGAAATTTAGCAGGAAAAAAGATTGATGATACTTTGCTCCGAGAAATGCAGGATTATTATTCAAGGGAAGATGTTGAAGAGAGCAATGATTCCATATCTGATGGACAAATATCAATTATCACTGATGAGTCACAAGAAGATGAAATTGATAAAGGAATAAAGGAATATACACCAATTTATTCTTATGTGAAAGAAATAACAGAAGATAGTAATATGGCATTGGAAATAAGCTCCGATGAGTTATATAAAATGCGTGAAAAATCCATTTTGCAGAATCGCACAGACCAGATGCTTACAGAAAAAGAAATGGCTTATTGGGAAGAAAAAGACAAACAGATAGAAACGCCATTCACTTATGAATATACAGAAAGCTGGAGTAATTTGTGGAATTATATGTATACGATTAATTATATGATACTGCTAATGCTTGCGATATGCCTTTCTAATGTGTTTTCAGTAGAATACTTGCGGAAAACAGACGCTATCATTTTATGCAGTCACTATGGAAAAAAACATTTATATCTGGCGAAAGTATTGGCGGGAATATCATTTGGTGTGATTATAGCAATTCTCTTTTTTGGAATTACTGCAATTTCCAGTATTTGCGTTTATGGTGCAGATGGATTTAGCGCTGCTTTGCAGATAGATTATCGAGCTGCTTTTCCAACTGTCGTCTTCTGGTGCTTTTCGCCGGATCAGACGCAGGCAGGAAAATTTCATCAACAGAAATATTAAGTAATGATACAAGGTCATAGAACACCTGTAAACTTGGGTGCTGCCCTTTATTTTCAATATTTGTTAGATAACGTGGGTCAATCTCAATCATTGTTCCCACTTGTTCACGGGTTAAACCCTGTTTCATACGAGCTTCTTTGATGGCAAGACCAAAGGCTCTGAAATCGTACTTATCTTCTTTTTTACGCATATGTAATCACCTCACTATATTCTACAGTTCCTGTTGATTTTCTAACAGGTGCAGAAAAACGTATAGTAAGGTTTGGTAGTTCCTATTATGCGTAAATCAATTAAAAAGTGCTGCATAGCGGTAAATAAAAAAACCGTTATTACCAGTACCATTTTTGTATGTCAAAAATTATCTTGGTTCAAATGGCGGTTTTATAAGCCGCCTTTTTCTTTTTCCATCAACAAAAATATCCTATCGGTTTTGGTTTAGCGGCTCTGGGAGGTAGCCGCATTGAAAGACCTATGTAAGCGACAATATTTGACAAACCTGCTATTGTCAAAAAAATCTTATCTTTCACAGCAGTACAATATACCCTTGAATGTGGTTTTTTACATTACATAGCAGGAATAATTGTTGAAGCACAAGAACAGCATTTCTTTTATGCTCTTGTGCTTTTTTATTACTTAAAACGCTATAAAAAGTTTTTCCCCAAATTGCAACAAATCGTACTTGCGTGGCGAGTGTTAGTGCGAAAAGGGAAGAAACACTTTTATCCCCTTTCAGTTTAGCCAGAAAGGGGGTGAGATTGTGAAACCATCTTCTTTTCAGACCGCTATCCGACTTCAATTTGATTGTCTGGTAAAACGTGTTGTTGACACAACCGTAAAAGATTATCAAAGAGAATTATGCCGCCGAGCAGCACATGAGATAGCTTTCTCTGAATTACCAGAACAGGAATTGAACTGTATCGGAACTACGGACGAATACGATTCCGATTATACCTGTTTTGAGGTTTTGGGAACTAAAGTAAAAGTCAATAATGAGCAGTTGGCAGAAGCATTGAAGCTTTTACCAGAAAAGAAATTGAATGTTTTGTTAATGTTCTATTTTCTGGAAATGTCTGACGCTGAAATTGCTGACCTGTTGCAGGTTGACCGCAGCACTTCTTTCCGCAACCGCAGAAATTCACTGGAAGAAATCAAAAGGATATTGCAGGAGGACAACGCATGAAATCAGCAGACAAATGCCCGTCATTTACTGTTATTTCCCTTGCTGCTGACGGTGACGTACAGGCAATTGAAAAAGTGTTGAAACATTATGACGCTTATATTTCCAAAGCCAGTTTACGTCCATTGTATGACGAGTACGGGAATATTTACATAGCAGTAGATACCGAATTAAAAGGAAGAATCAGAGCTGCTCTTATGGAAATGATTCTGAAATTTGAAGTTGAGATAGTTTAGATTTGATAAACCGTTCTTTGACAACTGAATAAAGCAGTCAGATACGTTTGATATGCAGCGAGCCGACAGACTGGAACGCCATGACCCATGAAAGGAGGGAAAACAGGTGAGCGACCATGCCAGTGATCTGTGAACAACTGTTGGAAAGGTTGTTGCCATGACCTGTATATCAGAATAATGATACACCCGTATGGTACGGTTCGCCCATCAGAATGGGAATGGTGAAAGTCCAGTGGAGCTTTCCAAAGCCATCTGATTGCTTATTGTTATAGTGTACTTGCTGTCTTTCATAAGATGTACGAAACACCTATATGGAGGTATGTTTTATGGAGGATAAAATATCATATGTGGTTGATAAAGAACAAATCAGCCACCAAAAAATGCAACTTGTTGTGATGAACCGCCGCCCACAATACTTAAACCAATCACAGGAAACTGCCAGACAAGAGATTGAAAAACAACTTTTTCAGATATTTAAGAAATATGTGTGATTCGATTGAAAGAATGTATGTTCGGTGGTATAATATAAATGTGAGCGGCTTATGTCATACATCTTTGTCGGGAGGAACAAAAGATGATGTATGACGCATTATATGGACGCCAATCAATAGAAAAAAAAGACAGTATATCCGTTGAAAGTCAGCTTGAATATTGTAAGTATGAAACTCATGGAGAGCCTTATATTGAATATGCAGACAGGGGATTCAGTGGTAAGAATACGAACAGACCAGACTTTGAAAGAATGATGAATGACATTAAAGCTGGCAAAATCAAGCGAGTTATCGTCTACAAGCTAGACCGTATCAGTCGTTCGATATTAGACTTTGCCAATATGATGGAAGTATTTCAGAAATACAATGTGGAATTTGTCTCATCAACAGAGAAGTTCGATACATCAACGCCTATCGGTAGAGCTATGTTGAATATCTGTATTGTTTTTGCACAGCTTGAACGTGAAACAATACAGAAACGAGTGACGGACGCTTATTATGCAAGATGTAAGCATGGATTTTACATGGGTGGTCGTGTTCCTTATGGATTCCGTTTGGTAGACACGGTAATTGATAATATCCGTACTTCCATGTACGAGGAAGTTCCAGAGGAAAGCGAACAACTGAAACTGATTTACTCCATGTATGCTGACCCGTCAAATTCGCTTGGTGAGATTATGCGGTATCTCAACAGTCATGGTATTAAGCATTTAAGAGGTGGCAACTGGAATACCGCCCGATTAAGTGAAATGTTGAGAAATCCTATTTATGTAGAAGCAGATATTGATGTGTACAATTTCTACAAAAGTCAAGGTGCAAATATCTACAATCCTGCGAGTGATTTTACAGGCTATAATGCTTGTTATCTTTATAAGGGAACTGTATCAAAGACCAGAAAGCAATGTGACTTGACTGACAAGGAGCTTGTATTAGCTCCACATAGGGGATTTATCCCCTCTAAAACGTGGATAGCTTGTCGGGTACGTTGTCTGAATAACCGCCAATCAACTCGAACCTGTAAAGCAAAAAATTCATGGCTGGTAGGAAAAGTTAAGTGCGGTAATTGTGGCTACGCACTGGTAGTCAGAAAAGCGAAAACGAAACATGGACGCTACTTTGTATGTAGTTGTGTCGGAAATAGCGGAGCGTGCAAGGGAACAGGGTGTACCATATATGCTGATGTTCTCGAAGAATATATGTTGAACGCTATCCGTGATAAGCTGGCAGAATTTAAAAGGCTATCCAGTGGAAAAGAAATGGGAGTTACTCCCAAAGAATCAAAAATCAAAATCCGTTTGACACAGATAGATGAGGAAATAAACGACCTGCTCTCTAAAGTAGGGAACGCTAATAGCGTTTTGATAAAATATATCAACGATAAAGTTTCCGAGTTGGACACAGAACGCCAGACTTTACAGGAAGAATATGTTTCCCTCACCAATGCTAAGACAGGTGATAAGATGGGGCAAATAACAGACCATGTAAAAAAATGGGATAATATTTCTTTTGAAGATAAACAGGCGGTTGTGGACGCTTTAATCAAAGTTATCAAAATAGCAAACGGGAATATTGAAATCACATGGAAAATCTAAGCGGATTTTAACCGCTATCTTTTTTGAGGTAAATCTACTTCAATCTTCCCGTTTCGGTGACTGAAAAAGATGAATATTGCAATGCTGTCCGATGTAGAACAAATCAATACAATGGAAGTCAACGAAGTGTTGCTATCAATTTTACTTGCGGCAGCACAGGAAGAAAGCGCTGCGAAAAGTGAAAATATCAAGTTTGGTATCCGTCAGCGAATGCGCAGTGGAAAAGCTGTACTAAACCATACGCGCTTTTTAGGCTATACTAAGGATGAAGACGGTAGGCTGGTAGTCGTACCGGAAGAGGCTGAAATTGTGAGGAAGATATTCTCGCTGTATTTAGCGGGTTATGGAGTTCGCAAAATCAAACGGTATCTGGAGGAAAATGGCATAAAGACTGTCACCGGAAAATCTGAGTGGAGTACATCCACAATAGACCGTATGCTGAGCAATGAAAAGTACATGGGAAACCTTTTACTGCAAAAGACCTGCACACCTGATTTCCTGACCGGAAAACAAAAGAAGAATTGTGGCGAGCAGAGTATGTTTCTGGTGGAAAATGCGCATGAGCCGATTGTATCAAAAGAAATATTTGAAGATGCACAAAGACGGAAACATAAAATGTAAGATGCTTGGTTTGAGTTAAAAACATGGAGAGTTTTTCTTGATAATCCGTGTGAAATTTGCTATCCTATTAATAGGAAATCTCTTGGAAATCGGGTGACCTTATAATGAATGAAAACGAACAGCTTCAGCTTTTTGAAGATCAGGCGATTCGTACCGCGTGGGACGAGGAAAACGAGGAATGGTATTTCTCCGTTGTGGATGTGGTATCCGCGCTGACTGATGCAAAGGACTATGACACGGCGCGTAACTACTGGAAAGTCACCAAAAAGCGGCTGAAAGACGAGGGCAGTCAGTTGGTAACGGATTGTAACCAACTGAAATTGAAATCCCCCAAGGACGGCAAACGCTACAAAACAGACGTAGCCAACACACAACAGCTGTTCCGCATCATCCAGTCCATCCCATCCCCCAAGGCGGAACCGATGAAATTGTGGCTTGCGCAGGTTGGGCGGGAGCGCATAGAAGAAACGCTGGACCCGGAACGCATTGCGGAACGCTTGGTTTCTACCTATGAACGGAAAGGGTACACGCGGGAATGGATCAATCAGCGCTTGCAGGCAATATCAGCCCGCAAGGAACTGACGGATGAATGGAAAGACCGCGGCATCGAGAAAAACGCAGAGTATGCGATTCTGACCGATGAAATCACCCGCGCGTGGAGCGGTATGAGTACCCGGCAGTATAAGAACCTGAAAGGGCTGAAAAAGGAAAGCCTGCGGGATAACATGAGTACCTTGGAATTGGTGTTGAATATGCTGGCAGAAGTGTCCACAAAAGAAATCTCCCAGACCGAGCAACCGGAAGGCTTACAGCAAAACCGCGATGTAGCGCGGCGCGGCGGTTCGATTGCAGGTGAAGCGCGGAAACAGATCGAACAGCAGACGGGACGGCCTGCAATCACCAGCAAAGGCGCAGCAGAGTTGAATCATGTTGTTACGGAGATGCTGGAGGCAAGTACAGATGTGACATCATTACAGAATTCGGAGAAGCTTCTAGATGAAAAATGAAATCGTAAGCCTTTCTCTTAGCACAGATTCAATAATTGCTATCATTGGAATTGTAGTAACTGTACTTATTCCTGTCATTGGTGGAATATATAAAATTGTAACAAGTACGAAAAAGTATGAATTGACAGAAAATTATAGAAAAGAGCTTTTGCAATGGTATACTTCTGTGGTAGAAATTATGATACGGATTATCCATTCTATGGAAAGTCAAGAATTCTTTTCTGATGAATTTCAGCCACAGAAAACGGAAATGCTTTCCAGACTATCTGCACTGACAGAAATCGGAAGATTTTATTTTCCCAATGTTATCAAGGGAGATTACTTTGGGCATGATAAGCCATCTGCATATCAGGGGTATAGAGATATTTGTTTGGAATTCTTAGTATACTTTTACAATACTGCATTAAAATCTGTTGATGATAGTAATGTTTCAGTACTTTGGAAACAAGAACGCAATTTTACTGCGCTTATGTTTGATGTAATTGAACCCAGAAAGCGAAATCGGGATTACTCAAAGCATCTGGGATTGACCATTCCCAAAGGACAAGCTATTGAAGATTTTATATACGAAAACCCGAAGAATATAAATGTGTTTAGAAGTTAATAGGAAAATTTATAGTTTGTTTCCTATAGTTCTAATAGAAAAGAATATAATACTATGTAAGAAGGCGTGTTGTAGATATAGAGAATGTACATGACATTGCAGATTGGTTTTTGAGGCAAGAACCAATGACACATGAACTTCAGAAAATTGAAATTCCACAAAAGCAATAAGAAATCGAAAGGCTGAATAAAGAACGAAAAACGGAAAGTTACTGATGTATCAAGAATTCTGAAGCCAAAAGAGTAGAAGAACAGGGTATCTCTTTTATCACACTCAGACAAAAGCCTGTGACAAAAAAGATGTCACAGGCTTTTTTCTTTGCTGTATCGCAAAAAATCGGCAAAGGCAGTGACCAATTTTCAAAGTGCGTTTTATAGAGATGTCCAACTGCTTCCGGGCGGTTGGATTTTTTTGTTGCCAACCTTTTCTGCTGCTTTCAGAATGTTAAGGCAATACCGCATAATTCTAAGTGCCGATACGGCGAGCGAGGTGCCGCAGCCGCCGGAGCGGTGCTGGAGCCGTTAGGCGGGAATTGTGCGGTATTGCCTTAAATTTCCCCGCAGCCGGAGACCGTGGAGTGGTTTATGCCCATCCTGTAAAATCAGAAACCGGGCACAGAATTGCAGCGGGCACTTGCAATCTGGGCGGAAAACAGGTATAATAGCAACTGTTACCTGTCTCAGTAGCTCAGTTGGATAGAGCACACGCCTCCTAAGGTTGCGTTACAACGGCCACCTCAAAAAAAACTAAATAAGGGATTGCAGTTCGACTTTGATCGGGCTATAATCATATATCAGACACGTCCATATAGCTCAGCTGGATAGAGCACACG
>ENA-OQLI01001774-OQLI01001774.1-human-gut-metagenome-genome-assembly--contig:-NODE-1774-length-13522-cov-3.584248_pt1 | contig 13522 bp, 10 predicted proteins | sample MGYA00242805_ERZ504812 | MGnify/ENA primary metagenome ERZ504812 (study PRJEB26092, sample SAMD00036430) | human gut metagenome | host: Homo sapiens | study: EMG produced TPA metagenomics assembly of...
CCGCAATTTGGTGAGGAAATCTGTTATCACCTCCTTGAATGGTGGTTATTAAACGACCGGGAATATGCTGCCATGCTGGTACGAACCCGCTTTCGGGAACGGGGATTAGTAGGGCACGCCCTAATACAAGAGCTAAACCGGAAAGGAATCCCGCCGGCGTTACATCCTCAGGCATTGGCACAAATTGATGCTACGCAGCAAGAAGAAAGGGTAAAGGAGCTGGCAGAAAAGAAGGCGCGCACTCTGGGAAATGTTACCTACCCACAGGCGATGCGCCGTCTTGCTTCCTTTTTGGCACGTAAAGGCTATTCGCCAGCTCAATGTCGTGAAGCTACCCACCAAGTATTGTCTGCTATGGAATTTGACGAAGATTAAACCCCTCCAGCTTGTTAGGTGCAATGATTAAGATATGAACGAAGAACTAGATATACTTGCCCGTCGGTTACTGAAACTACTCAAAGATAATAACTACTCAATTGCCTGTGCAGAATCCCTGACTGCGGGGCTAGTGTGTGCCACCCTTTGCGATATTGCCGGAGCCTCACAGGTAGTAGCTGGTGGGGTAACGACTTACCAGACTCGCACCAAACGGGAAATCCTGGGGGTATCATCATCGCGTCTAGAAGAAACTGGCGCGGTAGATTCGGTGGTGGCTGAACAGATGGCGCAAGGGGCAGCCAGTCTATTTGGCGCTGAGGTAGAGCTGGCAACTACCGGGGTTGCCGGTCCGGGCAGCCAAGATGGTCATTCGGCATGAACCGTATTTATTTCGGTTATAACTCCCGCCGGGGCAGCAACCACCGAGCTTTCGCTATCGGGAAGCCGTTTACAGATTCGTTTAGCAACGGTAGCAGCGGTTTTAGAACTAGCAATCGCGGCTTTGAGTTAGGGATTTATCCACCGGGCTACTTCCTCAGGTAACCTGGAAAGGTGGCATATGACTATGATGAAGAACTTGAACGGGCGCAAACTACTTTAGAGAAAATCCAGGCGGTTACGGTTCCCGAAAAGCTCCAGGCACAGATAAAGACCCTGGAGCAAGCCAGCACAGACCCTAATCTGTGGGACGACCCTAACCGAGCTCAGGAAATAACCTCGAAGCTATCCCATTTGAAGTCCCGCCTGGGGCAGGTTGATAGGCTCGGTCAAAATCTAGAAGATGCCCTCACCCTAAAAGCAATGGCCGGGGAAGAATTAGGCAGTGACCGCGAAGAAATCCTAGCTGAGTTGCGCGCCCTTTTACGCAAGCTGAACAAAGAATTGGCTGACCTTGAGGTGCATACTTTACTTTCCGGTGAATATGATGAACGCCGCGCGGTGGTCACTATCCGTTCCGGGGTGGGGGGAGTAGATGCTGCCGATTTCGCTCAAATGCTACTTAGAATGTATTTACGCTGGGCAGAACGCCACAATTACCCCACCCAGGTGATGGATACGTCCTATGCAGAAGAAGCCGGGATTAAGTCGGCGACTTTCCAAGTAGACGCGCCCTATGCCTATGGGACTTTATCCGTAGAGGCGGGAACGCACCGTTTGGTGCGACAAAGTCCCTTTGACAACCAGTCACGCCGGCAAACTTCTTTTGCCGCGGTGGAGGTCATTCCCCTAATTGAATCCACTGACCATATCGAGATTCCGGAATCAGATTTGCGAATTGATGTTTTCCGTTCTTCTGGTCCGGGTGGACAATCGGTAAACACCACCGACTCGGCAGTACGAATGACCCATATTCCCACCGGAATAGTGGTCAGTATGCAAAACGAGAAATCTCAGATTCAAAATCGGGCTGCCGCCTTGCGAGTGTTGCAATCCCGACTGCTCCAGTTGCGTCACGAGGAAGAACAGGCAAAGAAAAAAGAGCTGGCCGGAGAAGTTAAAGCCTCTTGGGGTGACCAGATGCGCTCCTATGTGTTACATCCCTACAAAATGGTGAAAGACTTACGTACCTCTCAGGAATCTTCGCAGGTAGATGCGGTGTTGGATGGTGATATTGACGCATTTTTAGATGCCGGGATTCGCTGGCGCAAAGCCAATGAGGAAAGCGAAAACTAGCACGTCAAGACGTTAATATCTGCCTAACCGGCGTGTAAGCGCCAAAGGAAAGCCTCTAGGCGTTATGTTGGTCAGTGCTGGAAACTGCCAACACTTAGTAGGGGATGCATGATTACTTTTGATGACGTCTCGATGGTGTATAAACGGGGGGCTCGCCCTGCTTTAGATCATGTGAGCTGCAATATCGAGCGGGGAGAGTTTGTGTTCCTGGTTGGGAAATCCGGTTCCGGGAAATCAACTTTCATGACTATGATTTACCGCGAAAATTGTCCGTCCGAAGGTACGGTTACGGTACTGGGAAAGGACGTGGGTCGGCTTTCCCGCTGGAAAGTCCCTAAATTGCGCAGACAAATCGGAACAGTTTTCCAGGACTTTAGACTTCTCGATAACAAATCAGTTCAGGCAAATGTTGCCCTAGCAATGCAGGTGATTGGACGTCCTCGCCACGCGATTAAAACCGAAGTCCCCGAGGTGTTATCCCTGGTGGGGCTAGAAGGCAAAGAGAAACGAATGCCTTATGAGCTTTCCGGGGGCGAGCAACAGCGGGTAGCGATTGCCCGCGCAATGGTTAATCGTCCAGAAATCTTGTTGGCAGATGAGCCTACTGGAAATTTAGATCCGAAAACCTCACTGGGGATTATGCGACTGCTGGATCGGATTAACCGCGCCGGAACCACGGTGGTAATGGCAACCCATGATGATGAAATTGTTAATCAAATGCGTAAACGCGTAATTGAATTGGTCGATGGGGAAATTATTCGCGACCAGGATCGCGGCGTGTACGGTTCGAGTCGTAGCTAGGAGAAACAATGCGTTTGCGATTTATTCTTGGTCGGGTGTTTTCTGGTCTAGGCCACAATATGGCAATGACCATTTCAGTAGTGCTAGTAACTTTCATTTCCCTGCTATTTGTGGGCGTGGGCGGTTTATCTCAGATGCAGGTATCCGCTATGCAAAAGGAATGGTACGCAAAGGTAGAAGTGAGCGTTTATATGTGCGCTCAAGATGACCAGGTAGCTAACTGTAACGGACAGGAAGCCACCAAGGAACAGATTCAAGATGTTCGCGACGAGCTAGAGCGTGGAACTTTAGCGGCTTATGTTGATCATTTTGAATTCCAAAACCACGATCAGGTGTATGCGGATTTTCAAAAACAATATGGCGACACCACTTTAGGACAGGCCACGAAGCCAGAGATGCTGCCCGAGGCATTTAGGATTAAATTAAAAAATCCCTCGCAGTATGAAATTGTGTCTGCACAGCTAGAGGGACAGCCTGGGGTAGAGCAGGTTCAAGATCAATCACAACTGGTTCAACCTTTAATGAATCTGTTTAACCAGGCAACCCGGATTTCTCTGGGACTAGCCGCGGTAATGGCATTCGCCGCGATTTTGTTGATTGCAACTACTATTCGTCTTTCTGCTATGTCGCGGCAAAAAGAAACCGAGATTATGCGGATGGAAGGGGCTTCTGCTTTATTTATCCAGCTTCCCTTTATGATAGAGGGCGCACTTTGTGCCATTTTAGGTGCGCTTTTAGCTTGTGGAACTTTGTTTGCCGGAGTGAAATATCTGGTTCAAGGATGGCTACAAAAAACTATTCCCTTTATCCAATTTGTGGGAGTGCGGGAAGTGCTGATTCTATCTGCCGTGATTGTGGGGGCCGCGCTGGTGTTATCAATAATTGCTTCCGTGACTTCTTTGGCTAAATACGCAAAGGTATAGCCATGTTGAAAAGGAAACGGGTAGGGACTTTTGCAGCCAGTGTCGGGCTGGCACTGGTCATGGTCTTAGTTGGGAACAGTGGCACTACCTTGGCATCTGATCGCAGCGATCAGGTTGATAAGCAGAAAGCCGCATCCGATAGGGCTGCGAAGCTGCGCGCCTCTTTAGAGGACGTGAGTGCAGATTTAGCCGACTCGGTGATTGCCCTTGAGGAAGCGAAAGATGCGCAAATAAAAGCACAAAGTCGCTATGATGAGGCAGCTCGTGTACAGGCGAGTGTCGCGCGAGAGCAAGCCCAGGCGCAAGACAACTTAGAGGTAGCTAGCGCCCAGCTTAAAAGGGTGGAAAAAGCTTTAGCGCTATCGCAAAAGAAAGAGAACGATAACCTGATTAATATCGGGAAAATTGCGCGGCAAACCTACACTAATCCTTCTCTAAAAGGCTCTTTTGAGTTTTTTATCTCCGGTAAAAACAGCACTGACCTTAGTACCTATGCTCGTAACGCTTCCTTGGCTACTCAGATTCAATCCGATACTTTAAAGCTGGTACAAGACCAAATCGTGGGACAAAGAAATTCTCAGGCCGAACAGCGTGAGCTTACTTTGCAGGTGCGCAAATTAAAAGAGCAGGCGGATGCGGCTTTGAAAAGTGCCGATGCCGCTAAATCGGAAAAAGCAGACAAACTTGACGAGCTGAATAAAACGGTTGCAGCCAAGGAAAAGCAAGAGCAGGATTTAAATTCCAAGAAAGGCGAGATTGCTAAGCAGTTAGAGCAGGCTGAAAAAGATAAACAGGACGCTCAAAAACGAATCAGTGAAATTGACGCTAAGAACCGTGAAACTAAGGCTGCCGGTAGCGCTGGCACCAGCACCGCTGGTTTTACTACCGGCTCGATTTTCCAAGGTCCGATTAAAGGGCAATTGGCGCTGACTTCTCCTTATGGGTATCGCATTCACCCGGTAACTGGACAGCGCCGTCTGCATATGGGAGCCGATATTCATGCGGCCTGTGGTTTACCGCAATACGCAGCAGCTAATGGGACGGTAGTGTCTACCCGCTATGAGGGGACTGGCGGAAACACTGTCACTATTAATCACGGCATGATTGCGGGCAGTTCTTGGGTGAGTGTTTATCGACACATGACGCATTTTGCTTCCAGTCCAGGGCAAAGAGTGTCCAAAGGTCAGCTCATCGGCTATACCGGGGCTACTGGCAGGGTTACCGGCTGTCACGTGCACTTTGAGTTGTGGAAGAATGGCTCGGTAATTAACCCGATACCCTTACCCTAGGAATATGAGGTAGTGTAGAGACGCTATGAGTAAGAAAGCTAAGAATCAGGTTGCCACGGGTGGGAAGAACTCTATACAGATGATTGCCCGCAATAAGAAAGCTTTGCACGATTTTTTCGTCGAGGATACCTATGAGGCTGGGCTGGTACTAACCGGTACCGAGGTTAAATCTTTGCGGATGGGCAGAGCCTCTCTTAGCGAAGCTTGGGTTGAAATTGATCGTGGGGAAGCCTGGCTGCAACATGCCCATATCCCCATGTATATTAATGGCACTTGGACAAACCATACGCCTTTGCGGAAAAGAAAGCTTTTGTTGCATAGACGCGAAATTGAAAAATTAGATTCTCAATCCCAGGCTAAGGGATACACAATCGTCCCTTTGGAACTGTATTTTTCTAAAGGACGAGTCAAAACCAAAATCGCATTAGCTCGCGGTAAGCAAGAATGGGATAAACGCCAGAGCCTGAGGGAACAGCAAGATAAGCGGGAAGCGCAGCGGGTTATGAAAGATTGGAATCGCCGCGGCTAATTACCGGCTGAGATAAGCTAGGTCTCTGACTAGCAGACGCGGCGAGCGCGAGCTTTCCGGCGACGCATACTGCGACGTTCATCTTCGCTCTTGCCACCCCATACGCCGGCATCTTGGTTGTTATCCAGCGCCCAGCTTAAGCAAATGGATTCCACTTCGCAGCGTGCGCAGACCATTTTTGCCCGTTCAGCCTGTGCGATTGCCGGACCGGTGTTTCCGATTGGGAAGAATAGTTCAGGGTCTTCTTCTAGGCAAGCAGCGCGGGAACGCCAATCCATTTACGTCTCCTTTTAATGACTAACTGTAAGTTACGATTTGGGGTTAGCTGTCCGTAGCAACCAAGTCGTAGGACAACTCCTTTAACAGTTACTATTTTTTTGTTTACGAGGGGATAAATCAAGAGGTAAAACAACTTAGATATGATTATTTGCGGTGTAACGTGTCACAAATGGAAAAAACTTGTCAATTTATTTAAAAAATTGCCGTTTGAATGGCTATTCCTTTACCGTTCTTTACTAAAATTCCTCGTCCCGGAATGGGACTCAAACTATCGGGAAGTGCCTGAGAATCCAGGTCTTTAACAAAGGGACTGCATACTCGACCATCCCCTAATATCAGTAGAATTGACCGTTGGCGCAGGTCGGCGAGTGACGTTGAGAAAGATGTCTGAACAATCTGGGGGCTGACGGTGGCAATTAGGTGTCTTCGCCCTATCCTTTCGTTGCTAGGGGCGTCCTCCCCAGAGAGAGGCTGCCCTGTTTGGGCAAAATAGGTTTCTTCTACTCTCTTTTCCGTGGGTAGCTGGTCAAGACGCGAATCATTACTGCTTAACCCCTCTAAAACCAGATGGTGTGGCATAAAATGTGACAGCAACCTGGCAGCATTAGTTTTTCCACTTTTAGCCTCCCCAATAATTAGCCAGTCACGTTCAAGGTCAGCCGGTTCTAGCTGCAAATCCCCAGATAATCCAGTGGCGAACACTGCAGGAGAAGAGGAATCATCATTAGAGGTCGGAATAGTGAAATGCTTAGGCAGAGCACAAAGAGACGCTCTTGGGGATGGTAAGAAATGAGCAGGCTGCGCCGGTGGAGGAGACGCAGCCCTAAAAGGCGTGCATTGAGCACTGGGAGAAAATACGAAAACTCCCGCACCCCCTATATGCTCTAAAACTTGGGGAGTAAAACCAGCCTGAGCAACTTGGATATGGTCGCGTATTCTCCCAACTATCTGAGTTTTCAAACCCCCAAATAGACGTGAGGAAGCCTGAGATGCCTCGCTAACCACCAGTAAAGAAATTCCCAGGGCTTCGCTTTGGCGGCATAATCTCGATAATAAATCGTTTCCCGAAAGCACCCCGTAGGTTCGCTCTAAACTATCCAGTACGTCCTCGCAATCATCAATAATCAGTGTCCCCGATAGTTGTCTCCGGCAAGCCCTTTGTAAGGTTTCCAAGCTTACCTGGGGGCTGGTAGCGATAGTTCCCGGCCAGGAAGCGCGGCTAATAGTGCGAAAGGAAGAACCGAAAAACTCGCGAATAGAAGGACAAATAACATGAACTTCCTCTCCCGCATTAGCCAGCTGTAGTGCCAGCATTAAAGCTAAAGAAGTCCGACCTGAACCCTTTGAACCCACCAGGTGAAGAGAAAAAGGCAGTGAAACCGTTAAAGGTGCAGTGCTTTGAAGGCTGGGGTAATCCCCTAAGCCTAAGGTTGCGCCCTTAGATACAGGGGGTAGTTCAGAAAGGGAGATTTTTTGGGGAAGAGGTGGAGCCCAAGGAATACGAGGCGGGCAGGTAGGTTTCCAGCTCAGGCGGCATAAATGCGTGATGGTTTCAATCTGGGTAGCCTCAGAAATCCAAGCAAATTGTAGGAGCTTTCCCGCGACTTCCCTAGCAGATTTTATCCAGGCACGTCCAGCAATTGCCGGCAGTTGCGCGCTGCGTCCATCTCCTAGAATGTCGCAAGAATCTGCCGTTTCTAGTACCCGCAAACAAACTCTCAACGCCATATTAGCTTTAATCTGACCATCAACTATTCCTGCCGGGCGCTGAGTAGCTAAAACTAAATGAATCCCTAAGCTGCGTCCTAAAGTTGCCAGCCTAATCAAGGAATCCAATAAATCAGGGTGATCGGTAGCTAATACTCTAAACTCATCAACTACCACCACAATCCGGGGGTGAGAGAGAGTTTTGTGTTGCTCCCGATACTTGATTTCTGCGTTTAATGACAATAGGGCACGTCTGGTAAGGGAAGGCTCTAAATCAGTTAAAATCCCTAGGACGTGGGGAAGAGCTTGCAGCTTCTTAAAAGCGTCCCCGCCCTTGTAGTCAATCAACACATATTGCAGTTTGCTGGGAGGATGTGCAAGCGCCTTCGAAATTAACCAGGTAATGAAGGCTGCCTACTTTCCGGAACCGGTATTACCCGCCAGTAGTGCATGCGGACCGTCTTTTATCAAATCCAAGTAAACAATCTCACTAGCATCTTTAGCCACTGGAGCGCGCAAAGAGTCGGAACGATTCCAAGTGTTTTTGATTTTGGCTATCGGATTTTCGGCTTCCAGTACCTCTTGCCACAAACAACTAAAGGGAACTTGCTGCGGTAACTGTGTGCTAGCAGCTGTGTTTGTGGTGCTCACCAGGAACTGCCACCAAATAGAACTGGGTAAATCTGCATTAAAGGTTGCACGTGACCCCTTAGATACCGGCACTATTCTGTTTGTCCATACGGGAGCTTCGCCGGGTGAATTTGCCCAAGTTACGCAAATGTCCCCAGCTGAAGATAAAGGTGTTCTATCAGGTGGAACCACAATTACCCGGTCACATTTAGCGTGGGCATCCTCAGGATTGATGCTCTCGGGAGGTCTGTGGGGAGCAGAGGAATTAAGGAAACCCAAGCGATATTTAGATTCTTCTTGCCAAGCGATTTGCCCTGCCCACCAAAAGGCGCGCTCACGGGCATATCTACCGGTAAAACAGAGTTTATCTCCACTATGGGCACGAACTACCTGGTGGGGACTTACCCACGCGCCCACTTGCTGATTTGGGTTAGAAGCAAAGGGAGGCGCATTAGGGCAGCTACTTTGAGTAGCGGTCAGTAATAGTTGTGCGGGACTCACTGGACGCGGACGACGATAAAACCAGACTCCGAGTGCAATCAGCAGGCAAACCCCTAAGATAATGCCAGCCCAGGTGCGGGGAATCTGTAGCACCGAGGCTAATGACAATGGTAGGAACAAGAGCATCGGTAGAAACAACCACTGTCGCCAAGAGGCAGTATTAAGCTGGGGTCGCGGACGCGCAACAGTGAGCACACGAGGACGTTTGGCAACTTTTAACACCGTGTTTCCTGCTCTAATCCGCGAGGAAGCTCCCAGTTCTTGTTGAAAACGCAACCTAGTGAACGGAGAAACTACGCGGCCGCGAAAAGTGCCATTACTAGAGCCCAAATCACGCACCCAAATCTTCCCTGATTTGTTAATAAAGAGGACGTGCTCGCGCGAAACGGTTTCATCGGCTAACTGGGCTCGTCCTAGGCGGCAGTAGGAATGGTTTAAGGGCAGCACTATCCCGGCAGCCGGGCCGCGCTCTACCTGTAAATGACAGGGAGCTGCCAAGGCATCTTGCACTGATTTGGTTGCCACTTTGTCAATCTAGCTACCAGAGTGCTTTGCTTGCCACCTTTTCTGTATCCCTGTGGATAACTTGATTCTAAAGGAGGGAAACTTTTTAGTTTCTAGATAAAAGGGGAAAATAAAAGCTATGGCGAGCGAATATGAGCATGAACTACTTAAAGCACAAAAACAATGGCAAGACCTGGTTAAACAGATTAATCAAGCCCGAGTTGAATACTATGACCGTGACCGCCCCACCCTCTCCGATGCTCGTTATGATGAGCTATTTCGCCAGTTAGGAGACTTAGAGGGACGATTCCCGCAATTAGTAAACCCAGATTCTCCTACCCAAACCGTAGGGGGGAGTGTGCAAAAAACTTTTTCTTCCGTAACCCATCTAGAGCGGATGGCCTCTCTAGATGACGTGTTTGATACCGAAGAAGTATCGAAATGGTATCAACGAATGTCGCAGGCAACTGGGAAAGAGAATCCTCAGGTTAGCGCGGAAGTAAAAATCGATGGCTTAGCGGTTAATCTTACCTATCGGAATGGGAAACTAGCTCTGGGCGCTACCCGCGGAGACGGCACAGTAGGGGAGGACGTGACTGCTAATATCCTTACCATCAGCAACATTCCCCGAGTTTTAGCCGGGGCAGTTGTGCCGCAGATATGCGAAATCCGCGGGGAAATCTATTTTCCACTGGCGGCTTTCAAACAGTTAAATGAACAGCGCAGCAGGGAATGGGAAGAATACAACCAGGCAAAAAGAGAAGGTAATCTTGTGGCTTGGCGTGCCCAGCGACAAAAAGCTGGTCTTTCCACCAAGGTGGAACCACCTTTCGTTAATCCTCGTAATGCGGCTGCCGGGTCGCTGCGGCAAAAAGATTCGCAAATAACCGCTACTCGTCCTTTAGCATTAATTGCTCACGGAATCGGAAAAGTTAGCTGGAAGCAATCGGATTTAGAAGCAGGCTTTAACCCGCCAGATACCCAAATGCAATGGTACCGCCAGCTTAGACAGTGGGGTTTGCCGGTCAGTAACTACACTAAATCCCTAAGCGGTCTGGCAAATATTCAGCGCTACATTTCGGGCATTGGCAAACAACGTCCCGATATTAGCCACGAAATAGACGGGGTAGTGCTAAAAATAGATGACCTTAAAACCCAAGATGAACTGGGCTTTACCGCGCGTGCTCCGCGCTGGGCGGTTGCCTATAAATTCCCGCCGCAAGAAGTTCACACCAAACTGGTAGATATCCGAGTTGGGGTAGGGCGCACCGGCAGGATAACCCCCTACGGGGTAATGGAAAAAGTGCTGGTAGATGGCTCTAATGTGGAGCGAGCAACCCTGCATAATCCTTATGAGGTGCGCCGGAAGGGCGTGAAAATCGGGGACACCGTGGTGCTACGCAAAGCCGGGGACGTGATTCCCGAGATTGTCTGCCCGGTAGTGGATTTACGAGACGGTAGTGAACGCGAATGGCAAATGCCAAATACCTGTCCCTCCTGCGGTAGCGAAATTCGACCTGAAAAGGACGGAGATAAGGACCTGCGTTGCCCTAATCAGCGCCATTGTCCCGAACAGATAAAAGAACGAGTTATTTTCTTGGCTTCGCGAGGGGCGCTAGACATTGAGGGGCTGGGGGAGCAATCCGCTGCGGCGCTGACTATGCCCGAGGCGGCTCGTCCTCAGGTTATTTCCGCCCTCTCTAAAGGTAACGCAGTAATGGTAGCAGATAGGTTTGTGTATATTCCTGCTGGTGAAAAGATCTTTGAGGCGGATAGTGCTCAAGTTGAATCCCTGCTGCCATTGCCACAAGAAGCAGCCCTGCCTCTAGAATCAAGATTATTTGATTTAGATTCTGACCAGTTACTTACAGTAAAGACCTGGAATCAGAAACTGGTTACTAAAGGTGACCGTCTGAAGCTAAAATCCCAGCTGTTAGCGGAAGGTAAGAACGAAGAAGAAGTCCAAACTTTGGTTCGCCAGCTACTAGGAAGCGGCGAAATCTGGACCTACACCCCCTATTTCGCCAATTCCAGGGGAGAAGAATTATCCCTAGGGGCACGAGGCAAAGTTTTACTAGCAGAACTAGAAAAAGCAAAAACTCAGCCACTTTGGCGGGTATTAGTGGCGTTATCAATCCGGCATCTAGGCCCGCAAGCTGCCCGTACTTTAGCGGCGCGTTTTAATTCAATAGCGGCGATTGCTAACGCTAGCGAGAATGACTTTACAGTGGTAGACGATATTGGACAAGAGATTGCCTCCTCAATTAAGCGGTGGTTCAGTATTGATTGGCATCTAGAAATCGTAAGTGCCTGGGAAAAAGCCGGGGTGATGATGCGGCAGGAGGAATCCTTAGATTCTCCGCAAACCTTGCAAGGACTAAACGTGGTGGTTTCCGGACGGGTAGAAGGATATACCCGAGACGAGGCAAAAGAAGCCCTAATGAAAGCGGGGGCTAAGTCTGCATCCTCGGTATCAAAAAATACCGACCTGTTGATTTATGGTGAAAAAGCCGGTTCCAAGCTGAAGAAAGCCGGGGAACTGGGAGTTCCCTGCTTACCGCAGCAGTATTTTACTCAGCTTATAAAGGACGGATTACCGGCAACCTTGCAAAAGCTATCGGGCGAGGGCGGGTCTAAAGAAATCACTGCTCCCTCCACTTCTACTGAAGCGGACTCGCCTGCCAGTGGGATAGATTCTCCTGACGTTACCGATAGTCTATTTTGAGCGTCCCTTATAGAAAATCCTCGGTGAAGAGATAGGCTAATTGTTATGTTCAAGATCCCGAAAAAGACCGTTCCGCGCCTAATCAGGGGCTTGAAAATCTTGGGTGCGCTAATCGCGACCTTACAGGCGATTACAGTTAGCGTTATTGTCGCAATCGACCAGTTACGAAAACTACGGCAAACCGGTAAACCGGATGGCTACCCCCGGATTAGCGCCCCCCCAATGCGAGTTGATCGCTCTTGTCTAAACATCTATATGGATGGAGAAACTCTTTATCGCGATATGCTTGCGGCTATCGAGGGCGCGAAAGAGCGGGTATTCTTTGAAACTTTTATCTGGAAATCAGATGAAATCGGACAAGAATTCAAAGATGCCCTGATTCGGGCAGCAGAGCGTGGCGCTGAGGTCTATATAATTTGGGATCGCTTCGGCAACCTGGTGGTAGATCCGCGCTTTTTCCGCTTCCCCCGGCTAAAAAATCTGCACGTCCTGAGATATTCTCTCAAACACACGGCACGTGACCATCGCAAAATTTTGGTAGTAGACTCGCGGATTGGTTTTGTTGGGGGATACAACATTGGTTCCTATTATGTCGATAACCAGTGGCGAGACACTCACCTAAGAATTAAAGGGCCCAATGTTTGGGAGCTGGAGAGTGCTTTTCTTGATTTTTGGAACTATGCCCAAAAGTGGCATTTGCGTTTAAAGAAAGTGCGCGATCCGCGGGGCAGGTCATGGAACTCGAAGATTCAGGGCTGCGTAAATGACCCGAAACGACTGCTATTCCCGGTGCGGGGAATGTATGTAAACGCCCTCGATAAAGCGCAAGAATCCGCCTATATTACTTCGGCATATTTCGTGCCCGATCGAGTAATTCAACGTTCTCTGATTGACGCGGCTCGCCGAGGAGTAGACGTAAAAGTACTGGTACCGGCAAAATCTAACCATATTATTGCCGACTGGATTTCTCGTTCTTATCTAACCGACCTGTTAGATAACCAAGTCGAGCTGTGGCTTTATGACAATGTAATGATTCATGCAAAAACCGCCGTTATTGACGGTACCTGGTGCACTATCGGCACTGCTAATATCGACCGGCTGTCGATGACCGGAAACCATGAGATTAATATGTCGATTACTTCACGACAACTATCTGCGCATATGGAGAATATTTTCTTTACCGACCTGTTAAATGCGCGCCAGATTACCCGCCATGAATGGAATCAACGTCCCATGGTGTTTCGAGTAGCAGAGAAACTTTTACGTCCTTTCGCTTTCCTGGTTTAAGCGCAACGCCCCGCACGTTGCGCTAATATGACCGGAACAGTCTTGGGCATTAGACTGGGAATATGTCTACGATTGATAGGGATGAGGTAGTGCGGGTAGCCGCTTTGGCTCGAATTGCACTCACTGAAGAAGAAATAGACCAGTTCGCGGGACAGCTAGAACAGATAGCTAGCGCGGTAGCCACCGTATCTCAGGCAGTAGGTCCAGATACTAAAGCCACCTCCCCCCCGAATGAAATGCCCAACGTATTACGCCCTGCTGTCGTGGGCGATTGCCCGAATCGGGATGAATTATT
>ENA-OQLI01001775-OQLI01001775.1-human-gut-metagenome-genome-assembly--contig:-NODE-1775-length-13484-cov-4.833421_pt1 | contig 13484 bp, 8 predicted proteins | sample MGYA00242805_ERZ504812 | MGnify/ENA primary metagenome ERZ504812 (study PRJEB26092, sample SAMD00036430) | human gut metagenome | host: Homo sapiens | study: EMG produced TPA metagenomics assembly of...
GCTGGGCCGGCACATCCAGTCCACCACCCTCCAGGCCACCTCGGTGGACAGCCGGAACGATGTGATCTCCTCCGCCGCCGTCCTGGCCGGCTGCCTGGTGGAGCACTTTGCCCACCTCACGGTGGACGGGTATGTGGGCCTGGCGGTGGCGGTGTTCATCCTCTGGTCGGGGGTGGGCATCGCCCGGGAGACCATCTCCCCCCTCCTGGGCCAGGGGGCGGACCGGGGGCTGGCGGAGAAGATCAGCGCCCTGATCCTCTCCCACGAAAAGGTCCTGGGCCTCCACGACCTGCTGGTCCACGACTACGGCCCCGGCCAGTGCTTCGCCTCGGTCCACGTGGAGATGAGCGCCCAGGAGGACCCCCTGGCCTGCCACGACCTCATCGACGAGATCGAGTGCCAGGTGCTGGAGGCGCTCCACGTCCACCTGGTGATCCACTACGACCCGGTGGTGGAGGACGACGCGGAGTGGAACGCCATGCGCCAGGCGGTGGAGCAGGCGGGCATACGCGCCCGGGACATCGCGGCCATCTCCATCACCAACCAGCGGGAGACCACCATCCTGTGGGAAAAGGCCACCGGCCGCCCCATCTACAATGCCATCGTCTGGCAGTGCCGCCGCACGGCTCCGCTGGTGGATGAACTGCTGCAGCAGCCCGGCATGGCAGACTACATCCGGGAGAATACCGGCCTGATGCCCGATGCCTATTTCTCCGCAACGAAGATCAAGTGGATCCTGGACAATGTGCCCGGTGCGCGGGAGCGCGCCGAGGCAGGGGAGATCCTGTTCGGCACTGTGGACACATGGCTGGTCTGGAAGCTGACCGGCGGCAGAGTGCATGTCACCGACCGCACCAACGCCAGCCGCACCATGCTGTACAACATCCGCACGCTGGACTGGGACGACACCCTGCTCAAGGCGCTGGATATCCCGCGCTGCATCCTGCCCCGCGTGACGGATTCCAGCGAGGTCTACGGCACCACCGACCTGTGCGGTGTGCAGATCCCGGTGGCCGGCATTGCCGGTGACCAGCAGGCCGCGCTGTTCGGACAGAGCTGCTTTCGCAAGGGCGAGGCCAAGAACACCTACGGCACCGGCTGCTTTTTGCTGGTGAACACCGGCGACACCATCTGCCGCAGCCGGAACGGCCTGATCTCTACCATCGCCATCAGCCTGAACGGCAGGGTGGAGTACGCGCTGGAGGGCAGCGTCTTTGTAGGCGGTGCCGTCATCCAGTGGGTGCGCGACGGCCTGCGCATGATCCAGGAGAGCCGCGATGCGGAATACTATGCCCAGAAGGTGCCGGATAACGGCGGCATTTACATCGTGCCGGCCTTTACTGGTCTGGGTGCACCGTACTGGGATATGTACGCCCGCGGTGCCATTGTGGGCATCACCCGCGGTACCACCCAGAACCACATCATCCGCGCGGCAGAGGAGTCCATTGCCTACCAGAGCGCAGACCTCGTGGCTGCTATGGAAAAGGACACCGGCGTGCCCATCACCTCGCTGAAGGTGGACGGCGGCGCCTCCCGTGACCAGTTCCTGATGCAGTTCCAGGCCGATATCCTGAACAAGACCGTGCTGCGCCCGGCCATCCGGGAGACGACCGCTCTGGGCGCTGCCTATCTGGCGGGCCTTGCCACCGGTGTGTGGAAGGATCGGGACGAGATCCGCAGCCTGTGGCACTGCAATATGACCTTTGCCCCGCAGATGGACGAGGCTGAGCGCACCCGTCTGCTCTCCGGCTGGCACAAGGCTGTGGGCCGCAGCTGCGACTGGGCAGAGCATTGATAGTTTTCGCCCGACTTTATAGTTCGCGCACAAAATATTTTTTAATTGTTTATTTTCTATTGACATTTTGTTACAAAACGCTATACTAGAAGCATCCCAAGAGAAGTGAGATGGGGATGCACTGTATCGTCCAGATGCAGTGTGTCCCCATTTTTATTACGGAAAAATCAGATTCAAAAAGGAGGTCCCAAGCATGTCGCATCAAAAAGGTAGGTTGAAAAACAGCAAATTCTGGTTGTGCCTGTCACTGATTCTTTGCCTTGTAAGTGCCATCGTAGCGTCCGCTGTACAAACTTCTGGTGGGATCAGGATCAAGGAAATGAGCTGGGAAAGTCCCTCTGGACACCAGCTGGCCGCATACCTTTACATTCCACAGAATGCAACCAAAGACACACCAGCGCCGGGTGTTGTTACAATCGAAGGATGGTATAACAACAAAGAAATGCAGGACTTGTATAGTATTGAGCTGGCTCGCCGGGGATATGTGGTGCTGGCACTTGATCTGCACAGTCATGGCGACTCGGAAAGCCTGTCGATTGCAGAACTTTACGATGGTGCTGTGGGTGTCGATGGTGCAGTTCAGCTTATTGCAAGCCTTCCGTACGTTGACACAGCTCGTATTGGCGTTACAGGCCATTCCAGCGGCGGTACAGCTGCTAATATGGCGGTAGAGATCGATAATTCCCGGGAAACTCCTTTGATTGCTGCCGTTCTGCAGCAGGCTGGTGACTGGCAGGATGACACCGGCGGTGATCATAGCGGAGATTACGGCTCACGCAGTGTAGGCATTATTGCCAGTACCCATGATGACTTTTACTTTGGAACTTATGATGACGCTGGAAATATGCTGACCAATCCGGCAGCCTTCATGGAAACAGATGGTGCTAAAAAATTCCTGAATTTTAATGAGGACGGCTTTGCCGGTATCGCAGAAGGCGGCAAATATTACACGCGCGATTTTGATGGAAAGACCGCTTATCGCGTGATTTATCGGCCGAACATGATCCATCCTCTCGTTGCTTTTTCTACTACTTGTGTCGGCTATGCCGTTGATTTTTTTGATACAACGCTCGGCACTCCAAAGCCCCTGCCTGCCAGCGATCAGATCTGGCCCATTAAAGCGGTGTTCAACAGCCTCGGCGTGATCGGTCTTTTGATCTTCATGGTCAGTTTCACGCTGGTTCTGCTTGATACTCCCGTATTTTCCGCTCTCCGCAGTGGTGAAATTGTACAGCCAGCCCCAGTGCAGGACAGCGGAGCCAAGGCATGGTACTGGGTTCTGCTGATTATCGGTGCAGTTTTTTCCGGTTCAAGCTTTTTGTTCTGCATGAATACCGTTTACTCAAAGACAACAAACTTCTTTGTGCAGACCGGCCCCCTGACGATCGGTACATGGGCTGCTCTTTGCGGCGTCTTTGCAATATTCTGCTCTGCTGTTTTTTACGGTGCTTATGGAAAAAAACACGGTTGGAGTGCTCGAAGAGCGGGTCTGTATTTGAATCTGGAGCAGCTGTGGAAGACCATTGCCCTCGCTGTTATCGTGATCGTTGTTTCGTTCGGCCTTGTTTTTGCAGCACACTATTTCTTCCAAGTTGATTATCGGATGTATGTCGTTGCGTTCAAAACCTTCGGCGCTGATAAAGTGCTGATCGCACTTCGCTATCTGCCATTCTTCCTGCTGTTCTACGTTATGAACTCGATCTCGGCAAATTGCTTCAACTACAACACCATTGGCGGAAAAAATGGCAACATCTTGATTTTTGCATTCTTTAATGCGCTTGGTGCTATTTTTGTGGTTGCAAGTCAATATATCTACTTCTATGCAACGGGTTATCAGCTTTATGGTTTGACCGAAGGCCAGCGCATTGGTCCCATTTGGCTGTTCCCCTGTATGGTTCTTCTGTTTGTCACGCCCATCATGTCCCGCATCATCTACAAACGCACCCGCAATCCGTACATTGCAGGTCTGATAAATGCAATGTTTATTGTAATGATCAGCTGTTCCAATACTACTACCATTCTGGGCGGCGGTGAGCTGATTGCAACCACATTCTGATAAAACCTAGATTTTACATTACAGCCGCCGTGTAACTTATTTACATGGCGGCTTTTTTGTAGAATAATATAAATCAAGTAATTGATAAAAAAGGAGTCTTACCCAATGCATCCTCTTGCTGAAACCCTGCTGGACGAACCGGTGATCGCCGCCGTGAAAACGGACGAAGCCCTGACTGCTGCGCTGGCTTCGCCCTGCAGCGCCGTTTTTCTGCTGGCGAGCACCCTGCTCACCGTAGACGGTCTGGTGCACCGCATACATGATGCCGGAAAACTGGCCGTGGTTCACATCGACCTTGTGGACGGCCTTTCGTCGCGGGAGATCGCGGTGGACTCCCTCAACGCCCTGTGCCACCCGGACGGCATCATCTCCACCCGCCCGACCCTGATCCGCCGGGCGCGCCACCGCGGCCTGCTGACCGTCCAGCGGGCATTCATCCTGGATTCCCTCTCGCTGACCAGCCTGTCCGGTCAGCTGGAGCAGGGCAAGCCGGATTTTGTCGAGATCCTTCCCGGCATCATGCCCCGGGTCATCGCCGAGATCAGCGCCCGCACACAGGTGCCTGTCATTGCAGGCGGCCTGCTGCGGGACAAAGCCGACGTCATGGCCGCCATGCGCGCAGGTGCCGCCGCAGTTTCCACCTCTGCGCCCTCCCTGTGGGATATCTGAGCCAGAACAAGATCCCAGCTGAAGTACGAAAAGCATAATAGTATCCTGGTGTTTTATTGGATATGCCCGCCCACCGATGGAGCCGGATCTCCACGGTGAGCGGGCATTTTTCGTTTTCATTCGATTCGAGTGAATCTATTCAGCCTGCGGATTTTCCAATCCTACGACCTCGCGCGGCCCATTCTTTACGCCAAAAATCAGGTGTCCGCCCTCGGTATTGGCAAATGCCGACACGGATTTCAGCCAGCTGCGCGGCTTTTTCTCTTCAAGACGTTCCTTGTAATCAACATAAGAGGCTTCAATGTAATGGTCGAGGGGGAAAGGCATGGTATCACCTGCAATTCAGTTCAATATCGTTCAAGCGTATTATACCGGTTTTTATCAGTACATTCCACTACTTTATGCAGTCACATGGGTGGCATTCTCTTTCACCGAATTGATCGTATCCATCAGTTCACTCCCTGTTTTGCCATCAAACAGGCGGGTAAACAGGATGGGTTGGTCAAAGGGTGGTTTCATCAGAACCGCTTTGCTTTCCACATAACCGTTCTGCTCGATGTAATGAATGACCTTCTGCACGAACGCGATCTGCTTTGCATTCAGCGATTCGTCGTTGATGAACTTGGAAAATGCCTGCATGGCAGCATCGTGGTCCAGCTTTGCCACTTTACGCACCAGCAGACCAAAGGGTGTATCCCGAAACTCCCGTGCATAGTCCTCTTTGCTGCCCAGCTCACAGGTAAAGATATGTTCCAGCTCGGTATAGTCGCCCCGGGAAAGCGGAATGTTCTGGGTCAGCTTGTGGATGGCCAGCGTATCGCTGCGGTGCTCCATGATGTAGCGGTTCACACGTTCCCGGTACTCGCCGAAATCGTAGCCGGAATCCAGCGTTTTGCCCTCGGTCTGTTCCAGTACCGGGTCGGCAAGGGCCGTGTAGACAGGTTTTTGCCCTTCTACACCGTCCACCAGAAACTTGATGAGCTCCCGCAGTTCCTGCCGCATTTCCTCAAAGCGGAGCAGATCATGCGAGGTCAAAAATTCGTCTGTCTGCACCTCGCGGATGAGCGGCAGCTTTGCCTGCACCTGCGGGATGGTAGCTTTCCCTTCCAGCATTGCCGCTGTATTGCGCAGCTGTTTCTGGGCGCGGCCCAGCCCCGGCAGACCTTCCAGTTCACAGAGCAGCAAGCCATACACAAAGTTATCGAACCGCTTGGCGGCTTCATCTTTGTCGTCCAGCGAGATGAGCGGTGCCACCTCTTTCATCAGAGTACCCTTGTCTGTTTCGGTCAGGCTGACAAAGGCTTCCGGCTTTTGATAGTGTTCCACGGCCTGTCGGTGCAGCCGCACGGATACCAGCTCCGGGTTCAGCGCTCCCACTTCGGCACGGCAGGTCTCCGTTAAGATCTTGCGCCAGTTCTGGTAGTTTTCGTCCGCATAGGCTCCATCCTGCAGCGCGGCGGCGATCCGCACCTGCTTGCAGAAAATGCTCTCGGACAGGCTTTTGGTGTCTGCGCTCTCGTAGCCGTTGGGTTTCTGACGGAAAAATTCAAAGTTGCCGCAGTAGTCGAAGATCAGAAACCGCCGTTTGCCCGTATATTCGCCGTCGATGGCATCCACGCAGGCAAGGGATGGGCAGAGCCGCGTACCACGGCCGATCATCTGCCAGAACTTCGTTTTGCTGCGCACTTTTTTGAAAAACACCAGATTCACGCACTCCGGCACATCAATGCCCGTGTCCATCATATCCACCGAGACCGCAATAAACGGCGGCTTGTCCGGCTGTTTGAAGTCGTCAATGATGGACTGTGCATAGGCGTCGTCGCAGACCACTCGCTGGATGAATCCCGGGTACTGGGTCTCCAGCTGCGGGTAGAGCTTGCCAAAACGTTCCCGGATAAACTCCGCATGGCGCTTGTTCTGGGCAAAGATGATGGTTTTGCCGATGCGGTCGTCGCCTGCCGTCTGGATGCCGCGTTCCATCAGGTCTTGCAGCACCGTGTCCACGGTGTTGGCGTTGAAGATGAACTTGTTCAGCTTTTCGGATGGGATGAAGGTGGGCAGGGTGTCGTCCTCGGCAAAATCGTCCTCGTAGCGGGCCTTATCCTCCGGTGAAAGCTGGTCGTAGTGGATGCCCTCTTCTGTGAATTTCGTCTTGACCTCGTAGTTGTAGTAAGGCACCAGCACATGGTCGGTGTAGACCGCCGTGTCGTAATCGTAGGCGTAGGTGGGGATGCCGTGTTCCATCTCGAAAAAGTCGTAGGTGTTGCGGTCCACATCGGTTTTCGGGGTGGCGGTCAAGCCCACCAGAACCGCATCGAAATAATCAAAAATGGCGCGGTATTTCTTGAAAATGCTGCGGTGGCTCTCGTCCACGATGATAAGGTCAAAATGCGCAGGGGAAAACAGCGGCACGCCGTCCTTGGTCTTGGCGTTGTCGATGGCGTTGAGCATGGTGGGATAGGTGGAAAACACGATGCGCGCGGCCTTATCGTCCTTGGAGGAGCAGAGGTTGCACAGCGACTGGTCGGGCAGATACTTTTTGAAGTCGTCCTTCGCCTGCTTGACCAGCGCGGTGCGGTCCGCCAGAAAGAGCACGTTGGTCACATGACCGCCCCGGCTCAGCACATCGGTCAGGCTGGATGCGGTGCGGGTCTTGCCTGTGCCCGTTGCCATGACCAGCAGATTGCGCCGGAAGCCCTGCGTAATATGGGCGCAGACTGCCCGGATGGCGTTTTTCTGATAGTAGCGGTCGGTGATTTTATCGTCAATTTCGATGGTGTCCAGCGGTTTTTTCTCGGTGCGGCGGTTCATCAGCTTCTGCAAGTCGTCCTTGCAGAACACCCCGCTCACAGCACGCTGCGGGCCGCTCTGCTCATCCCAGAAATAGGTGGTGTAGCCGTTGGTGGTAAACAGCATCGGACGGCGGCCAAACTTCTGTTCCAGACAGTCTGCATAAAGCTGAGCCTGCTTGCGCCCGATGTTGGGGTCTTTGGTGCTGCGCTTGGCTTCAATGACCGCCAGCGGCAAGCCGTCCTTGCCCATCAGCACATAGTCCGCATAGCCCTTCTGCCCCAGCACGCCGTTCATGTTGTCCACTTCGTACTCGGTGCGCACATCGGCGTCCGGCCCGGTGAATTTCCAGCCCATGGCCTTGAGGTCGATGTCGATGATCTTCCGCCGCGTTTCGGCCTCGGTCAGGTCGGCGGCGGTGAAACTGCGGCTCTGCTGGTTCTGCTGTTTGCTGGCTGTGTACGCCGCCGAAAGGCTCTCCACCTGCTTGCGCAAGGCTTCCAACTCGGCATCTTTCTGGGTCAGCAGGCTTTCCTGTTCCCGGATCTTCTTTTCGTCCAGTGCTACCTTTTCGCCGGGGATGGCCGTTTCATCAAAGGAGCGCTCCACATAGTCTGTGCCGTAGCAGTAATCCACCCACTGGATGAAGTCGAACAGCCCCCGCAGGCTGAACACTGCATCCGCCGCCGACACACTATGCCCCGTATGTACCGCCAGATTGCCCGCCTTCACGATGCTGGGCAGCACGCTCCACACATTGCGGTCCACTGCGAACCGGAAACTCGGCTCATGCAGCAGGGATTGCAGGTTGTCCTTGTAGGGCATCGTGATGGTCTTGTCTGCCGCATATACCCACTTCACCGCCAGCTCCAACGCCTTCCGGCACCCCACCGCGCACATCGCCGGGGAGGTGGAGAACACTTTCTCGGCCTCGATGGCAGAATTGGCGAAGAGGGAATATTCGGGGTGGGTGGAGAGATAGGAGAAGTTGGACATAAAATCAGCTCCTTTATGTAGGATGATTATTGGCAATATTGTTGCAGCTCCGGGTATTTTTCCTTTGCATCTCGAATCAACCAACGCTTAAAAGCAGTGAATTCGGAAGTGGACTTTAACTCTAGTTTTATTAATTCTAACGTATCCAGTTTTGTCTGCCCCTTAGCCGCTTCATATTCCAGTACATAGTTTTTAAATGTGCGCATGGATTTTACAATCTTAACATAAAGTATTTTGGCTTCTGCTTGCTTTTGCGGCGTAGAGCCATGATGAATCTCTTCTAATAACTTAACTGTCATTTTCGTTTCTGCATCATCAGATAGTGCGGTGAACTCTAGATATTCTTCTGTTCCCCAATATCCATGCTTTCGAAACGCAATTTTTTGATCAACATCCACTTTACAGCAATCCAGAATCGGAGTGTATTTGTCTCTTTTTATATTATTACAATGAGGACAGGCTAAAAACAAATTGTTCCATTCAAATTCAAGATCTTTGTTGCCTTTATGTGGAATCAAATGCTCGACCTGGTAAAATCCCCGTTGTTCGCACAAATAGCATTTTCCGTGAAATATTTCATTTATTGCATCAAAAATTTCAGAGGCGTTGTAATTGCCGTTCTTTTTCTGCTTTTCTTTTTCAAGAGACGCTATTGCAATTTTAGCGTTTTCCCCATTTGTTCGTTCAATCTTAACCATTAGAATCCTTCTTTTCTTCAATTCGATTGAATTCATCGGAAATGTCTTCTTCTAATAGTTTGTTCGCGGTCTTCAATTCAATTCTCAATTGGGCACGCTCGGCCTTTTCACTATCGGAAAGCTCTTCCTGCTTAACAAGATGCTGATACCGAAGAATTTTATCCTGCATAGTGGCAGAATAATTTGGTGCGTCAAAATAGCCCTCAGCAATCTCATCTGCTGAATAGCTTGAAAAATCAGCAAACCGCACTTGCTTATCCAAATCGTAAATACAAGCATTGCTGATAGAATTGAGAATATAAGCCGAATGTGTTGTAATAATAAATTGAATTCTCGGGAAGAACTCCGTCAGGAAAGGCAAAATTTTGCGCTGAAGTTCCACATGAAGATGCGTTTCCAGCTCATCAATCAGCACAATGCCTTCCACATCGTACTGGCTCAGTTCGCCTTTCAGCAACCAGTTGCGGTCCATACGGAGGATTAGGTCTGCGACAATACCGATGATTGCAGAATAGCCATCAGAAAGTTCATCCAAACTATATGGATTTCGACCTTTCTGTTCAATTAGAAAATTATAGTTTTTATAGTCATATATCAATCGGATGCTGTCATCGCTCAACAATACTTTTAGCGCATTTTCGAAGCGGGAAAACCATTCCGCGATTTTCTTCTCGACACTTAAATCATTTTCATTCTTTGCATATGCCTGTTGAGTTTTGAGATGAACCATATATTTCAGCAAAATATTTTCTGGTGTATCATCCAAACTGTATTGATTTTCTAGTTTTACATCTTGAACTCCCTTTGCGCGATGAATCACTGTCTTTCTGTCTGCCGGAAAGTAAGCAGTTACAAATTCTCCCTGACTATATAAACGGTCTAAGCCTACTACATTTGAAACGTCTACTTCTACTCCAGAATTATACTCTGCAAATGTTTCGGCAACAATTTTTTCAAGTTCAGAAAGCTTATCATTCGATTTATAGGATCTCCGAATACACAATTTCTGATAGACCCCATCATCGATTGCCTGCAGATAATCTTTCATCGCCTGCAATACCGAAGTTTTACCGGAGCCATTTTTACCAGTCAGGATAAGATGCTGACGCTTTTCAGGGTTCAGTTTGATTTCAATGTCTTTTAGATGTCGAACCTCATTGATGTGGACACTTGTAATAAAATGTTCCATAATATCACCTCTGACCGTTGCATAATTGCTTAAATGTCTGCCACATTACAGCATACGCTTCTGCTCCAACCAGTTCTTTTAGCAGTTGCTCCCGAAGCTCAGGTTTCAGCTTTTGAATCGAGTTCTTTGCCTTGATTGCATCAAACTTTGCATTATTGTAGTCTCTTTCTTCTTCAAAAGTCATCATCGTATGCTCCTTTCGTGGTAAAATGTTCTGTTTAACGTTATTATACCGCTAAACTCCACCATTGCACACCCTTTTACCCAAAATATTCCTGCATCAGCGCCTTTTTCATCAATTCCAACTTTTCAAGGCTCTGCTGTACAGTCTGCTTCTGCTGGTCTACACGCTCCACAAAAGCGGCGAACTGATTTTGAAACGGAATTGAAGGAACAATAAACTCTTCTTTGCCCAGCGCACTTGCCGTTACGGCCATTTTCACGCCACTTCCATTAGCTTGTGCTTCATGTTGCTTTAGCTTTTCTTGTAGTAAGAAGTCAAAGAAAACTCGGTTGTAAATAGAATCCTTCACACGAATTTTCATAATGGATGGGTGCATAATGCCTAACGGCGCATTTAAGGGGACAATATAGGTTTCGCCTATTGTTCCTCGACAACTAACAATAATATCGCCACCATGAATTGAAAATCGTTTAAGTTCTTCATATTTCGGTTTGTCTATATACCGAGTTTCGACATCCATAGTTTTGCGAATAGCATGCTTTTGTTCATATACCATGCAGTAACCATTTTCTTTGGAAACAAAGTTTTCATTTTTCAAACTACTGCCAAAAGGCCCAATGAACATTTCTTCAACATTTTGGCTCAGCGGTTCTTTATTAAATGCCTGTTCATCCCCAAACATCTCCACAAACCGTGCCTTTACCAGTTCGTCCAGTTTGGCAAGCTGCTGCTTACGGAGCGAAATCAACTGCTCTAGCTTCTTGAATTTTTCTGCAATTTCTTTTTGCTGGTTTACTTCAGGTAACGGAATCTCAATATTTTCAACGATGGATTTAGAAATTTCTTTAAAAGTTGCGCCACGTCCCAATGAATTGAGATAGTCTGTTTTTGATTTCAAGAAAAAATAGAGGTATTCATTATAAATCGCATCTGAGCAAATAAGGTTCTTAAATCCTTGATTGCAACACATTTTACAACCGGCAATTGCGGTTTTGCCAATCGGCGCACGAGACGATAAAATGACTGTTCCTGTCGGCAGATAAGACAATCCTGTTTTTTCTTTTCCCTCTTCAGTAATGCGCCGAACTGAATCCATAATGTAAAAAGTATCTTCGTTCAATTCAGCAGGTGTTATCCATTTGATGTTGCCATCCCAGTAGGACGTAACAGATGTTTTTGGTGTCGAACCAGATACAATAGTACAAACCTCTCCCAACTTCGCCATCACACCATCTCCTCCAACTCTGCTAGACCCTTGGTGATCTCCATTTCCAGCTCATGCAGGTCGGCCAGAATTTCCGTGGTCGAGGGATACTCCACCGGCACATACTCGGTCTCTTTGTACTTATTGATGGATAAATCGTACCCGTTGGCGGCAATTTCTTCTTTGGGCACAAAGAAGCTCTGCTCGGTGCGCTTGCGGTCGGCTTCGGCATCAAGGTTCTGGAACCGGGCGATGATGTCCGGGATGTCGTTTTCCTTCACCTCGGTGCGCTTGTCGTCCAGCGAGAGGCCGTCGGCTTTCATATCGTAGAACCACACCTTATCGGTGCCGCCCGCGCCGGTTTTGGTAAATACCAGCACCGCCGTGGACACGCCTGCGTAGGGCTTGAACACGCCGGAGGGCATGGAAATGACCGCCCGCAGCTGATGGTTTTCAATCAGTTCCTTTCGGATGCTCTGGTGCGCCTTGCTGGAACCGAACAGCACGCCGTCCGGCACGATGCAGGCGCAGCGTCCGCCGGTTTTGAGCATCCGCAGGAAGAGCGCAAGGAAAAGCAATTCTGTTTTTTTGGTGTTGGTGACAGCCTTCAGGTCGTCGTTGATGCTCTCGGCATCCACAGTGCCCTTGAACGGCGGGTTCGCAAGGCAAACGGTATACTTGCTGCAAATGGAGTTTTGCTTCGACACGCTGTCCTTGTAGTCGATTTCCGGGTTCGTGATGGAGTGGAGCATCAGGTTCATGGCCGAAATGCGCAGCATGGTGCGGTCCATGTCAAAGCCTGCAAACATCGGCCCGGCAAAATGCTGCCACTGCTCCGAGGTCATGCTGTCCTCGTAGTGGGCGCGGAGGTACTGCGCGCTGGACACCAGAAAGCCCGCCGTGCCGCAGGCGGGGTCGCAGATAAAGTCGTCCGGCGTGGGCTGCACCAGCTCCACCATCATATCAATGATATGCAGAGGCGTGCGGAACTGGCCGTTCCGACCCGCCGTTGCCAGTTTTCCCAGCATATACTCGTACAAATCGCCCTGCATATCAAGGTCGGCAATGTCGTGGGTGTAGAGATCCTCCAGCCCGGTGATGATCTTTTGCAGCACCTGCGGCGTGGGGATCAGGAACATGGCATCGTCCATATACCGCGCAAAGGCGGTGTTACCCTCGTCCGGGCGGGTGGGGTCGTCTGCGATCTCCACCAGCTCGCCGTTTGCATCAAAGTCCGGCAGACGGCCATATTTCATCTTTTTGATGGCAGGGAACACCCGCTGCTGCATGGTCAGGAAAATTTCGCGGGAATCTTTATCCTTGAAGCGGCTCCACCGCATAGACTGTCCTGCCGCGCTGGCCGGGAAGATGTGCTCCATCTTTTCGCCCGCCATGTTCTCAAAATCTTCGGTGGCAAGCTCTTTCTCGTCCAGTGACCGGATGAACATGAGATAGGTCAGCTGTTCAATGACGGTCAGCGGATTGGTGATGCCGCCTGCCCAGATGTCCGTCCAGATCTTGTCTACCTTATTTTTAATGGCTCCTGTTACCATGCGTTCCTCCTGAATGTTTGCCAATCGCAAACGCTTTGCATCTCGAATTTTTGGTGATAATATCACAATTTTATTATAGCAGTGTACGATTATATTTTCAATGTAGAGCGTTTAGCAGACGTGCTTTCTTGATCGCAAGGCAAGAAATTAGTGGAACGTTAAAACAGCAATTTGCGATATGCAATTCAACGCTGTTGCTGTTACATGAAGAAGTTGAATTGCTATAAAACGGTAAAGTGAATTTTAACTGCTTTGCCGTTTTTTCTTTACATCTGGACTCCAACATGCTTTTGTGCTATTCAGCGATTCCATCGCGCAGACTGCGCTCTGCTTACCCACTGATGATCTCC
>ENA-OQLI01001778-OQLI01001778.1-human-gut-metagenome-genome-assembly--contig:-NODE-1778-length-13454-cov-15.730622_pt1 | contig 13454 bp, 18 predicted proteins | sample MGYA00242805_ERZ504812 | MGnify/ENA primary metagenome ERZ504812 (study PRJEB26092, sample SAMD00036430) | human gut metagenome | host: Homo sapiens | study: EMG produced TPA metagenomics assembly of...
CCTGTGAGGGGAGCCGCTTCGCCCCAGCCGTTTGGATAACGCCGTACATTGCTGCGGATTTTCTGCGCCAAATCAAAGGTCTGCTGGTCGATAATGGCTTCATGGGTATTCTCAAAGATCGTCCATTCGTCCTCAGAAACATAGTGGCTTTTCTTGTCCTTAAAGTGCTTGCGGGTCTTGAAATTGATGGTATGCCCTAAATACTCTCGTTTTTTCAAAATGTTCACGATGGTAGATGATCCCCATCCATAGGGGTCTTTGACCGGCTTTGAACGGTTCACACCCTCGTTGAAGCGGGCAAGGTGTACGACAGGAATTTCAATCCGGTCTGTGGATAATTTGCAGGCGATCTGGTAAGGCCCATATCCCTCCAGCGTGAGGGAGAATATACGGCGTACCACTTCGGCAGCTTCCTCATCTACCAGCCAATGCTCCCGTTTTTCGTCCCATAAGTAGCCGTAAATCACAGTGCCGGTCAGGTGCTTGCCACTCATGCCTTTTGACTTAAACACAGAGCGGATTTTCCGGCTGGTATCACGGGCGTAAAATTCATTCATAATGTTGCGGAACGGGGTAAAATCGTCATCGCCTTTCAGACTGTCCACACCGTCATTGATCGCAATCAGACGAACTCCGCGCTGCCGCAAAACCTCCATGACCTGACCGACCTTTAGATAGTCGCGCCCCAACCGGCTCATGTCCTTGATGACGATTGCCTCTACACGCCCTGCCTCCACTTCCTCCATCATCGCCAAAAATCCGGGGCGGTCAAAACGGGTGCCTGAGATACCATCATCGGTAAAGTGCGTAGGGTTGGGCAGCCCATTCCGGCGGGCAAAATCCTCTAACATCTGTTTTTGGTTGGATATGGAGTTGCTCTCGCCCTGTAACTCATCGTCCCGGCTCAGGCGCTCGTACAGTGGGGTAATTTTTTCATTTCTCATGGCTGTACCTCCTGAAACAAAATGCTCTAAGTGATTGCTTCACTAACCATGACAAAATCATGATTAAGAAGTCACTTAGAGCATATATCACCGGCAGCCAGCTTGTAAAGTTTGTACTGCCGCCCGGCAAAGGAATTGGGCTTCTTTTTCGCCAGTTCTTCAAACAGCAGATCCACCGGGTTCTGATATTCCTCGTCATCCTCCAGCACCTGCATGGTGTTGAGCATTTCCAGCAGGGTGGCGAAATTTTGCTCCTCCACCGGGGCTTCATAATGCAGATAGGCGATCAGGGCAGTGAGCAAAAGACGTTCGCTTTTCTCCCAAAATGGGTCCCCACCGGACCCTTCGCCTTTGGTGTTGGTCATCAGGGTTGTGACCAGTTTGAGAATGTCCTTTTCGCTGTGGACATAGGCGAAGGGGTTATAGTGCATGGACTTTTTGAAGTTGATGGTGTTCAGGATTTTCAGCTTGTAACCGTTTTTCAGAAGTGCGTTCCCGCACTCGACCACGATACTACCTTTCGGAAGCGTTTCGTCAAGATAGAAAACGGAAAAGTCACAAATTATTTTCAATTCAGAAATTCGCCGCTTTCACATCATCACGCATTAACCGCTTCATCTTGTCCTCTAAGGTGTCCTTGCTTTCCTTGCTGAAATGAACGCCGATAACATAGGTGGTGTTTCCCATTCTCATGTTGAATGTTCCTACCGGGGTTGCCTTGTGTGCTTTTGCTGTGGTTGTGTTCTGTGTCATGCAATACCTCCTTGAAATGGAAAAAGCCAGACAGGGTGTGTGGTCGGCAACGAAGTCCGGCAACGGACTTCAAAAAACCTCGAACATAGTCCTATCTGGCTTATTTACTATTTTTACTTTTTTCTTTGATTTCTCCGTTGCTTTTGTTGCCAGAGAAGAAAATCCCTTGTAAATAAAGGACTTTTAAGAGATTTGCCCTGCAACGGACTTGACAACGGGGTAGCAACATAGTCGGCAACACGGTCATTTTTTCAAAACGGTAATTCCATCTGTCGGGCTTCTTCCTCGGTCAGTTCACGAAAACCGTCCGTCAGATTTGAGCCTGTTGCCGATGGCTCGTTGTCGGGCGGTGGTATGCGTTCCCACCCTCGCTGTCTGCCATACTTGGCAAAGCTGCGTGGATTGGAAAACGGTCTCCATCCCTCAATGCTGTTGTTCATGATTTCATTGATTTCTCGGATTTCCCATTGCTTCGGCTCATCAAAAGGGTGGTTCAGAGCTTCTGCATAGATCAGCTTGGAGCAGACCTGTGTACCTTTGAAGTTATCAAGGAAAGACTGGATCAGTCCTGCTTTCGTGTCCTCCGGCATAAACTGCTTTTGCAGTTCTTTCAGTTCCTTGTCCATATCCTTTGATAAGGTCAGCTTTACAGGGAAGTTCTGATAGATGAACATGACTTCTGCCCACATCATATCAATGAACGCTCTGGATGCGGCTTCATCTTCCAGAATGTGAATCTCTGCATTTTCAGGGTGTACCATGATAGGCAGAAATCTACGGTTGCCGCTTCGGTCAAGGGGTAGAAAGTCCATCGTGTTGGAAGAACCTCCGAACACACATTGTCGCAAGCGGTCTGCCGGATGGGTTTCATACGGCACTTTATAGGTTTCTTTCGCCCTGCTGATAAAGGACTTAATATCCTCAATGCTCTTGGCATTGGCTGTGGCAATCATTTCCGACATTTCGATAATCCAATGCCCCTGCATTTTACGGTACACATTGTCATCGTCAATCTTTTTCAGGTCATCGGAGAACCATTCATCTTTGACTGCCAGCAGACGGAAGAAAGTGGACTTTCCTGCACCCTGTCCACCCACAAGGCAGAGCATAACTTCAAACTTACAGCCGGGTTTGAACACTCTGCTGATTGCTCCCAACATGAACAGCCGTAATGCCTGATAAGTGTACTCGCCTTCCTCTGCTCCGAGAAATCGGGGCAAGGCATAGCGGATGCGTTCTGTTCCGTCCCATTCCAGACCGTTCAGATAATCTCGGATAGGGTGGTACTTGTTGCTGTCAGCGATAATGGAAAGGGCTTTCTGTATTTTCTTCTCGCTGGTCAGACTATATTTATCTTCCAGATAGAGCATGAGATAATTTAAGTCCGTGTCGGTCAAGGTCGCTGTCTGCTTGCTCCACCAAAGCGGCTTCACAATGTCGATACGCTCGGTAAGAATGTTATATCTGACAGCACCTTGCAGAACGGGGTCATTCTGAAAAACGGTCAGACAGTTGCGTATGCTGTTCTTGATTGCTCCGTTATCGGTCAAGTCCAGACTTCCTCTGACTTCTTCCACGGTCATGCTCGGCTGTGTGTCCTGCAATTCGCTGTTCAAGTTTCATCACCTCTTTTCTCTGCTCGGCTACAAGAGCTTTCTTTTCTTCGGGAGTGTCATAGAGAAGAATATCCAGCAGGTATTCGATATAGCTTTTCTTCTCCAATGCTTCCACAAAAAGCGGGTGCCACACTTCATCCGTCCGTTGCGGTGCGTATTGCTTTTCCCACTTCCTCAGAAGATGGAAGTAATCGGACAGCACCTTGTAGCAGTGATTTTCTTCCTGCTGATATTTCTGCTCCGGGGTAGGCTCTCGGATTTTCGGTCTGATTGACGGTTTCTGTCTGCTGTCATAGCTGATACCAAAATCATCAGCTATCTTCATGGCGGCTTCTTTGCTCGGCAAGCCAAACAGTCGGGAAACAAAGTCAACTGCGTCTCCATCTGCCTGACAGCCAAAGCAATGAAAGCGGCGGTCAAGTTTCATGCTGGGGTTCTTATCATTGTGAAAGGGGCAGACCGCCATTCCGTTTCGTCTAATACGGATTCCATAGCGTTCTGCCGCCTGTCGGGTTGTTACATTCTGTTTTACTGCTTCAAATAAATTCAATAGGCATTTCCTCCTGAAATAGAAAAAGCACCTGCTATTTTCCAAATGAAAACGGCAAGTGCCTGTTAAAGTTCCATATCCTGTTTTTTCTGCTTGGGTGCTTTCTGCACCTGTTTCTGTTTCTTCTGTTCCTGCTCATACTGCAAGCGTTCTTTGAGAGAATGCTTCGGCTCTGGCTGTTTCTCTCCCGTCTGTTCCGGCGATAGAACCTTGCTAACCCAGTAGCGAATATCTTTCATCGGCTTCAATTCTTCATTGACTGCGGCAAGCTGTTCTTTCAGATCAGCGTGAGTAGTCCGCAGACCGTCATATTCTTTTTGCAAGGCTTTCAAATCCACATTCAAATCAGCACCATGCTTTTTCAGAATGCGGTATGCCTTATTAAAAGCGGTCAGCTCGTCCTTATGACTTTCGACATAGGCTTCCTTTCGGATTTTCCAGCCGATTTTGATATACTTGTCATGGACTGCTTTATGCTTTTCACAATCAGCAACGGCGGTCTGAATGGCGGTAATGGCTTTCATGCGGTTAGCGGCTTTCTGCATATCTTCACGAATGGCAGTAGCCTTTTCACTCACCCCTTGCAGGGCAATGTCCAAATCTTCCAGCGTGAAAAGCTCATGCCGTTGTAGATAGACGGTCGCTTGGGAAATGGTTTTCAAATCATCGGTCGTGCCTTTCTGCTGTCCGTATCTCGACCATTCGCTACGCTCTGCCTTTCGCAGATTCAGATAATCACGCAGTAGAACGGCAAGGTTCGGAGAAGCATTTTTCTTTTCCGCTTCATTTTCTGCAATGACTTCTTTGGTGGCTTCCAGAATGTCAGCAATCCAGTCACGCAGACTTTTGATAGTGCTGCGGATAGCGTTCATCATGCGGTTGGCGGCTTTAATGTCTCGGTTGAGATTGCCGATGTTGGTGGCAATGCCTTTTCGCTCCAACGCAGAGACAGCCGTTCCCATGTGGACTGTCGGGATAATGTCAAGTCCCTGTCTTTCATAGGAACGCATATCAATCCGTTCTGGACTTCCGGCAAGTTCCAGATATTTGTTCTGAACAATTTCCCAACCATGCCGCCATTCCTCGGCATGGTACTGTTCGTTCCAGTCAACGGTATCTTCCTTATGGCTTTTCCATCTGCCGGATGGGAGCTTGATACGCTCGCCGTTTTCGTCAAGGTCATAAACCTTGCGGCTCTTAGGCATCCATTTTCCATTTTCATCAATGGCTCGCATGGTCAGCATGAAATGGCAATGGGGATTGTGTCCCGGCGGATCGGGGTCATGGATTGCGAAATCACAACACATTCCCTTTGAAACAAACTGTTCCTCGCAGTATTCTTTGACCATCTGCGGTAACAGCTCCATCGGGACTTCTCTGGGCAGGGCGGCAACAAACCGTCTTGCAAGCTGTGAGTTCCATTGCTTTTCGATTTCTTCAACGGAGTTCCAGAGGGTTGCTCGGTCTGCATATTCGGGTGGAGCATTTGGGGGCAGCATGATTTCCGTATAGACCACTTCTTTTTTGCAAGTGTAATTCTTGGTTTTCTGGTCATACTCGGAAAACAGCTTTTCTCCGGCTTGGTAGGCAGCTCCGGCAACCGCAGAGTTGCCTTTGCTTCGCTGAGTGATTTTGATATTGAAGTGGGGTACTGGCAATTTGTGTGAACCTCCTTTCGGTGCAAAAAAATGACCGATACTTTTCAGCAGCGGTCAGGTGGTGGAATATAAACTTGCTGTCGGGGAATGATTGCTTGCAATCGTTTCCCGGCGGCAAGTCCACAAAGGGGTAGTTGGCAAAGCCAACGCAGGGGAAGTGTAGCTTCCCCTGTATGATTGGAGCAGACTGCGGAAATCATCAGCTCCCTGCAAGGGGCTTTCGGCAGAACGCAATGCACAACCTTTAGGTGGTGTATAATTGCGCCCTTTTTCCAAAAGGGTCTTTTAGCTCCCGTTCGGCTGCCCCAATTCCTTTCGGTTCGCAATCAGCAAATCCAACTTCTTTTGAACCGCTTCGCTGTGAAAGATGAAAGTCAAAAGCTCCATCACATCATCATCGGTCAGAGTGGTCGGCTCTTTCAAAAAGGTTTCCAACATTCCGGCACGAGTGCAAAGGCGGTGGGTTCGCTCACTTCGGGTCAACCTCTTTAATTCGCTCTGCAATCGCTTTTCCTTGTGCATGGCTGCGGTCAGCTTTCGCTCGACCACATATTTCTCACGCTCCAATTTTTCCAGTTCTTCTTTACTCATAGACAAGCTCCTTTCGCAATAATGGATAAAACAAAAGCGACCAACTTTTTACGGTTGATCGCCTTTGGCTTAGACAATACTTATAACTATTTTTCTATCTTTGCAAGTGTATCCTCTCGTATAGCTTGTCGTAATGTAGTAAGATATTCTGAAAAACTCACTCGGTCATCTGCATAAGTCAAATTTAATTTATACTCTTTCGGAATCCATGTAGATAAATCAGAAGCGTTATGCTGAATTAAAGCTTCCAAGCTATCAATAGCTTTATATATCTTAGCTTCGACAGTTTTTCTTTCTGTCATCTCATTATATAGAGCTTTCATTTCTTCTGCATAATAAGACGGTAACGTATCTATCCAGTTAAATAGTAAATTTTCTTCTATATCCTCATGCACTTGCTTTTTATCAAAGGTAGGAATGTCTCCTGTAAAGCATTCACCCAAATCATGAATAATACACATACGAATAACTTTATCCATATCAACATCTGGAAACTCATCCCGCATAAAAAAAGCCATCAGCGTCATCATCCAGCTATGTTCTGCTACACTCTCGTGTCTTCCTTTCGATGTATAGCAATGCCTTGTCGTATCTTTTAAACGCTCAGCGACACTTAGCGCATTTAATAATTCTCTGGAATTCATAATTTTACCTCCACATTATCAAATTACATATTCATTTTCTCTTACTCCATATAATCTATCTCCGGTATCTCCATTATACGGCAGTAAATACCCATCTTCTCTAATTCCGTCTGCCATATGGACTAAAAATAGCTTCGCTTCTGGATGCTCCTTAAAAATTCGTTCTATTCCAGATTGACATCCGAACATTGCCATAATAACTACATTTTCATCTTTGAAACCATACTTTTTCATGTGTTCCAGTGTTTTCAAAATGCTACCAGCTGTAGCAAGTGCCGGATCTGTGATAAAAACTCTTTTACTTTCTGGTTCTTTTATCTGTTCAAATTCATCCCAAGCAACAAATGGTTTTAATGTATGCAAATTACGTCTCATGCTAATTCGTGCAACATCTGCTTTAGGCAACCTTTTTGTCAATCTATTTGACATAGACATTCCTGCTCTCAGTATTGGGATAATTACAGCATTTTCTCCAACATCATTTTTAGACACGGCATATGTTGATAATTCATAATTGCAGGACTATGTCCTTACTCGAAGTATATCATATCTGTATTTCTAATTCAACATTGTACACCTCATATAATCTGTATTTTTCAGCTAACAGCCAAAGAAAACATCAAGTGCAGACCCGACATTTTGACCGCAAATCAACCCAAAATGCTACATCATTCCATCTGGCTATTGAAACCGTTTTGCTTGGCGTTCTCGCTTGCTTTTCGTCTGCGTTCCTCGCTGTACGGCGGTTGCAGACGGATAGAAAGTCTGGACTTGTCCAGAAGATAAGTCACACCGCCTTGCTCATGGGATTTTTCCAGTCGGCAGAGATCGGGGTGCTTTTTACTGAACAATGCCAGTCGCTTTCGCAGGCTGGCATTGTAGGTGTAGATACTGGCTGTGTCCTCGCCCTCATTAAAGAGGATGATAGTTTCTTTTTCATACTTCGTCAGCTTCGCCATAACTTTTCTCCATGTGATGATTCCAGTAGCTATCCATAATGACTGCCTTGTGCTGGTAGTATTCCTGCATCTGCAAACGCAGATTGTAGTAGAAACGACGATACCATTTGTCGCACTTCTCGTCACTCAGCTTGACCGACAGCATATAGAACAGTTTCTTTGCCGCCGGATCAGGAGTAAGGGCAGCTACATAACGCAAACGCTCAACCGTTGCTTCACGGTTCGGACAGCCAAAGGTATACAGGGTTTTCATTTCCTTCAGGTTCATTTTCATTCAAAAGTCCTCCTTGATAGTTGATAAAATAAAAGCGACAGATACTCAGAATAGAAATACCTGTCGCTTTGCTCACGATATTAAATTGTTGGTTCTGCACTTGACTTTTTTACTTAAAGTCGGGCAGTTCGTATATCTCTTTCATCAGCAGAACGCCCATTGTAAAACCATACTTGAAATGTTCCTCGGTCTGCATAGTCTGGCAGTCTGCAAAATTGTCATTGAGCTTATCCAGCTTCGCATAATCTTCTTTGCTCAATGTCTGCTCAAAGTATCGCATGATGTCTGCGATTGCCTGTCCTGCTTCCCGAAACTTCTCTGATTTCGGTACTACCGTTTCTGCCGGATAAATCTCTCCATTGAAGATTGCTTCTAAAATCATAAATTCACGCTCCTTTCTCAGCAGTAAATCAGCTCGCCCTTGATGGCTTCCTCAGCCTGTGCAACACAAGCGTTCATCTGGCGAACCCATTCGATTTGATTTTCGGCTTTGAGCTGCTCCGTCACGCCGTATGCCTTTGCAAGCTGTGGCACGATGATTTCCATACGCTTCTTGGCGGTTTCCTCAATCTCCGCACAATGCTCATAGAGAGTTTCATTCAGCACCATGTCGGAGAACAGGACTGGATTAGCCAGTCGCAGATACTCCTTTCGCATCCGTCCCCACTTGCCAAGACGGATATTCGGATTTTTCAGCTTGATGTCGGGGATGTAGTAGTCTCCACATTTGATAAAATTCAGTTCCATATTCAAGCACCTTTCTTTCTGTGATATTCTTCCCTGCGTTTGGCAAGGGTAGTTTCATAGCGTTTGATTGCATCGGGGTCTCCGGCTTCTGCATCGGCTTTCATTTTCTGATAGCTTCTGACAGTAGCTTGGCTCTGATACTTTCGCATTTCAGCCAGCTTCTTTGCTGCTTCTTCATCGGTCTTGGCAAGCTCTACAAGGGCTTCACGCTCTGCCTGTCGCTTGGCAGTTCTTGTCCTCGTGTATTCAGCCTTGCGTTCTGCCATCATAGCGGCATATTCGGGGTCTGCCGCCATGCGTTCTTCCTCACGCTCCTTTTTTCGCTGTCTGGCTACGGCTTCTTTTTCTTTCAAGGCTTGCTATTCCTCGGCGGCTTTCGGGTCTGTCTTGGCGGCTTCTTTCAGCTCCTTTCGGGAAAGTTTCTTTTGCCTGTTGGCTCGTTCTGTCCGTTTGCGTTCCGCTTCCAGTAGCTTTTCACGCTGTAAGCGTTCCTTTTCTTCCATTTGGGCGATATAGGCAGGGTCGGCTTCTCTGGCTTCCTTGATTTTCTGCTGTCTGCGGTGGTTTCGCTCACGCTGCAAGGCAAGTTTGCGTTCATATTCAGCAATAGCTTCCGGGTCTCCGGCTTCAACAGCTTTCATCAATGCTGCTTTTTTCTGTTTCTGAACCTCTGCGGCTCGTTTCGCCTTTTCCTGCTTCTTTCGCAACTGCTCGGCTTCGATGGCGGCAATGCGTTCTTCTTCGGAAACAGTTTCAACAGGGGGATAGTAGTTGCCGATGAAGTTGAAATAAATGTCGATATTCTGCTGACGGTAAACGGTGCGACCACCTGTGGCTTCGTGGACTTCCACTCTGTCAATAAAGGCATAGAGCATGGTGTCCGTCAGTTCCTCGCAGTTTCGGTACTTGTTGACTAAGGCGATAAAGCGGTTGGTGTCGATTTTCTCAACTTCTTCCTCTTGTATCTGTCCCTGCAATTCCTCAACTCGTTTTTCCAGCATAAGCTGTTCTTCATCGTACTGCTGTATCATTCGCTGTGCCTGTCGCTCCGGCAACAGACCGCTGATGGCACTGTCATAGAGCTTCTGTATCTTTGCATCCAGTTCAGCCATTCGTTTCTTGGCTTCGTCAATTTCCTGCTGTCCGTTGTTGGCTGACTTGGATTTGCTCTCATTCCATACGGTCTTGAGCTGGGAAATAAACTCTGCTTCGTTCTCAATGACATATTGGCTGACCGCTTTGATTGCCTGCAAAATCGCCGCTTCCAGAGCAGAGGTTTTAATGAAGTGGGAAACACATTCATTGTTCTGATTTCGATAATTGCCACATTGAAAAGCAGAATCGGAATCATAATGTTTTCCGCTTTGCCTTGCTTCGGGGCTGATGAATCCCATTCGTGAACCACAATCCGCACAATAGATCATGCCGGACAAACGGTGGGAATAAGTTCCGTTTGCGGCTCTCGGTTTTGCACGAACACGGAGCTTCTGGGCAATGTCCCATGTGTCTTGGTCAATGATGGCTTCGTGGGTATCGGGGAATATCATCAGTTCTTCCGGCGTTGCGGCTCTGCGTTGCTTTGTCTTGAAGTTCTCACAGATGGATTTGCCCAACACGGTATGACCGAGATATTCCTGCCTGTCCAGAATATGACCAATCGTATTTGCGTTCCAACGGTAAGGGTCGCTGAAGCTCCTGTTTCTGCAATTTTCGGGGAAATACTTTGCCGTATATGCAGATGGTATCAGCACCTTTTCTTCGGTCAGTTGTTCCGCAATCGCCGTCACGCCCATACCTTGACAGGCAAGACGGAACACCTTTCTGACGATTTCAGCAGCCGGTTCATCCACAACAAGGGTCTGCTTATCTCCGTTGATACGCTTGTAGCCATAGGGGATAGCACCGCTGCACCTTAGTCCCTCTTTCATTCTGGACTTAAAGACAGCCTTGATTTTGTTGCTGGTGTCTTTGGCGTACCACTCGTTCATGATATTCAAAAACGGTGTGAAGTCATTTTCGGTTGGATTGGCACTATCCACATTGTTGTTGATAGCGATAAAGCGAACACCCTTTTTCGGGAATACAATCTCTGTGTAATAGCCGACTTGCAGGTAATTTCTGCCAAACCTTGAAAGGTCTTTTACTACCAGAGTGTCCACCCGTCCGGCTTCGATTTCTTCCAGCAGGGCGGTAAAGCCGGGGCGGTTGAAATTCGTGCCTGAGTAGCCATCGTCATAGAAATGGCGGATATTTCTCAGTCCCTTTTGTCGGGCATATTCTTCGAGATACTTTTTCTGATTTAGGATGGAGTTCGATTCGCCAGCCTGTTCATCGTCTCTGGATAATCGCTCGTATAGAGCTGTGATTTTGATTTCTTCTTTCTTTGCCACGGTTTTGCCTCCCTTCTGTATGTAATTAGCGTTGATAAAACGCTACCTTTTTCTATCTTGGTATATTGTAACCTTTGGGGTCAGTGACCACATAGGAGCTGTGACATTGTAAAAGGTTGGGCTTGAGCCAAAACCGGGTCTTGCCACTGCCGGAGCCGCCCACCACCAGCACATTTTTGTTCCGGGCGTTTTTGGGGTCCGGTGGGCGATTGGACATCATCAACCGTTCCGTTTTGGTCAGGATAATGTTGTCGGCAAACTTGGGTGCCATGAACGGCTCAATATCCTTGGCGGTGCCCCACCGGGCAGAGCCGTACTCCATGCCGTGGCGGTACTTCTTGGCGTTTTTTCCACGCAAATAGACCGCCAGCCGTAACCCTGCACCGCAGCACAAGCCCACCAGCAAATCCAGAGGGTGTAGGCTGGGCAGAGGGTTTGCAAATTCCACCGGGATTGTACCCATCATGGACATGATCTTATCGCCCAGTTCCTTGCCCTCCGCAAGCCGCCACACTTCACCAAAGTTGGTTGCCACAAGCCCCAGCAAAATATAGGGCAGATACAGCGCCAGCAGCTTTGTCAGCTTTTTCGTGGTCACAGTCCGCGCTCCTGTTCCTTGTGCCGGACTTTGCCGGGGAGTTCTGCCGCCTGCACCCGTTCATGCAGTTTTGCCAGCACCGAGGGGCGGTTGCCCTTATTCAGCAGAGATGCCGAATACTCTTTGAACGCCGAGTTGAAGGCTTCTGCGTCTGGGGCTTTGAAAAAGACCAGATACCGGGGCGGCACTTCGGAGATGTCTTTACGAATGGCATAGTCGATGCCGTACTTTTTGGCATAGCGTTCCAGCCCACGGATGCCGGTCTTGCTGATCTCCACGCTGGAAACACCCCGGTTCTGCCGCAGAAGGGTGCGGACGCTTTGCTTACCTTGGGATGTTTTGGACTGGTACAGCCGAAACGCCGCCTTTACCGCCCGCAGGACGGTCCGGGCGGACAGCTTTGTGGTGGAGATCATAATGTTGAATGACTTCTGTTCGATTTCTTCCTGCACTGCCATCACCTCCCATGCAGCAGGATGCTTTTAGCGGTCATACTCTGCCGGAGGCTTGGTGCGGGGCTTTTCTGCCGGAGGTTCATCGGGCACCGGCAGCACCAACAGACGGTTGCCCAGTTTCAGAAAGGCTTCCGGCTGATGGAAAAGCTGCTCATACTTCTGCGCCAGTTCCGGAGTCAGGGATGCAAAATCCTCCTCACCCAGCCCCAACACGAGAAAAGTCCCGGCAACGGCATCATACATTTCTCCGTTTTCATACCGAAGGGCACGGTTCAGGGGCAGTCCCATGAGCTTGCCGTCATCGTTATAGACGACGGCAACCGGGTCATCAGCAAAGGGGTAGCTTGCGCCGATCGAGCCGCCCACCGCCTGCTGCAAGGCTTTCAGGTCGTTATCGATCTCGACCTGCTGCGGATACTGTCCCGGTGCAATTTTCAGCACCGACAAGGTGTTTTCAGCCATGCGAATTCTCCTTTCCATTCAGCCCGATTTCGCCGCTTCGTGCCGCCTGCATCAGAGCCGCCACGAAGAAGCCGAAAAAGGCACCTGCTTCAAAAAATGCGAAACCGATAAAAAAGTTCAGCATGGCACACCTCAGTCGATACAGATGCAGGTCAGCTTCTGCCCATCTGCCATCAGGGTGGTGCTGTGACTTTCCAGATAGGTCTGAAAGCGGTAAATATCCTCCACCGTCAGGGATACGATGGTGCTGTGCCCATCGGTACGGTAGAAGATGAACGGACCAGTCAGGTACCGCTTGCCTGCCAGTTTGAGGATCTGCGCCGGATTGTAGCTGATAAACAGCGGCGCACCCTTCACGGAAATCAGGGCATCGTCCTCGTCAAAACAAGGCAGAACGGAAGGAGCATCCTCCTCCATGATAATGGTCAGCTCCATATCGGGACCGATGGCGGCAAGGTACACATCCTTGCCTGCTGCCTCGGTCAAACAGGATGCCGCCTGCTTCAGCATGGTCATGATGTTCACATCCACCGTAATCTGCGGGGCGTGAGTTGCGGAGTGAAAAGGAATCGTATTGTTCATAGGCGTTACCTCCAAATTTTTGCAAACAAAAAAGACCACATCGGGTCTTACGTTACGGGTCAGCGCTCGTTGCGGCGCTGCTGCTTTTTCTGCCACGCATCCAGAAGCTGGATAATCTTCTCCTCCATCTGTTTGGGCGTGTAGCTGCGGGGGAAATACTTCCGCAGGGTCTCGTTTTTGATGGTCACGGTGTCTTTCTCGCTCTTTTTCTCCTGTCCCATCACATCAAAG
>ENA-OQLI01001785-OQLI01001785.1-human-gut-metagenome-genome-assembly--contig:-NODE-1785-length-13361-cov-2.629968_pt1 | contig 13361 bp, 6 predicted proteins | sample MGYA00242805_ERZ504812 | MGnify/ENA primary metagenome ERZ504812 (study PRJEB26092, sample SAMD00036430) | human gut metagenome | host: Homo sapiens | study: EMG produced TPA metagenomics assembly of...
CAGTATTTTCTTACAGGTAGGTGTCTGGCTGACACCAATCATGTGGGATGTCAACATGCTGTCAAATTATCCGTGGCTGATCAAACTGTTCAAATTGAATCCGATGTACTATATTGTCACCGGATACCGTGATTCCATGCTGGGTCACGTATGGTTCTGGAATCACTGGGGATGGACCGTATACTTCTGGATCGTAACAGTAGTATTGTTTGCACTTGGTTCCTGGATCTTTAAGAGACTGAAACCACATTTTGCAGATGTACTTTAAGAGAAATCAAAGAGAGGTTTACAGATGTCAGAGATTGCAATTTCAGTGAATAACATCAGTAAGATGTATAAACTGTACGAGAATCCGATGGATCGGTTAAAAGAATCCCTCGGATTGACAAGAAAAAAAAGATATAAAGAACATTATGCTTTGAACAACGTAAGTTTTCAGGTGAAAAAGGGGGAGACCGTGGGAATTATCGGAACGAATGGTTCCGGTAAATCCACGATTTTAAAAATTATCACCGGCGTACTGAATCCCACACAGGGAGAAGTGGTGGTGGATGGAAGAATCTCCGCGTTGCTGGAACTGGGAGCCGGATTCAACGGAGAGTATTCCGGTATCGAAAACGTGTATCTGAACGGTCAGATGATCGGATTCAGCAAAGAAGAGATCGATGCAAAACTGCAGGATATCTTGGATTTTGCAGATATCGGAGATTTTATACACCAACCGGTAAAAACGTATTCCAGTGGTATGTTTGTGCGATTGGCTTTTGCGGTAGCTATTAATATCGAACCGGAAATCCTGATCGTAGACGAAGCACTTTCCGTAGGAGATGTCTTTTTTCAGGCGAAATGTTACCGGAAGTTTGAAGAATTTAAAGAGATGGGAAAAACCATTCTTTTTGTAAGTCATGACCTGAGCAGTATCGGGAAATATTGTGACCGGGTTGTTCTGTTAAACAAAGGAGAAAAACTGGCAGAAGGCGATGCGAAAGAGATGGTCAATCTGTATCGTCGTGTTCTGGTGAACCAGTATGATGAACAAGGGGAACAGAACACTGCGCAGGAAGAAACGCCAGAGGTACAAGAAGAAAAGAGTACGAAAGATCAGTTAAATCTGAATCCAAAAGTACTGGAATATGGAAGTAAATTAGCAGAAATTCAGGACTTTGCAATTCGTGATAAGTCCGGAATGGTTACGAATGTGATTGAAAAGGGAGAAGAATTTTCCGTGGATATGAAGATTCATTTTCATGAAACGATCCAGGAACCGATTTTTGCTTTCACGATCAAAGATCTGAAAGGAACGGAGATCACCGGAACCAATACGATGTATGAGAATACACCGGTAGGTACACAGAAGGCGGGAGAAACCAGACGGATCACCTTTACACAGAAGATGCCGTTAGAGGCCGGAGAATATATGCTGTGTCTGGGATGTACCGGTTACCGGGATGGTGATTTTACCGTGTTCCACCGGTTGTATGATGTATGTAATCTGACAGTCATTACGGATAAGAAAGCTGTCGGATATTTTGATCTGTTCTCAAAGGTCACGTTAAAGTAACTGAGGAGGAAAAGAATGGCAATACTGAACTTAGAGTATTATACGCAAAAAGATCTGTATTCAGATGGAGATATTGAAGAACAGATGCTTAAGATGGCAAAAGAAGGAGTAACCTGTGAGGATCTTTCCAGTGAGCAGGTTTCTTTTCCTGTGATCTATCACTTCTCAGATCTGCGAGCAAATATACTGAACTGGTATCCGATCAAAAAATCGGACAGTGTTCTGGAGATCGGTGCGGGCTGTGGTGCAATCACAGGTACGCTCTGTGAAAAAGCAGGTCAGGTTACATCTGTGGAACTCTCGAAAAGAAGAGCACAGATCAATTATTACCGCAATGAGAAAAAAGATAATCTGACCATCATGGTGGGAAATCTCAATGACATGGATTTGGGGCAGCAGTATGACTATGTGGTAGTCAACGGAGTACTGGAATATGCCATGAGCTTTACAGAGGGCGATACACCGTATGAGACATTTTTAGGAAAAATGGGTTCTTACTTGAAAAATACAGGAAAATTGCTGATCGCAATTGAGAATAAGCTGGGAATGAAGTATTTTGCCGGGGCCCCGGAAGATCATACGGACATTCCCTTCTTTGGAATCAATGGTTATCCGGGAAATCACAGTGTCAGAACATTTTCCAAAACAGAATTGCAGGAACTTGTGAAAAAAAGCGGATTTCCTTTTCAAAAATTTTATTACCCGTATCCGGATTATAAATTTCCAACGGAGATCTTTACGGATGCGTCACTGACCACCAATCATTATGGGAAAAATTATCCGATCTACACGGACAAAACTGTGGATCTGTTTTCAGAAAGCGCCGGTATCGAGGCAATGAAAAAAGAACAGATCGCGGACCGTTTTGTGAATTCTTTTCTTTTGGTTGCAGGAAAACAGGAACTTGAAGAAAAAGAAGAAATTTTATATGTAAAACTGAATCAGGGCCGCAGGAAAGAGTTTCGAACCCTGACCCAGCTGATACGGAAAGAGGAAAGTGTGTGGGCAGAGAAAAAACCACTGTGCCCGGAGGCAGAAAACTTTATAGCAGGACTGAAAAAAACAGGAGCGCAGAAACCAGGAAAAGGTTTTAGTAATCTTCCGTGCAGATATGAGAATGGGGGAATCGTGTATCCGGTATTGAGCGGGAAAACACTTGAAGACAGAATTCGTGATCTTGTGGAGAACGAACAGACAGATGAGATTCTGAGAACCCTGAAACATGTATATGAGCATGTGTTCGCACAGCGGAAAAAAGAACCGGAGTACCAGACGAAAGTTTTTAAGGAAGTGTTTGGAGAACATCCGGGCAAGGAGTATTATGAATGCGTAAGTCCGGCAAACATTGATCTGATCTGTGCGAATATCTTTGAGTTCGGAGATGATTATGAAATCATTGACTATGAATGGACTTTTGACTTCCCGGTTCCGGTTGCCTTTATCATGTGGAGAATGATCCATGAACTGTATTACCGACTCCCGAAACTGGGCGCTCTGTATACACAGGACGATATGAATCACGAATTTGGTATAGAGCCATCGGACAGCGAAATCTTCCTGGCATGGACAATGCATTTTACTTATGAATATGTTGGCAGCGATTCGCTGGATGTATACCGGAAAGAGAGAATTCCGGTGGATCTGTCAGAAACTGTGCGCGCATGTCAGGAGAAAAAGCGATTTCGCAGTAAACTGTATTATGATACAGGTTCTGGGCTTTCGGAAGAGAACAGTATTGAGACGGCGGTGGAATTGGATCGGGGAAGATTTCAGGTTACGTTTGATCTGCAGAAAGTAGAAAATATCTGCGGAATCCGCTGGAATCTGTTAAGTGATACATTCTGTGAGGTGAAAGTGGAAGTGCTTGACTGCGGATGCCATGGGGAGTTAATTCCGTTTGGTATGCGGATCGACAAGGCGGCGGATGCGGTAGTGTTCCTGAATCTGGCAGGCGGATATTTTATCCATGTGACGGATCCGTCAGAATTGAAGAAAATTACAATTTCCGGTCAAATTCGTTTTCTGTCGCAGAAAGAGATCGCAGAAGAAATCCAACTGGAAGAGGATCGAAAAGAAGCGGTACGTCGGGAAGAAGAAAGAAAACTTCAGCAGCGGATACAAAAAGAAGAACGGATAGCAGCGAAAAAAGCCGAAGAAGAGAGAAGGCAGGAAGAACTTCGGGCAGCCATAGAATTTCAGCATCGACCGAAACAGAGAGCAAAACGTCTGGTGAAGAAGATGCTTGGACGTCCTGTGGCTCCACTGGTTACAGAAAATCAACAGACAGAACAGCCGGTATCGAGCTGTGTGGGAAGTATTGACAGCTTCAGCTATGAAAATAATGTGCTGCAGATCATCGGCTGGGCATTTGACCGTGCGTACGCCATGGAGAACACGCATCTTGCTTTTTTACAGAACGGGGAAGTGGTGGCGGAAGAACCGATTACTGTAGTATATCGGAGCGATGTGGCAGCTGTTTTACAGATTCCGGAGGCAGAATCCTGTGGATTTTCCTGTGTGCTGGTGGTGCATTCACCAGTGGAAACGGAAGTGGCAGTTGTTTACGACACCGTAGACGGAGAAAAAGCATATCCGTTATGCAAGATCCCTGCAGATCCGGGGCGTAATGAGATACAGGTGTATACCCTGGAGGGACAGGAGAGCATCGGCAATATTCGATATTTTAAAGAACGTTATCTGGAAGAAACGCCGGTATTTGATGCGAAGATTCCTTCGGATGAAGTGATAGATATTATCATCCCGATTTATAACGGCTTACAGTATTTTGACAAGCTGTTTGCGGGGATTGAAAAGACAAAGATGAAATACCGTCTGATTCTGGTGGACGATCAGAGTCCGGATCCGGCAGTACGGGAATATCTGGAGCGATACGTGGCAGAACATGAGGGAACGGTTCTGCTTCGAAATGAAAAAAATATGGGATTCCTCCCGTCCGTAAACCGTGCCCTTGCAATTGCAGAGCATCATGTAGCACTGGTCAATACCGATGTGGAAGTGCCGGAGGGATGGCTGGAGAGACTGATGTGGCCGATCTTTACAAAAGAAAAAGTAGCATCCTCCACACCGTTTACGACCTGCGGAACCATCTGCAGCTTTCCTAATTTCTGTGAGGATAATGTGATCTTTGAAGGCATGCCATTATGGCAGATCGATGATGCTTTTCGCCAGATCCGTCCGCAGTATGCGACCATGCCGACCGGTATCGGTTTCTGCATGGGTATGAATCTGGAAGCAATCAGAGAAGTAGGTCTTCTGGATGAGGAGAACTTTGACAAAGGATACGGAGAAGAAAATGACTGGTGTCAGCGGGCAATCCAGGCAGGATATACCAATGTACAGGTGGAAAATTTGTTTGTTTATCACAAACATGGCGGAAGTTTTTCTTCCGAAGAAAAATTACGGCTGTTAAAGAGCCATCTGGAGAGACTGGCGAAGAAACATCCGAATTATAACAGCGATACGGCAGCTTTCTGTCGGAGAGATCCGGCAAGAACGATCCGACTGTATGTGGAAACACAGCTGTTAAATCAGTTGCTGGATGTACCGACAATTGTTGCCTTTGATCATAACCTCGGCGGTGGTGCCACGGAATATCTGATTGAGAAACGTAAACTGGCACTGAAAGAAGGAAAACGTTTCCTGACTGTCCGGTTTGACATCGAGAATATGCGCTATTATCTGGAATATGAATACAAAAAATATAAGGTTCAGTATTTTGCCAAAGAGCTGGTGATGATCCTTGATGAGATTCCGAGAGTGGATGAAATCTGGATCAACGAACTGGTAACTTATCAGAAAATCTATCAGGTTCTGGATCAGATTCTTGAACTGAAAGAAAAACATCAGGCACATCTGAAGATGTTGCTTCATGACTTTTTCTTCATGTGTCCGGCGGTAAATCTGATGGATGCTCAGGGGAAATACTGTCATGGCGCGGATGCACAGATTTGTAACCAGTGCATCCCGGCAAACCGAAGCAATGCATGTCTGGACTATGAGTCCGGAACCGCATGGAGAACACACTGGAGGGAGTTTTTATCCCGGTGTGATGAGATTCTGGCATTCTCTGATGATACGGCACAGATATTTAAAAAGACCTATCCTTATCTGTATCAGTTACATGTGCTGCCACACAAACCGCATTATGTGACGGCACTGGATAAGAAGGTGAAGACGACCAGGACACTGAACATTGGTCTGCTCGGTGTGCTGTGTTATAAAAAAGGCCTGGATGTTGTCAAGGAGATGATAAAAGCGATCGAGATGCAGAACCTGAACATCCGAATGAAACTGATCGGGGTGTCGGATGAAGAAATCGACAGTCCGGTATTCTCCTGTACGGGAAGATATACCAGAGATGAACTTCCAAGACTGACGATGGAAGAAGATATTGATCTGTTCTTTATCCCGTCTATCTGGCCGGAGACCTTCTCGTATACAACTTCAGAGATTATGTCCATGCATATGCCGGTTGCTGTATTCCCGATTGGTGCGCCGGTGGAGCGTGTAAAACATTACGAAAAAGGTCTGGTTCTGAAAGAGACGGATGCAAAATCGGCTCTTAAAGAATTGCGGGAGTTTGCAGAACATACACTAAAGTGGCAACAAATACCTGTACGCGAAAAGAAGATCCTGTTTGTGGGTGAGGAAATTTCGTTTGCTTCCCGTTACCGGGTGGAGCATTTCCGGGAACAGCTGCATTATCAGGGTTACGGATCGGATTTTTATCAGGTGGATGAGGTCAAAGATCTGGACTGGGATGCGTACCGGGCAGTTGTATGTTACCGTTGCAGCCGGGAAGATGTGGTGTGCAAGGTAGTGGAACAGGCGAAAAAAACCGGATTAAATGTATATTATGACATTGACGATCTGATCTTTCATTACGAAAGAATCTCTTATCTGCATTTTCTGACCGGAAGTGAGTATAAAGATTTTAAAAAGACGACGGAACAGATTCATTCCTGTATGGAACTGTGTGATGGCTATTTTACCTCTACTGATACACTGGCGGGAGAGATCCGAAGAGAATTTCCGTGAAAACCAGTGGTGATCAACCGGAATTGTGCAAGCATGGCGATGCAGATTCTGTTCTATTACGCAGTAGAGAAGGTGGAAAAGTACCCGGATCATATTTCCATCGGTTACTTCAGCGGATCGAAAACTCATGATCAGGACTTTGAGGTGGCGGAAGAAGCACTTCTGGAAGTGATGAAGGAACATCCGGAGGTACGGCTGAAGCTGGTTGGTGTACTCTCTGACAGAAAAATGGAAAAATTCGGAAATAAGGTGGAAAAACTTCCGTTTATGGACTGGAAACAGTTACCTTCTGTTATGGCAGGTATCGATATCAATCTGATGCCGCTGGAGGACAGTATCTTCCATTGTAGTAAGTCCGAAAACAAATGGATGGAAGCCGCACTGGTGAAAGTGCCATCAGTGATGAGCAGAAACCGGGAGATGGAAGGTGTGATCGAAAATGGTGTGGATGGCTGGCTTTGCAGTGACAAGGAGGAGTGGAAAAAAGCGCTCACAACGCTGATCGAGGAAAAGACAGCCAGAATACAGATGGGTGAAAAAGCCCATAAAAAAGTGATGTGTCAGTATGTAACTCAGAATACAGGAAAAGATGCAAGAGAGGAATTACTATGCAGCGAGAAGTATTCGTAGTAGAAAAAGAAAGATTTGATCTTTCAGATGAGAAAATCTATCATCTGCAGGGCACCTGGCCCAAGGAACATACCGCGGCAGCGGAATTGGACGGGAAACCACTGGAGGTAAATCTGAAGCAGCAGGAGCGCATCAGTGCCCTGGAACGATTTCAGGATCTGGATCTGGTGGATGCGATCCGTGTTCAGATGGAGATTGTACTTCCTGATAAGCTGGAACAGTATAAAAAATTAGTGGTTTATGCGGAAGAGAACGGGAAAAAAGATGTCTGGTTTTCAATTCCGGTAAAACAGCTGATCAGAAGACAGGGCATGCCCCAGTATTTCATTGAAAGTTCCGAAGTGGACCGGAAACTCGGCATCTGCCGGGTGCGTGGCTGGGCAGCTTATACGAAACCGCTAAAAGTTTATCTGGAGAATTCCCGCGGAAACAGAATTCCATGTGAGATCCAGCACCTGAAACGTGTCGATGTACAGAACCAGTATCCGGAGGCAGAGGTAGGAGAAAAATGTGGGTTCTTTTTTGAACTGCACTACCAGCAGCTGAAAGAATTTTATATTGTTTTTGAGGCAGGTTCGATACGGGTGAGAAGACAGATTCACCTGCAGCCGGTACAGCTTGCCGCAGAAAAGATGAATGAATACTGCAAAAAGGGCAGCCGTTATCTGAAACTGCACGGTCCGGCAGCACTTGCCCAAAAAGTGGCCGGAAAAGTGAAAAATAAAAATAAAGCCGCTGTGATCTATCAGAAATGGCTTCCGAAACATCTGCCAAGTAAAGCAGAACTGGAACACCAGCGAAAAGAACATTTTTCCTGGGAACCGACATTCAGTGTGGTTGTACCGCTTTATAAAACACCGGAAAAATATCTCCGTGCGCTGGTGGAATCTCTGCAGGCGCAGACTTATGGTAAATGGGAACTCTGCTTGTCTGACGGAAGCGGTGCGGATTCTCCGATTCGGGAACTGTTAAAACAGTTACAGAAGGAAGAGAGCAGAATCAAAGTCATCGATCATCAGGAAAAGTTACAGATATCAGAAAATACGAATGCTGCGATCGAGGCGGCAACGGGTGAGTTTGTGGTATTTGCGGATCATGATGACGAACTGACGGCACATGCCCTGTATGAGTGTGTGAAAGTACTGAATGAGAAACCGGAAACAGAGGTTCTATATTCGGATGAAGATAAGATGACGATGGACGGACACAAGTTCTTCCAGCCACATTTCAAACCGGATTATAACGTGGATCTGCTGTGTACGGTCAATTATATCTGCCATTTGTTTGTGGCGAAGAAAACGTTGATTGATGAGGTCGGAATGTTACGCAGAGAGTTTGACGGAGCGCAGGATTATGACTTTATCTTCCGTTGTGTGGAACATGCGGGAGCGGAAAAGATCCATCATATTCCGAAGATCCTGTATCACTGGCGATGCCATGAAGATTCCACATCGGAGAATCCGGAGAGCAAGCTGTATGCATTTGATGCGGGACAACGGGCGGTGCAGGCGCATTATGACCGGATCGGTGTAAAAGTGGAAGTGAGCAAGGGAGAGTTTTTGGGACTCTACCGGACAAAATTCCTGCGGGATTATGACCCACTGATCTCGATCATTATTCCGAATAAAGATCATATTGATGATCTGAAACGGTGTATCGATTCGATCGAAGCAAAATCCACATACACCAATTATGAATATATTATCGTGGAGAACAACAGCGAAGAAAAAGAAACTTTTGCATATTACGAGCAGCTTGAAGCGGTTAATCCGAAAGTGCATGTGGTGTATTATAAAGGCCACTTTAATTATTCTGCGATCAATAATTTCGGTGTGCAGTATGCCAAAGGAGAGTATTTCCTGCTGCTAAACAACGATACCGAGATCATCAATGACGATTGTTTGGAGGAACTGCTTGGTTACTGTACCAGAGAAGATGTGGGTGCTGTGGGTGCGAGACTGTATTACGAAGATGATACGATCCAGCATGCCGGCGTGGTCATTGGTTTCGGTGGAATCGCAGGACACTGTTTTGTACAGCAGAAGCGTGGATTTACCGGGTACTGCCACCGGATCATCTGTGCACAGGATTACAGTGCGGTGACTGCGGCTTGTATGATGGTAAAACGGGAAGCGTTTGAGAAAGTCGGTGGTTTGAGTGAAGAACTGCAGGTGGCATTTAACGATATTGATTTCTGTATGAAACTTCGACAGGCAGGATATCTGATCGTGTACAATCCATATGCGGAACTGTATCATTACGAATCCAAATCCCGAGGACTGGAAGATACTCCGGAGAAAGTGGCAAGATTCAATCAGGAGATTGCTACGTTTGAGAAACGCTGGCCTGATATCCTGAAGAACGGCGATCCGTTCTATAATCCGAACCTGACCCTGGACAGCCAGGATTTTTCACTGAAACGATTATAAACAACCAAAAAAGCGGGTGCATGGTGGAAATGTACCTGCTTTTTTAAAAAGAAAGGTGGAAAAGATGAATATAGAAAAGCTATGGGACAAGTACAAAGACATTATTCCGTACGGTGTCTTCGGCGTTCTGACAACGCTTGTTAATATTGTGAGCTATTGGATCTTTGCGCATCCGTTTGGCTTATCGGTTATGGTGAGTACTGTACTTGCATGGATTTTATCGGTTCTGTTTGCATATCTTACTAACAGAAAATGGGTATTTCACAGCGAAGCCAGCACAAGGGAAGAAATAGGGAAAGAGATAGTTTCGTTTTTCTCCTGTCGTCTGGCTACGGGAATACTGGACTGGGCATGTATGTTTATTTTTGCTGATCTGTGCGGATTCAATGACGTACTGATTAAATGCGCGGCAAATGTACTTGTAATCATCTTGAATTATGTGGCAAGCAAACTGGTTATTTTCAGGCATAAAGGGTGATGGAATGAAAAAAACAGTAAAAACAGTGAAAAAAGGATATGCAATATGGATTTTTGTACTTCTGGTTTTTGTATTTTATCTTTCCTGGGCGCTGGCGGCACCGTTCGATGCCTCACCGGATGAAAGTATGCGCTACCAGATCGTCGAATTTATTGTAAAGCATGGAACCTTGCCGGATGGACGGGATCCGGAGATACGGAATGCCAACTGGGGCATCGCGTATGCGTTTAATCCAATTCTTCCTTATATGGCAGGAGCAGTATTTGCAAAGGTTGTGCAGGTATTTACGGACAGTTTTCGTGCTACGGTGATTGCGGCGCGTATGGTGAACGTCCTTCTGGGATGCGGAATGGCATGGTTTACCTGGAAGATAGGAGAACTGTTATTTCGGAAAAAAGAGACAGGGAGGCTGTTTGCAGTTCTGGTGTGCTTTCTTCCGGGAACCTGTTTTCTGTTTTCTTATATCAATACGGATGGACTGGCACTTTTTACGACAGCCTGGATCCTGTACTGCTGGTGCAGGGCGTGTAAGGAAGGCTGGATCCTGAAAGTCTGTGTACAGATGGGAATTGCCATGGGATTGTGTATGTTGTCTTATTACAACGCATATGGATATCTTTTGATGAGCGCCGTATTTTTTGCAGGCTGCATGATGAAGTGTGGAGAGCAGCAATGGGACTGGCAGCAGCTGCTGAAGAAAGGCTGCCTGATGCTGGGAATTGTCTTTCTTGTGGCCGGATGGTGGTTTATCCGGAGCGGAATCCTGTATGACGGAGATTTTCTGGGAATGAAAACCTCTTCCATCTATGCGGAAAAATACGCGATCGATGAGTTAAAACCCTCCAATCGGGTGCTTCCGGTGAATATGGGAATGAGCGTTCTGGATATGATATGGTGGGTACCTGGAGAATGGCAGCATAACTGGCTGGTTACGGTACTGGTAAGCTTTGTGGGAACGTTCGGACATCTTGATATTTTTATGCCATATCTGTGGAGTAAAGTGTATCTGATCGTGTTTGCAGTGGGAATTCTTGGAAACAGCTGGAGACTGCGTCGGGAATTTTGTCTGACCACGGAATTTGTAAAAAAAGAGAAAAAAGCCGATGCAGATGGAATTCTTATCACTGAGATATGGAGAAAAAACAGATGGTGGAATATGAGAAACTGGATGCATATCTGTATGGTGGGAGCTATGGTGATACCGGTTGGATTGCTGGTGTATTATGCTTATGCAAGTGATTTTCAGGCGCAGGGACGCTATATCATGCCGATGGCGCTTCCATTTTTCTATTTTGTGACACTGGGATATGAAAACTGGAGTGAAAAACTGATCAGAAATGAAAAAATAAGCATATGGATCTGCAGGATCGGACAGGGGACAGCAGCAATTTCTGTATTGCTGACGTATGTGCTGGTATATCGGGCGGCTTATTAAGAACAACTATAAAAAATGAGCCTATACAGGAAAATGATTTCTGTATAAGCTCATTTTTTGTGCTTATTTTGTTTGTGGATAGTCAGGCATCTGGTTACGATAAAGGACTTCTTTTCCATCCAAAGACGGGATGGTCATAGAAGTGAAAAATTCATCGGTAACCTGATCCAGTTTTTTTCTGGACGGACAGGAGATATAGTACAGTGCCACATAAGGATTCGGTCCGTGGGCAATGACAGATTCTCCTTCGTGATAAAAAATCCATGGCTTTTCTACCGCAGAATGAGATGCCAGTTTCTGCGGAACGGAAAGATCACGAATCTGTAACAGGCGTCCCTGAAAATACAGGACAGCTCCGTGGCAAATCGGTTTTCGTGGATCGTGCTGATCCAGCATCTGTTCCAGTGAGGGAACATCATACAGGTAATTTAACAGCAGATCCTCGATGGAGAACCCGTATACCATATCGGTCAGTTCGTGTTCGTAGCCGAAGAAACGGGCTGCAATCTCACAGACCTGGATGCCGTTTTCCGGTTTCCAGAAAAACTGCATGGATAACGCCCCCTCTTTCTGCCCGGTTTTGTCGGCGTAGCACTGTAAAAGATCGGTTGCCGGAGTAACCACCTGTTCATACAGGCAGGATGGATAGACATTTCGGGTGCTGATCGGGATCTCACCCGGTCCGATGTCCGTCTTTTCGCGATCTGCGATGCTGATTACATGGACTTTTCCTTTATGTACCCAGGTCATCATATTGAATTCGTAACCGTCGTTATATTCTTCTACGAGAATCTCAGGAAGATCGGTGAAAGAAGCGGTCTCAGTGATTGCCTGTTTCAGTTCTTCAAGATTGTGTACCACATAGATGCCGCGGGAGCCGTATTTATCCAGTGGTTTTGTCACCAGAGGAAAATGCAGGTGAGCGATCAGCTCCGGATCCAATCCGGAAGTGGGGATTTTTGCAAAACCAGGGGAGGGAAGACCGAGTTCTTCGAGCAGTCCCCGGGTGGCGGATTTGTCACGATACCAGGGAAGCTGTTCCGGGTTCAGATAGCAGGGAAGACCTGCTTTTGCGGAAATCTTCACCATACATTCCAGCAGAAGATCGGAAAACGAGGTGAGAATTCCGTCCACCTGTTTTTCTTTACAAAGGGCGGCGATCCGGTCCGTATCGGTAACCGGGATCACATAAGATTCGTCTGCAAAGGCACGTGCCGGACCGTCCGGGTATCCGTCACAAACGATGGTATAGATGCCCCGGGCTCTGGCTTTCTGCACCAGCTGTTCAAATTCCCCGAGGGTTCCGAGAATCAGTAAACGTTTATTCATAATAATCCTTTCTTCTAGAGCGTGTCTGAAAAAGGCTTTTCGCAAACTGGGGTTTGCAGATTGCGAAAATGATTTTTCAGACACGTTCTAAGGTTCCAGTGCATGGATCACGTCTGCGATTCGCTGCATCTCTTCGTTTCCGTAACGCTGGTCGCAGGGGAGCGGGAGAATGTCTGCCGCCCACTGATATTCGTAAGATTCGGGTGCACAGTCCCGGATCACGTTGGACCAGTTGGTTGGAACAAAGATTTTTTCTTTCGCCAGGGCTTTCCGCAGTGCAATTCCGTTTTTATGATAATAAGGATAGGCGAAGGGTCCGTCCGGTGTCACGCGGGTAAAAGGTGAATCGGAGGGAAGCAGTTCTTTCAGAAATCTGTAATTTTCATTCCGTTTCTGACGGATCTGTTCGTAGTCGATGGCTTTTAACAGATTCTGTGTCAG
>ENA-OQLI01001788-OQLI01001788.1-human-gut-metagenome-genome-assembly--contig:-NODE-1788-length-13350-cov-2.917643_pt1 | contig 13350 bp, 10 predicted proteins | sample MGYA00242805_ERZ504812 | MGnify/ENA primary metagenome ERZ504812 (study PRJEB26092, sample SAMD00036430) | human gut metagenome | host: Homo sapiens | study: EMG produced TPA metagenomics assembly of...
TGTGACTCGTTGCTCGCGTAAATCACCTTCGGTGATGGCATTTTGGCTTGTATGTCTCGGGATTTTGACATATTCATGTCAAAACACCTCGCGGGACAGTGGCTACTGAATAGTTACGAAAAATCATAAAATACCAGTTGCCTGTCAGATAAGAGAATTAAAAATCTGGCACGACAACTGGTATTATTGCATTTACTTGCGTCTTCAACGGAAGCGTCACAATAATTAGCAGAGAGTGTTCATCCTGCGTGGTTGCTGTGATTTTTCCTTTATGGGTATTGACCACGGCAGCGGCAATGGAGAGTCCGAGACCGTAGCCACCGGTCCGGGAGCTTCTTGACTTATCTGTCCGGTAAAAACGGTCGAACAGGTGTGGCAGCTGTTCACGGTCGATGGAGTCGGCGGTGTTGTATACAGAAAGTTTCACGTTGTTTCCTGCTTTTTCAAGACGAAGGGAAATCTCGCCTTCCGGAGAGGAGTATTTCATCGCATTATCTAACAGGATCGATACCAGCTGTGTGAGTGATTTTTCGTCTCCGTACAGGGAGATCATCGGTTGGATCGAGGTTTCAAAAGTCTTGTTCTGTGTGCGGGCAAGTGCCTGAAAAGACTGTACCGTTTCTTCTACCACATCCGAGAATGGGAAATCGATCATTTGCAGCCGGGTGCGTTCCTCTTCCATCCGGGAGAGTGTAATCAGGTTATTGGTCAGGGAAGTCAGGTGTTTTGTCTGCTCCTGAATATCTGCCAGCCAGAGCTCGGGACAGGGATTTTTCATCTTCTGCTATCAGTAATCGCACAAAACATACACCTCCGGTTATGGATAACATATATTTTTCTGAACTCAGTATGGCAAAAAAAAGGAGAAAAATCAAATGAAAATACTGTGTGAAGGGTCAGAGAAATTCTGTAGCTGCTGTGAATGGAGTGACCGCAACATCCTGTAACAACAGGTTGACCATACAGAAAGAATACATTATACTTGCAAATAGAGGAAAAAGGAAGGAACGACACTTATGAATTATATTGTCTTTGATCTGGAGTGGAATCAGTGTCCTTACGGAAAAGGCCAGGAAAATGAAAGAATTCCCTTTGAGATTATTGAGATCGGAGCAGTAAAACTGAACAGTGAGCGACAGATCATAGACCAGTATCAGGTACTGATACAGCCGCGGGTATATAAGAAACTTCATCACCGTACCAGAGAGATCATCCAGATGGATATGAAACTGCTGGAACGGGAAGGGATTCCTTTTTACCGTGCTGTCAAAGAATTCTTGAAATGGTGCGGTGAGGATGCCCTTTTTTGCAGCTGGGGCAATTCCGATCTGCTGGAACTGCAGCGAAACATGAAATACTACGGCATCCTGCAGCTTTTAAAAGGACCGATCCGTTATCTGGATGTGCAAAAATTATTCAGTATCGACCGGGAGGACGGAGACAGCAGAAGGTCTCTGGAATATGCCGTGGATGTACTGGAGATAGAAAAACAGCAGGAATTTCACCGGGCACTGGCGGATTCCTGGTATACGGCAAAGGTTTTGATGCGGCTCCGAAGCGAGATTGTGGACACGTTTTATTCCATTGACTGCTATCAGAATCCGAAACGAAAGGAAGAAGAGATCAAAGTCTTTTATCCGGGGTATGAAAAATTTATTTCCCGGGAATTTGACTCCAAAGAAGAAGCCATGGCGGATAAGGAGATCACCAGCAGCCGCTGTCATCTGTGCAGAAAAAATATCCGCAAAAAGATCCGGTGGTTTGCGGCGGGGCAGAAGAATTATTACTGCCTGGCGTACTGTCCGGTACATGGCTGGATGAAGGGCAAGATCCGGATGAAGAAGACGGAGCAGGGCAGAGTCTTTGCGGTAAAGACCATGAAATATACCACGGAAGAGGAAGCCATGGAGATACGGACCAAAAAAGAAGAAATCAAAAGAAAAAGACGGGCCCGTAAGAAAGGAGAAAAATAATATGTTGGTACAGGGAATTCATCATGTATGTATCCGATGCGAAAAATCGGAGATCGAAAAAGTAAAAGAATTTTATCAGGGAGTGCTGGGTATGCCTGTGATCCGTTCCTGGGGAGAACCGGAACTGGCAGGTTTCATGTTTGATACAGGCGCAGGACTTGTGGAAGTATTTACTGATGCCTAGGGACAGCTGCCCCAGGGAAGCATCCGGCATTTTGCATTGAAGACGGATGATGTGGATGGATGCGTGAAGGCAGTCCGTGAGGCAGGATATCCGATCACCGTAGAGCCAAAAGACATCGTGATTCCGTCCCAACCGGAATTTCCGGTTCGTGTGGCTTTCTGCAACGGACCGGTGGGAGAAGAGATCGAGTTCTTTCAGGAAAAATAAAACATAATACAATTAAAGATAATAAAAATAGTTTACATAACATTAAGAATGAAAATTCTCGGACAGAAGAGAAACCTGAAAAAGGAAGATCTGTCCGGGAATTTTTTTGCAGAAAAGTACTTCTATGTAAAGAAAAAATGCGTCATGGCAGATGCGGATATCTGCCGGGGTGATTTATGGCTAGTAAAAAAGTGAAATAAGATTCTATTTGTGCGAAGTCTGTGCAAATTGCCACAAAAGCCTCGACAATTCAACCGTATAATGTTATAATGATACAACCGTTTAAAGCGTTGAAGCGAGAAAGTGAAGAAAGAAGTAGAAAGTATGAAAATCGTAGTATGTATGAAACAGGTACCGGCCAGTTCCAAAGTAGATATTGACCCGGAAACCGGTGCCATGAAAAGAATGTCCGGGGAGACCAGGACGAATCCGTACGATCTGTTTGCGCTGGAGACAGCCCTTCAGATCCGTGAAAAAGTGGGAGGAACCGTAACGGTACTGACGATGGGACCGCCGCAGGCAGAGGAAATGATGCGCGATGCTTATACGATGGGTGCTGACGATGCGGTGATACTCTCTGACAGAAAATTTGCAGGAGCCGATGTGCTTGCCACCTCTTATGCGCTGGCACAGGGGATCCAGGTGATCGGCGGCGCGGACCTGATCATCTGCGGAAGACAGACAACCGATGGCGATACCGCACAGGTCGGACCGGCGATCGCAGAACATCTGACGATTCCGCATGCTGCATGGGTGGCAGAGATCGTGGATGTGAATGAGAAAGCCATTCAGGTCCGTCAGGATCTGGTCAGTGTATCTCAGATATCCGAGATACCGTATCCGTGTCTTCTGACAATCGACAAAGATACCTGTGTACCGCGTCTGCCGTCCTATCTGCTAAAAAAAGCAACCGCAGACCGTCCGATCCGTATCCTGAGCTTTGAGAATATGCCGGATCAGGATCTGAGCCGATATGGTCTGGTAGGATCTCCTACCTCTGTAGAGCGTATGTTTGCACCACCGGAAGGAGAAAAACAGGTCTATCTGGAAGGCAGTGCGAAAGAAAAAGCAGAGGAACTTTTTTCCATCTTAACCGGAAAGAAGATCATATAGGAGGAACAGATACATATGGAATTTATGAAATTTGATGCAGACAAATGCAGTCTCTGCGGAATCTGCGTGGAAAAATGTCCTTTTGGTGCGCTGACCATAGAGGGAGCGGGAATCGTAGTCAGCGAAAGCTGCCGTATGTGTGGTCTCTGTGTGAGAAACTGTCCGGAGAAGGCCATACAGTTTGAGCAGAAAGCAAAAGCATTTAACAAAGATGACTGGAAAAACTTCCTGATCTATGTGGAACAGGAGCGTGGCGAGATCCATCCGGTGACCTACGAACTTGTGGGAGAAGCCAGAAAGATGGCAGGAAAAGTCGGTTACGAAGTCAACTGTGTGATCGTAGGCGGCGAAGGAACGAAGGAAAATGCCGAGAAGCTACTTCCTTATGGTGTGGACCATGTGTATGTATATGAAGATCCGGGATTTGAAGGATTTCGGGCAGACTGCTATGCAGATGCAGTGGCAGACTGTATCGCGGCAAATAAACCGAGTTCTGTACTGATCGGAGCAACCGCACTGGGACGTTCCCTGGCACCGCGGCTCTCGACCCGTTTCCATACCGGTCTGACCGCAGACTGTACCACACTGGATATCAAACCAAATACCGATATGATCCAGGTACGTCCTGCATTTGGCGGCAATATCATGGCACAGATCGGAATCACAAAGTCCAGACCACAGTTTGCGACGGTGAGATATAAAGTCATGGATAAAGCTGAAGTGGTAGCGAACCCGCACGGCGAAGTGGTTGTCTGTCCGGTCAATGAAAAGATGGCAGAATCGAGAATCAAGATCCTTTCTTCTGAGGTGATCGATAAAGTCAAGAGCCTGGAAGAAGAGGATGTGCTGGTGGTAGCAGGCCGTGGCGTACGAAATGAAAAAGATGTGGAAATGTGCCGGGAACTGGCAGAAGCCCTTGGCGGTCAGCTGGCCTTTACCCGTCCGATGGTGGAAAACGGATTTGGCGATACGGCGCATCAGATCGGTCTGTCCGGCCGTACCGTGCGGCCGAAACTGATCATCACCTGCGGGGTGTCCGGAGCGATCCAGTTCACCTCCTGTATGAACGGATCGGAATGTATCGTAGCGATCAACACAGATCCACAGGCACAGATCTTCGGTGTGGCAGATTACTGTATCGTAGATGATTTATACCAGGTTGTCCCGGAACTGACAGCATTGGCAAAAAAAAAGAAGGAGGACTAAGTCATGGCATACCCTTATAAGAAAATGACTTCCCAGGATTGTGACTATATCCGTTCTGTCACCGCGCCTGACCGTGTATGGGTGGGAGCGGAGATCGCCAGCGAATATTATCGGGATGAGATGCCGGAGTACGGCGTGTATCAGCCGGATCTGTACGTGGAAGTTGTGAACAAAGAAGAAGTATCAGCCATTATGGCATATGCATATAAAGAAAATATCCCGGTGGTCTGCCGTGGAGCGGGAACCGGCCTGGCAGGAGGAGCTACCTGCAAATACGGCGGTATCATGTTATCTGTCATGCGGATGAACAAGATTTTCCCGATTGACCGGAAGAATCAGACGATCACTGCCCAGCCGGGTGCACTGTTGATTGATATTCAGGCGGCAGCCGCAGCAGGCGGACTGTTCTACCCGCCGGACCCGGGGGAAAAGACTGCATCCATTGGCGGTAATGTCATTACAAATGCCGGCGGTATGAAAGCGGTCCGTTACGGACTGACGAGAGATTTTGTCCGCTGTATCGAGGCAGTTATGCCGGACGGATCGATCATGAATTTTTCATCCAATGTTGTGAAAAATACGACTGGATATGATGTGAAAGACCTGATCATCGGTTCCGAGGGAACCCTTTGTATCCTGACGGAAGTGACATTAAAACTGCTTCCGGCACCGACCTGCACCTGTACGCTGGTTATGCCGTTTAAGAGTCTTGAAGAGTGTGCGGACATGGTTCCGAAGGTACTGGAACTGCCGTTTGTACCGACTGCGATAGAATTCCTTGAGCGAGAATTGATAGACATTGTAGAGCGGAACCTGAACAAAATGTTTCCGGTGAAAGAGGGTGAGGCAGTTCTGATCGTAATGTACGATGCTTCGAGTAAGCAGGAACTTGACAGTGCCGTGGAAGCTGCTGCAGAGGCAGCACTGGCAAACGGAGCTCTGGACTGTGCGATCGCCGGAACACCGGAACGCGCCGGAGCGGTATGGAGTGTGCGCGGCGGTATCCTGGAAGGCATGAAAGCGGATTCTGTGGCACAGGAAGAGTGTGATGTGGTTGTCCCGAGAGCAAGAATCGCAGAGTATGTAAAGGCAGCGAAAAAGATCGCAAGTGCCCATGGCATCCGTGTAGAGCCCTGTGGTCACTGTGGAGACGGAAACATCCACACCGAGATGCTTCGAGGACCGGAGATGAGTGATGAAGAGTGGAAGGCAGCAACCCACGCCAGTCTAACAGAACTGTACGCACTGTCCAAAGAACTGGGTGGACAGTTATCCGGAGAGCATGGTATCGGAAACGGACGTCTGGAATTCCTGGAAGAGTTCGTGGGACCGCGGATGATCCAGCTGTACAAATCCATCAAGCTGGCGTTTGATGATAAACTGATCCTCAATCCGGGTAAGGTGATCGAGTTTAATAAACAATCAGAAATATTCCGACAATAAAGGAAATCGGGGGAAAGAAAGTATGAGTGAGAAAAAATCATTACTGGTCGATAAAAGTAAGATGCCTCTGGCGATGGGACTTGCGTTCGTGGCATTTACCACACAGTTTGGCGGAGGATTCGCATCCGGCGCACAGATCTATCAGTACTTTATTAATTACGGTATCTGGTGTCTGATCCTGCCACTGGTCACACAGGGCTTATATGCACTGTTTTTCTGGTATGGCATGCGTTATGCATACAAACACAAAACATACGACTACAGAAGTTTTTCAGACAGCATGTATGGTAAGACCCGCCACGTGATGTCCAACCTGTATGAGATCTGTTACCTGATCATGATCGGTACCGCATCCGCTGCAGCATTTGCAACCGGAGGTTCTACCTTACAGACATTGTTTGGCATCCCATATTGGGTATGTACACTGATCATCGCAGCATTTATCTTCTTCATTGCTCTGTATGGAACCAATGTAGTAAGAAAATGTGCTTCTACTCTAAGTGTGCTGATCATCATCGGTCTGGTATTGGTACTGGTTCCGAATATCATCGCACAGTGGGGTGATATCATAGCCTCTATCGGGCGCATGACTTCCGGAGAGATGCCGGTGATCTCGTCTGAGACCGGTGCATTCGGCCCGGCACTGTGGTCCGCAGTCCTGTATTTCTTCTTCCAGCTGGCATCGGTATCTGTTATGTACCAGCATATGGAAGATGTTACCGATGTAAAACAGATCAACAAAGCAGCCATCTGGATGTTCATCTGCAACTTCCTGGCCATGGAACTTTCCATCTTCGGTCTGCTGGCCATCGCCTACGTGGCAGAGCTGGCAACCGCATCTGTTCCTATGTTGGTTCTGGTACAGAATGGTGTAGGTGCCGGTATCCTGACACCGATCATCTCGATCCTGATTATCCTCGGCGCTATCTCCACAGCCGTAAACATGATCTCCGGTATTGTAACCCGTTGCGTTAACGCGATGGAACGCCGCATGGACAGCAAAGAGAAAAAAGCAAAAGGTCATCTGGCAAGAAATGCAGTCTTCACTGTAATCTTTACCTTCCTGGCTTTCGCGATCGCACAGTTCGGTCTGATGACAGTTGTCAAGAAAGGATATGCTTACCTTGGTTATGCAGCACTGATCACACTGTTTATTCCGTTTGTGGTACATGCGATCGGAACGAAAGGGAAAGAGATTTAATCGGAGCGTAAAATACGAAAAAAGAGATTTGTCGTTCTATGATAGATAAAGGAAAACATACCGAATGCAATGATTTCAAAGATCCTTGGCGTAAATCAGGTAACGTTTGAAAAATGGATTGCAGAAGAAAAGTGGATAAGAAATAATTATTGGTATACGATGCAAAGAAACAGGCAGATATGATTTTATGAATTCATATCTGCCTGTTTCTTTATTTTACGGTTTTCTTTTTTGTTGTTTTTTTCTTCTTCCGTCTCTTCTTTTTCTTCACTGCCAGCACAATCTCCATAATGATAATCAGCAGCAGCATACCGCCCAGTACGGAGTAGTACCATGGAACCGCTGTAAATACAGAGATGATTATCGTGCCCACAGGAGCGACAAATGCGAGTACTTTCTGGAAAATACCGGAAGCTGTTTCTTTTGCAGAATTTCCGAGATCAGATGCAGCAGCGCTGCCGGACTTTTTGCAGATGTTTGTGGGTTCACTGTGTAACAGTGCCTGGATCGCAGTGTCCGGGATGGATTCGCAGCCTACCGGATACTGGTTGTATGTATAGCTGCGGCAGAGGGTTCCGTCTCCCGGGTTGCAGGTGGTCTCTACAGAGGACAGATCCATGCCGGCCGGCAGCGTTACCGTGCAGGTCGGGCGGAGATTTGCAACTGTCTCGGGCTGTCCGAAGTACAGCGATGGGTATAGCATCTTTGCATCTGCCCAGGTTTTCCGGTTGAAGATGGAATAATTCTGGAAATTATTGAATCCATAATCTAACAGCGAAGCCGTATCTGTATAGATCTGTCGTCCATTCGTTCGGAGTGATACACATACAAGCCGTCTGCCATTCCGCTCGGCGTAAGTGACCAGCGTGTTTAACGCCGCCTGGGTGAATCCGGTCTTGCCGCCGGTACATCCCTCATACGTATAATCCCTGTCCGGAAGCATCTTATGATGGTTGCTCAGCCATCGCTCTTCCCCACACTTGTTGGTCTTTCCGATGCAGTAGGTAGTCGTCTGGCAGACCTTGCGGAACGTTGCATTGTTGTATGCCGCCTGTGCGATCAGTGCCATATCATGTGCCGTCGTATAATGATTCTCGTCCGGAAGCCCGTTCGGGTTGGTAAAATGCGTGTTCGTACAGCCCAGGGAAGCCGCTTTCTGATTCATCAGTTCCACGAATGCATCCACACTGCCGCTGATATGTTCCGCCACGGCGATACAGACTTCATTGGCAGATTCGAGCATCATGCCGTACAGACAGTCTTCCATAGTCAGGTTTTCCCCAAGCCGGATCCCGATATTGGAACTTCCCTGTTCGATGCCGTAGACAGCATTTTCCGAAAAAGTGACTTTTTCGGAAAAACGGGAATGTTCGATCGCGATCAGTGTGGTGAGAATCTTGGTGATACTGGCCGGATACTTTGCGACATCCATGTTTTTGGAATAGAGGAAAGTCCCGCTGTCGAGATCCATGACAACGGCTGATTCTGCCCATACGGCAGGCCCCTGTGGCCAGTTGGCGGTGTCGTTGGACTGGATTGGCTCAAAGTAGGCATCCGGTTCGATTCGTTCCGGTTCCGTCGTTTCGCCTTCGGTCTGACCTTCTGCCGCTTCTTTGGTGTCTGCGGATGGATTTCCCGTGTCCTGAGAAACCGTGGTATCTGCCGCCGGTTGCTCAACAGTAACTTCTGCAGCATCAACCGCAGAAGAAGACAGACCGGACAGGCCCAGCAAAATAGACGCCGAGAGCGCGAGAAGGCGATGACGGTATCTTCGATTGTTCATAAAAAACTCCTTTGATTTCCATTTTTTGCATTATAAAATACAGGGTCTGCAGACCCTGATCTCAACTATTATACCACAGCCATTGACAAAATACGACAAAAAACCTGGAATCCGTCGGATTGTAAGAAATGGGTACAGTACACAGTAACAGAAAATGTATCTGAACGGGACTTGCAAAACAGTGGCAGAGTGTTATATAGTGGATATAAAATATATGGTTGGATCAGAAACAGTAAGATATTTAAGAATAACATTATGTAAACTTATAGAGAATAAAACCAATACTACAAAGACGCAATAAGGAGAAGAACGATGACAAAAGAGCAGTTAACCGCTTTATTAAACGATATGTCACTGGAAGAAAAGGTGAATCAAATGAGCCAGGTGATCGGTGGTTTTTTTGATGATGATACGGTGATCACAGGACCGATGGCAGAGATGGGATTTACCGAAGAAAATATCGCACTGTCCGGTTCAGTGATCGGATCGATGGGTGCGGAGACGGTCAAAAAAATCCAGAAATCCTACATGGAAAAACATCCGCATCATATCCCACTGTTATTCATGCTGGATATCATCAATGGCTACAAAACCGTATTTCCGATTCCTCTGGGACAGGGAGCAACCTTTGAGCCGGAGCTTTCAGAAAAATGCGCTGCGGTCGCAGCAAAAGAGGCATCCGTCAGTTGTCTGCATGTGACATTCGCCCCGATGACTGATCTGGTGCGTGATGCCAGATGGGGACGGGTGATGGAATCCACCGGTGAGGATCCGTATCTGAACGGACTCTTCTGTGAGAGTATGGTAAAAGGTTTTCAGGGGGAAAACCTGAGTGATGAGTATAAGATCGCAGCCTGTGTGAAACATTTTGCAGGGTATGGAGCACCGACAGCAGGAAGAGACTATAATACAGTAGAATTATCCGAACATACTTTCCGGGAATTTTATCTGCCTTCTTACAAAGCCGGAATTGATGCCGGAGCAGCGCTGGTTATGACATCTTTTAATACAGTAAACGGAATTCCGGCCACTGGTAATAAAAAACTGATGCGGGGTATTCTTCGCGATGAGATGGGATTTGACGGAGTGCTGATCTCAGACTGGGCAGCGATTGAGGAAACCATTTATCATGGTTATTGTGCAGATAAAGAAGACGCTGCGATCAGGGCGGTAGAAGCAGGCGTGGACATCGATATGATGACAGGAATCTACTGCGATAACCTGTGCCGTCTGGTGAGAGAAGGAAAGATCCCGGAATCTCTGGTGGATGAATGCTGTATGCGTATCCTGGAACTGAAAAACAAGTTGGGGCTATTTGAGAATCCATATAAAGATGCTGATGAGGAGAAAGAACAGCAGCTGATCCTGTGCAAAGAGCACCGGGAACTGGCCAGAGAGGCAGCAAGAAAGTCATTTGTTCTTCTGAAAAACGAAGAACAGATCCTGCCGCTGGACAAAACGAAAAAGACGGCATTTATCGGGCCTTATGTAAACAGCAGAAATCTGATGGGGTCCTGGTCGATCATCGGGGAAGCAAAGGATATTACGACAGTAGAAGAAATCATGGCAGTGGAAGAAGCAGGAAACAATGTAGTATGTTGTCAGGGTTCCCCGATGCTGGGAGCAGAGGTGATACTGGAAGGATTTACAGAGGAGAACCAGGCAACATATACACCGGAGGAAGAAGCGAAGATGCTGGAAGAAGCTCTGGAAGCGGCGAAGAAGGCAGATCAGGTGGTTCTGTTCATCGGAGAAGACCGTCTGCAGTCCGGAGAGGCAACCAGCAATGCCACTATTCAGATCCCGCAGATTCAGCAGAACCTTCTGGAGCGGGTAGCAGAGATCAATGAAAATATCGCTGTGGTTCTGTTTTCTGGTCGTCCGTTGGATCTTCGTGACGTTCAGGTAAAGGCAAAAGCTATTTTAGAGGTATGGATGCCAGGTACAGAAGGTGCAGGAGCGATTACAGATGTTCTGTATGGTCGTTACAACCCGACCGGAAAACTGCCGATGAGTTTCCCGTACTGTGTGGGACAGGTTCCGGTTCATTATAACGAATATGCCACCGGCCGTCCCCATGTGGAAGGCAAAGACAAGGATCGTTTCCGTTCCAAATATCTGGACATCCCGAACGCACCGCTGTATCCGTTCGGCTACGGGCTGAGCTATACGACCTTTACTGTTTCGGAAGTTTCTCTGGACAAAGACAGCATGAAAGACGGAGAAAGCATCCGGGCAGCGGTAACCGTAAAAAATACAGGCACCTGTGCCGGAACCGAAACCATCCAGCTGTATCTCCATGACATTGCCGCAAGCGTGGTACGACCGGTTAAAGAACTGAAAGATTTCCGGAAAGTTACCCTGCAGCCGGAAGAAGAGGCAAGAGTGGAATTTACCATTACGGAACCACAGCTTCGTTTCCTGAGTGAAAATAATATTTTTGAGAGTGAAGCAGGTATTTTCGAAATTTTTATCGGTACGGACAGTACAACAACAAATAAAGCGAAATTTACCCTTGAAAAACAGTAAAATTCCTTGACAACCGCTTTGGCAGGTATATATAATGAGGGTTAGTAAAAACGAAGACGGAGACAGTAGTCTGTGCCTGAAAGCCTCAGCGAGCCGGGGGAGGTGGAAGCCCGGTGCCGGTCGGTCAGATGAACATCACTCCTGAGTTGCACTCTGAAACCTGCGGGCAGTAGGAGATGCCGGTTGTTCCGCCGTTAAAGGGAAGGTGTATCGGTGAAGAGCCCGTACATTGTAAGAGGTGGTATAACGATGGTAATGTAGCCTTCGTCCTGTTACAGGGACGAAGGCTTTTTGAATTTACAGGAAGAAGTATAACAAACCGCTTTTGAAAATAATAAAGGAGGATTCTGAGATGTATCAGAAAGTGTCAACCAATCTGAACTTTGTGGACAGAGAGAAAAAGACAGAACAGTTCTGGAAGGAAAATCATATTTTTGAAAAAAGTATGGAACAGAGAAAACAGGGAGAAACCTACACATTTTATGACGGACCGCCGACAGCAAACGGCAAACCGCATATCGGTCATGTACTGACCCGTGTCATCAAGGATATGATTCCACGTTACCGTACCATGAAAGGATACATGGTACCGAGAAAAGCAGGCTGGGATACCCATGGTCTTCCGGTAGAGTTGGAAGTAGAAAAGAAACTGGGGCTGGACGGAAAAGAACAGATCGAAGAATATGGTATGGAACCATTTATCCAGCAGTGTAAAGAAAGTGTCTGGAAATACAAAGGCATGTGGGAAGATTTTTCTTCTACAGTAGGTTTCTGGGCTGATATGGAGCATCCATATGTAACTTATGATGATAATTTTATCGAGTCTGAGTGGTGGGCACTGAAACAGATCTGGGACAAAGGTCTGTTATATAAAGGATTCAAGATCGTACCTTACTGTCCGCGCTGTGGAACACCGCTTTCCGCACAGGAAGTATCTCAGGGATACAAAACCGTAAAAGAACGCTCCGCGATCGTTCGCTTTAAAGTGATCGGCGAAGATGCTTATTTCCTGGCATGGACGACAACTCCGTGGACACTGCCTTCCAACGTGGCACTGTGTGTGAATCCGGATGAGACTTACTGTAAAGTAAAGGCAGCTGACGGATACACCTATTACATGGCAGAAGCCTTGTTGGACAAAGTGCTTGGCAAACTGGGAGACGAAGAGAAACCGGCTTACGAAGTTCTTGAGAAATATACAGGAAAAGATCTGGAATACAAAGAATACGAACCGCTGTATGCATGCGCAGGCGAAGCAGCAGCAAAACAGAAAAAGAAAGCACATTTTGTTACCTGTGATACTTACGTAACCATGAGCGATGGTACCGGTATCGTTCATATCGCACCGGCTTTCGGTGAAGACGACAGCCGTATCGGACGCAACTATAATCTGCCGTTCGTACAGTTTGTAGATGGAAAAGGTCATCTGACCAAAGAAACTCCGTATGCAGATATCTTTGTAAAAGATGCCGATCCGAAAGTTCTGGTGGATCTGGACAAAGAAGGAAAACTCTTCGAAGCACCGAAATTCGAGCATGATTATCCACACTGCTGGCGTTGTGATACACCACTGATCTACTATGCAAGAGAATCCTGGTTTATCAAGATGACAGCGGTAAAAGATGATCTGATCCGTAACAACAATACCATCAACTGGATCCCGGAAAGCATCGGTAAAGGTCGTTTCGGCGACTGGCTGGAGAATGTGCAG
>ENA-OQLI01001791-OQLI01001791.1-human-gut-metagenome-genome-assembly--contig:-NODE-1791-length-13311-cov-3.609527_pt1 | contig 13311 bp, 14 predicted proteins | sample MGYA00242805_ERZ504812 | MGnify/ENA primary metagenome ERZ504812 (study PRJEB26092, sample SAMD00036430) | human gut metagenome | host: Homo sapiens | study: EMG produced TPA metagenomics assembly of...
GCGAGAATGTGCGACGTAGACCTTGCCTGCCGTAACTACATCACAGAGAAGGGATACGGTGAATACTTTACACATAGAACCGGACATTCCATCGGTATGGAAGACCATGAATATGGCGATGTATCTTCTGTAAATGAAGATATCATTCAGGTCGGACAGGTATTCTCCATCGAGCCTGGTATCTACCTGATGGACGAAGGCATTGGCGTTCGTATTGAGGACCTTGTTATTGTGACAGAGGACGGATGCGAAGTGCTCAACCATTTTACAAAGGATCTGATTGTAGTTCCGGAAGAATAAGTTTAGAATATGTTAAGGCGCGGGTTGATTCCCGCGCCTTACTTTTCAGTATGGAGCTGCTGTTTATTTGATTCTTCTTCCGTAGCAACGAACGGATAGAAGATAGCTTCCCAATGCCAAAATAATGGAGACCGGATAGCTGATCACCAGAAGTAATGTCCGATCGATTGTCAGCAGTTCCAGAACGCCAAAGCCGTAGTACGCGGTGACGTACACCAGGGCTGAAACAGCCGTTACCCCCCCATCCAGAATGATGCCCTTTCTGGCGCCAAAGAGAAAGTAACCCAGGTATGTAATGGAGAGGAAGGTAAGCCCCACCGGGATTCCTGCAGCCCAGATTTGCAGACCCTCCCTGAAAGTAGTCACCCGGTATCCGTAGACGTAGAGAAAAGACAGTCCAAAGGAGACCAGGAGAAAGAAGCCGATGCACAAAAGGGCCAGAATATATTTGGCAAGGACGATCTGGCGGATCGTCAGCGGATACGTTCTCTCAAGCTTGTAAAAATGGGCGATGTCATCCTGTTCCATGGAAAACTGCAGCATGGAAGTTCCAAGAAGCGGCAGAACGAGTCCGCAGGAGAGGGCGAAAACATATTTCGTCCGGAACACGGCTACCACCACAATCAGCATGATAATACCTAAAATCCAGTTTATCAGATTTTTTCGTATGATATAGTTCTCATAAAAGTCTTTCAGAATAATCCCTTTCATTCCAGTTTCTCTCCTTTTGTGTAAAACAGCATCAGATCTTCCAGGGTTGCCGGAATAATTTCCATGTCCTGGAAAATCTTTGCAAGGGCAAAGCGGTTCTTTACAAGTACTCGGCAGTTGTATTCTTCTTTCCGGTAGAAGACGACATCCGCTGGATTCAGATTACAAAGAAACGAGTTCTTACAGGTAAGAATACCGTACTCATTTTGCAGTTTATCGTATGGCTGGAAGAAGAGAAGCTTCCCTTGATGGAGGAAAGCTACGTAGTCTGCGATTTTGTCCAGGTCACTTGTGATATGAGAAGCGATCAGGACAGTGTGATTTTCCTCCTCACTGAATTCCCGCAGAAGCTCCAGAATCTCGTCCCGGAAGATGGGGTCCAATCCGTTTGTAGCCTCATCCATGATGAGAAATTTCGGATCGTGACTGAATGCGATGGCAAATTCAAGCTTGGTTCGCATCCCGCGGGAAAAGGTCTTGAGGCGCTTTTTTGCCGGAAGTCCAAACCGGTGCAGATAGGAACGAAACATGTTCATATTCCAGTTCGGATACACATAAGACAAGAAACGTCCGATCTGGAGTGGAGTAAAATATTCATCGTAACCGGCATCGTCGAAAATGACAGCCAGATCCGATTTGATCTCGTTTGGCTTCGTTTTCAAATCCCTTCCCAGAATATCCAACCGACTGTAGTCAGAGGGAATGATTCCCAGCATCGTGTTAATCAGAGTTGATTTCCCGGAACCGTTTTCTCCGATAATTCCAAGGATGGTGCCCTGAGGTAAGGAGAAGGAGATCTTGTCCAGTGTAAAGTCTTTATAACGCTTTGTCAGATTTTCAATTACAAGTGCGTGCGTCATGGATTAGTCCTCCCTGTAAATCAATTCAAGTGTAGAGCGCAGCTCATCCAAAGAAAGGCCGTTTTCTCTTGCGAGGCTGACGGCATCTGTGAGGTGTGCTTCAATTCTGCGTAGGTTTTCTTCCCGAATGAAGTCCTGATTCTGCGTAGAAACAAAGGTGCCTTTTGCGGGAACGGTGAGAATAAAACCGTCCCGCTGTAAATCATCGTAGGCACGCTGAGTTGTGATGACGCTGACATGCAGACTTTTAGCAAGTTTACGCATGGAAGGCATGGCCTCCCCGGGCTTTAGTTCTCCCTTCATAATCATCTCTTTTATTTGAGATGTAATCTGTTCATAAATGGGTTTGTCACTGGAGTTGCTCAGAAGGATCTCCACAGTATCACCTTTCTTTCCGACTGTATCTTTATCTTTGTACAGTGTAACTGATAACAAGGCCGGAGTCAAAATTAATTTGACTCAAAGCCGTTTTTTCGGTACAGAGTCAGAAAAAGCAGTGCTGAGATCAACGCTTCCAGGATGAGAACAAGAGTTCCCTTCATCGTTATAGGAGGTTGTCCCTTGTTCAGATTCCCAAGTGCTTCGTAAAGTACTCCTGTGAACAGATATCCAGAGATCGTATCCAGGGTATCGTTCATCTGGGAGAGCATCGGAATTAACATCAGGACGAGCAATAACGGTGTAGTGAGTGTTCCGGCTGTCATCTGGTTTGGTGCGAAGATCCCAAAAATCATACCGGTTATACAACTGATGAGGGAGGATACGGCTGTAACGAAGAGAAATCCTATCCATCCGCCGGGGGTAAAGGAGACTCCGGCAAGAAATACGCACAGAACATTGACAATCATCAGCAGAAGCAAAGCGGGGAGGAGACTACCGATAAAAAACTCCAGGCCGTTGACTGAAGAGGTCATCAGTGTACGCAGGGTATGTTTTTCTTTTTCTTCAGCCAGTGATGCGGCGACACAGTAGATGCCGGTCATGGAGGTATTCATCAAAAGTCCTATGGAAAGGGCATAGCTGCCAAAGTCAAGGTCCGGGTACATATTGGTATAGATCATTTTAAGAAGCCATGTAAATACAAGGGAAAATGCTGGCATAATGATCAGGTTTTTGCTAAAGAGGGTGCGGCTTTTCACCTCCATAATGGCGCTTAATTTTCTAAGATGAATCGTTTTCATGATAAAGACCTCCCTGTTGCAGATAAGAATACGGTTTCCAATGTCGGTTCGCAGGAGTGGATCGTCTCGATCTGATCCTGAGCGAGCCAGTTTGCAATCGCCCGGGCGCTCTCTTCGCTCTGTGCAAGCTCATGTATGCTTCCATCATGGAGACGGACCCGGTACCTCTTGTGGATATTGTGTCTGAGACAGATGTCTTTGGGATTCCCATATTCTACGATAATACCCTCGTTTAAAAGGGCTACATTGTCACAGAGCTTGGCGGCTTCTTCCATATTGTGGGTCGTCAGAAAAATAGCCATTCCCGCATCCTTCAGTTCCAGGAGCATCTTATGGATTTCCATGGAAGTAGCCGGATCCAGTCCGCTGGTCGGCTCATCTAGGAACAGTACCCTCGGACGGTGCAGGATGGCACGGGCCAGAATGAGGCGCTGTGTCTGACCTTTTGAAAGCTTGGCGGCTGCCTTTTTGCGGTGTTCATAGAGACCGATCCGATTTAGAAGCGTCGGAATATTGCTTAAGGGGACATTTAACAGCCGCGCAAAATATTTCAGATTGTCATAGACGGACAAACGTTCATAGACGCCGCTCTCATCCGTGACAATACCGATCTGCTCGTAGATGGATTCGTCGATGTCCTGACAGCGCTTTCCAAGTACATAGGCCTCTCCGGAAGAGGGGCGGAGTTGTCCGATCAGAATTTTGATGGTTGTCGTTTTTCCGGCACCGCTTGGTCCCAGGAAACCAAGAATATGGCCTCGTTCCAAAGTGGCGCTGATATCTTTCAAAACAGGATCTTTCTGAAAGGTTTTGGACAGATGGTGAAAAGAAAGATATTCTGTACTCATAAATCTCACTCCTTGTCTATACTGTACTTAAATGATAAGTGCAGTATAGCATGGACTGACAATTCTGTCAATATATCATATATACAGTTTAGTAAAAAAAATAACTTCTGTTTGACAACAGGAAAAAACAGTGATTAGATAGGAGTATGCATAAAATAAGGAAAGGAAAAAGGGATATGATCAGCAGATATACATATGGGAATTGCATAGAGACAGAAGCAGTTTTGGAAAAGCCGGAGACCGGGGCAGAACCAATGCCTTTCTTTGCGGTAGATACAAAGGAAATGACACTGACATACCAGATGGGCGAAAGCGACCGTGTGTATGGGCTCGGAGAGAACCTGCGGGGAATCAATAAGCGTGGTTGGATCTATGTGAGCAAATGTACGGATGACCCGGAGCATATGGAGGATAAGCGGTCTCTCTATGCCGCTCATAATTTCCTCGTAGTGGATGGACAGGAGACATTTGGTGTGTTTGTAGATGATCCGGGCATTTTGAGTTTCGATATCGGGTATACGAAATCCGACGAGCTGAAAGTGAAAGCATCAGACTGGAACCTGGATGTGTATGTGATTACCGGAACGGATGTAAAGGATATTGTCAGGCAGTTCCGCTGTCTGATCGGACGCAGCTACATTCCGCCACTCTGGGCGTTTGGATATGGACAGAGCCGATGGGGGTACGAAAGCGAGGATGATGTCCGTGAGGTAGTAAAAAGATACCGGGATCTCGACATTCCGCTGGACAGTGTCTACCTGGACATCGATTACATGGAGCGCTATAAGGATTTCACGGTGAATCCGAAGACCTTTCCAAATTTTCCGGATTTCGTGAAAGAAATGAGAGAGGAGCATATTCATTTGGTGCCGATCATCGATGCGGGCGTGAAACAAGAGGAGGGCTATCCGGTCTATGAGGAAGGAATGGCGAAAGGTTATTTCTGTACAAAAGAGGATGGAACACCATTTGTGGCGGCAGTCTGGCCGGGAAAAGCAATGTTTCCGGATATGCTAAATACCGGGGCGAGGGCCTGGTTTGGAAATCAGTATCGATTCCTTCTGGAGCAGGGGATCGAGGGCTTTTGGAATGACATGAACGAGCCGTCTATTTTCTATACGGAGGATCGGCTGAATGAAGTGATGCAAAAGCTGGAGGATTATAAGGGCAAGAATCTGGATCTGCACAGCTTCTTTGAGTTTCAGGGGCTGGTAAGCGGTCTGTCCAACAACGAGGAGGATTATAAGGCATTTTATCACAATATGGACGGTGTGAGGATCCGCCATGACAAGGTACACAACCTCTACGGATACAATATGACAAGAGCGGCGGGGGAGGCGTTCGAGCGTCTGGAACCTGAGAAGCGGATTTTGATGTTCTCTCGTTCGTCCTATATCGGTATGCATCGGTATGGCGGGGTATGGCAGGGAGATAATAAGTCCTGGTGGTCTCACCTGCTTTTGAATGTCAAGATGATGCCGTCTCTTAATATGTGCGGTTTCCTCTATACGGGAGCAGATATTGGCGGATTTGGAGCGGATACGACGGAGGAGCTTCTCATGCGGTGGCTGGAATTTGGTATTTTTACTCCGCTGATGCGGAATCACTCTGCTGCAGGGACGAGACAGCAGGAAGTGTATCAGTTTGAGAAGACGGACGGATTCCGCCATGTGATCAGACTGCGCTACCGGCTGATTCCATATTTGTACAGTGAATACATAAAGGCAGCTTTACGGGACGAAATGATGTTCCGGCCGCTTTCCTTTGACTATCCGGAGGATTCGTATGCTTCACAGGTGGAAGACCAGCTTCTCCTTGGCAATGAGCTGATGCTGGCGCCGGTCTGTGAGCAGAATGCGAGAGGCCGCTACGTCTATCTGCCGGAGGAGATGAAGCTTGTGCGGTTTTTGCAGGATGGGACGATGAAGACAAGGATTTGTCCGGCAGGACATCAGTATATCGATGTACCGTTGACAGATGTGGTCTTTTTTCTGCGTCCGGACTGTTGTATTCCATTGGCAAAGCCGGCTCAGTGCACACAGGAGATCGACTTTGAGAATGTACGCCTTCTTTCCTATGTAAAAGGGAACATGGCATCCTACGAATATTACCACGATGATGGATACGGAAAAGATTATGACAATCCGGATCATATTTCCATTTTGTTTACAACAGAAGAAGGGTAGGGAGAAATAAGATGACAAAAGAAGAACTGACATTAGAAGTTATTGACAGATTAAGGGATGAGTACCCGGATGCGGACTGTACGCTTGACTATAACGAGGCGTGGAAGCTGCTTATCAGTGTACGGCTGGCGGCGCAGTGCACAGACGCCAGGGTCAATGTGGTGGTACAGGATCTCTATGAAAAATACCCGGATATCAATGCGGTGGCGGAGGCTCCTGTGGATAAGATCGAGGAAATTGTACGGCCGTGTGGATTGGGAAAGAGTAAGGCCAGGGATATCAGCGCCTGTATGAAGATACTGAGGGATGAATACGGCGGCCGGGTGCCGGACGATTTTAACGCTCTTTTGAACTTGCCGGGTGTGGGAAGGAAGAGCGCCAATCTCATCATGGGAGATGTCTTCGGAAAACCTGCCATTGTGACGGATACCCATTGTATTCGTCTGGTGAACCGGATCGGCATTGTGGACGGGATAAAAGACCCGAAAAAGGTGGAGATGGAGCTCTGGAAACTAGTGCCGCCAAAAGAAGGGAGCAGTTTCTGCCACCGGCTCGTCTACCACGGCAGGGAGGTATGTACGGCCAGAACAAAACCGTACTGTGACCGTTGCTGTCTGAAAGAGATCTGTGAAAAAAATGGAGTGAAAGGCGAATAAGGGGGGATCCACGGTTTGGTATTTCACTATACTTTTATTCAGTGGGTATTATTTTTCTTCTGTTACTGTCTGATCGGCTGGATTTGGGAGTGCTTCTATGTGTCTGTGAGAAAAAGAGAATGGGTCAACCGGGGATTTCTGCATGGACCGGTACTCCCGATTTATGGAAGCGGGGCGCTCATCGTTCTATTGTGTACGATTTCTGTACGGGATCAGATCGGTCTGATCTTTCTTTTCGGGATGGTGGGAGCCACACTTCTGGAATATGTGACAGGGGCCTGTATGGAACGGCTGTTCCGGGTGCGCTACTGGGATTACAGCCATCTGCCGCTGAATGTTCATGGTTATATTTGCCTGCCCGTCTCTTTAGGATGGGGAGCCTTTTCGGTGTTTCTGGTGCGGGGAATTCATGTGCCGGTTGAGACGCTGGTTCTTGGAATTCCAGACCGGATGGCGGAGATTGTGGCGGTCGTCTGTTAATCGGTTTTTGCGGTGGATTTTACTCTCTCGTTTGGAGAGGCAATGGATCTGCGGGACCTGCTGGCACGTCTGACAGACAGCAACGAAAAGATCCACAGGCTTCAGAAGAGGCTGGAGGTTGTCTCTGCTTTTGCGGAGGAAGGTGTACTCCAGTATCAGGCAAGACGTGAGGCGAGAAGACTCTCACGGAAAGAATTTCTGGAGGGAATTATGGAACGTCAGCGTGAGAACCGCCGTATAATGCTTGTGGCGCTTATGGAGAAGGTCAACGAGTACATGGAGGCAGGACAGGAAAAGAGAGAGGAGCTTCAGAAAGTGAAAGCCCAGATCGAACAGGAATGGAAAAATATCGGCGCGCTGACAAACCGTTCGGCAAGACGTTCGGCAAGACTTCTGCACCGCAACCCGAATACCGTATCGAAAAAGTACGCGGAGGCGTTGAAGCAGGTGCAGGAAATGCTTAAGAAAAAGAAATAGGAATGAGGAAAAGAAAACATGAAAAAAGAAAAGATATTGACGAATCCATGGGTGGTGGCAGTTTTTGCTATCATCAGTTGTGCCTTGTGGGGAAGCGCCTTCCCGTGCATCAAGATGGGGTACGGCCTTTTACATATCGGTTCTGAGGATGTCAGTACACAAATCCTTTTTGCTGGAGTACGTTTCACTCTGGCTGGGGTGTTAAGCATTGTATTTGAAAGTGTCATCGAAAAAAAGATTCTGCTTCCAAAAAAGAGTTCTATGGGAAATATTTTTAAACTATGTCTGATGCAGACGGTCATCCAGTATCTCTTCTTTTATATTGGACTGGCTCATGCAAGCGGAGTGACCGGATCGATCATCACCGGGACGAATAGTCTATTGGCAATTCTGATTGCCTGCTTCATTTTCCGGCAGGAGAAGATGACGCTTCCGACATTTGTTGGCTGTGTGATCGGATTGGCAGGTGTGGTAATCGCCAATGCCGGCGGAGGCGGGATTGGTACACAGATGCATCTGAACGGGGAGGGATTCGTATTTATTGCGGCCCTGTTCTATGCCATCTCTTCGATTTATCTGAAGCGATATTCTCAAAAGGACGATCCGGTGATGCTGAGCGGATACCAGTTCCTCTTTGGAGGAATCATCCTCTCTGGAATCGGATTTTCTATGGGAGGGAGACTATCGGGATTCACTGTGCCATCGGCGCTGCTTTTGCTATATCTTGGATTTCTGTCGGCCATGGCGTATGCGCTATGGGGGATTCTGCTGAAATATAATCCGGTGTCTAAAGTAGCGATCTACGGATTTACCAATCCGGTGATCGGAGTGCTGTTATCCGCGCTCCTTCTGGGAGAGGGCGGTCAGGCATTTTCAGTGAAAAATCTTTTGGCGCTCCTGTGCGTCTGTATCGGAATCATCGTAGTAAACCTGTGGAAACGACAGGGAGAAGCAAAGGTATAAAGGAAGTTTAAGGAAAGAATCAGGAACATAAGTTCTTTCTTGACAAACAACAGAAAAGCTCATATGTGTGACACACTTGTACGGAGAGTGAATCCTCCGCTGGAAATGAGGAGCTGGATAAGAGGCAGACGAAGTCTGCATTCTTATCCGGCTTTTTTGTTCAATAAAAATAACTTCACTATAATATATTAAAAGAAATAGCAGTGTTGTTATAGAAAATACAAATAAAAACAAAGATTTTTAAGAAATTATCAATTCGACTGGAAATATTTTCTTATGATAAACTATCTATGTAAATCAGGCTGGGTGAAGTCTGAGATAAAAAAGGCAGGGAGTGTGAAGCATGGCGTTAGATAAAAGATCGGGCAGAAAACAGAAAGAAGATTCGGAGGATCTGAGCAAATTGACCAGACAACAACTCCGGGACCTGGAGGCAAGGGAAAAAACCACCGGGCAGAAAGTACTGGACTCGATTATTGTGGTTCTTCCAGTTGTCTGTGGAATGATTGCCATTTTGGAATATATGTTGATTCCAAATGGAAATCAGAATCAGGATATCTATACATATCTTGGACTTCTGATTATTCTGATTGTGGCTTATATCGTTTACATGACGGTAGGAGGCATCAGTAAGCTCAGAGGGAATAAAAACATATTGGAGAAGTGCCGGTATCGAGCGCCGCTTTTTTCAGCGCTGTTTTTACTGTTGGCAGGATATGACTATCTGACGCTGAAAACCGGTGTGTTGACACAGCCGTTTGTGCCGTGTATGAATTATATCCTGAATATTGCCTGGGATGACAAGGCGTATCTGATTGAGAGTACACTGCATACACTGCGACTGCTGTTTCTGGGATACTTTATTGGTGTGTCACTTGGACTGGTGACAGGGATCACATGCGGATACTCAAAGAAGGTCCGCTACTGGATTGATCCCATTATCAAATTTCTGGGGCCGATTCCGACATCCACTTGGATTCCGATTATCATGGTTGTGTCGACGTCGCTGTTTGGCGGTGCCGTATTTATCATTGCTCTTGGGTCCTGGTTTGCTGTGACCGTGGCATCTATGACAGGTATTTCCAATGTGGACAAGGACTTCTTTGAAGCGGCAAGAACGCTTGGCGCCAAGGAAAGACAGCTTGTTTTCCGAGTAGCCATTCCACATGCAATGCCATCCATCTTACAGGGATGTACGCAGGCAATGAGTTCTGCATGTACAGCAATTATGGTTGCGGAGATGATGGGAGTAAAAGCAGGACTTGGCTGGTATATGACATGGGCAAAATCTTGGGCAAGCTATGACAAGATGTTTGCGGCATTATTTGTCATCTGTTTTATCTTCACAGTTGTAACAAAAATCCTGGATTTAATTAAACGGCGGGTACTGCGCTGGCAGAATGGAGTTGTAAAATGATGGCAGAAAACAAGAGAGTTTCTTTGAGACTGGATCATGTCTCAAAGAGTTTTGAAAAAATAGAAACAGATGAAGTAACACATGCGCTGAACGAAATCAACCTGACGATGGAAAGCGGCGAATTCATCAGCCTTGTGGGACCGTCGGGATGTGGAAAATCTACGATTTTAAGGCTGGTGGCCGGACTGATTCAGCCGACGACAGGAAAACTTACCGTGGACGGCAAGACGATCACGGAGCCGTCTCCGGAAAGAGGGATGGTTTTTCAGAAGCCGACGCTCTTTCCATGGCTGACTGTCTGGGATAATATTGTGTTTAGTCTCAGGATGAAGTGTAGATTAATGGCAAATAAAGTCAAAGTCAAGCGAATGATCAAGGTGATTGGCCTGTAAAAATTTCGGAATGATTATCCAGGAAAGCTTTCCGGAGGTATGGCACAGAGAGTTGCATTGGTACGTTCGTTGATTAACGAGCCGGATATTCTGCTGCTGGACGAGCCGCTCGGAGCACTCGACGCTTTTACGAGAATGAATATGCAGGATGAGATCCTGAAAATATGGCAGGAAAAAGAACAGCTTGCCATCATGGTTACACATGATGTGGATGAAGCGATTTATATGGGAACACGCGTTATTGTTCTGGACGCAAATCCTGGACGGGTTGTGGCAGATATTCAGATCAAGGAGCCATTTCCGCGGGACCGTTCATCCGATACCTTTGTACAGTACCGGAATGAGATTTTAAACAGACTTCATTTTGCGGGAAGAGGATAATTGTGGTTCTGCAATCCGGAAAAAAGAAGTCGGATTTTAGAATAAATATCAGTAGGAAGGAGAAAAAAATTATGAAAATGAAGAGAATGGCGGCTGCAATGCTGGCAGCCATGATGACAGTATCCCTCGCGGCATGTGGCCAGAGTGGAGACAACACAAAAGAGGCAAGCAAAAAGCAGACGAAAGAAACGACAAAGACAACCGAACGCCCAGAGGCTGTCTCAGAAGAAGACTGGGAGGCAATGCAGAAAGAGCCTGCATTCGGAACAGAGCTCAATTATTTGTTTAACGGCGGAGCCTGCGTATCCGCAAAATACCTTGCGGAAGAGCTGGGATATTATGAAGAGTACGGCATCAACGCAACATATGTTCAGGGCGGGTCTGTTGTGGAGACCGTTGGAACCGGGCAATGTATGTGGGGGACAGACCACATTGCGACTATGCTCGTGCCGGTTACAAACGGTGTCAAAATGACATTCGTATGCGGCGCGCATATTGGGTGTAAATCCATCTATGTGCCGGCAGACAGCGATATTCAGTCGGTAGAAGATCTCAAAGGAAAGACGATTGCGATCCATGATGGAACCGGGAACTCAGATCAGAACATCTGTTATCGTTTATTGGACGAGTACGGTGTTGATCCGACAACAGATGTAGAATTCACCAATATTGAAGACAATGCGGCAACTGTAGCGGGAATGGAAAACGGAGAAGTAGATGCTACGATTTTCTCTGACTACTTTGTAATGGCAAATTATCCGGATGACATGAGGATGATCTGTTCTATCACATACAGTCCAGAATTCCAGGATGAGGCATGTTGTGTAACAGCGATGAACAATGACTTCCTCGAGAAAAATCCGGTTCACGCAAAATATATTGTAAAAGCAATCAAACGTGCCGGAGAATATGCCCGTCTGAATTCTGAGGATGCGGTACAGCTTATGTACGATACGGATAAGATGACTGGTGAACAGGCAGTACAGCAGGAGTTCTGGGATTCCCTGCACTTTGGCCTTTCCGATGCATTCACAGAGCAATCCCTGCGTAAAATTGCGGAGGACTATCTGCGTCTTGGCATTATTACAAAGAAGGATCTGACCGTTGATGAAGTGATGGATATGGCATGGACAGAAATATGTCCGGATTCTGAGATGGGCGATTTGACAGTAGGTGATCCGGTAGAGCCAGACAACGCGGTATTGACAATCCAACAAAAAGAGGAATAATTTCTCCGTTTTAGGAATCTTCGGTAAGGAATAGAGAAAAAATAGATCAACGTGCGGTTCCCGAAAGGGGCCGCACGCTTTTGGCTATGGGGGATGTCCGGTGATGAAAGTTTTAGCACGACCTTGACAAAACAAACGGTTAGTAGTAAATTAACAATTAGTTAGGGGCGACTAATCAAAATTGCGTCTTGAGAAAAAGGAAAGAAGGAATATGCATGGCGGATAGTATTATCTTACTCTTTGTCCTTGTCATCATCATTTTTGCGGTCAAAGGAAGTATCAAACATTTTAAAGGAGAAGGTGGCTGCTGCGGAGGAGGGAGCAAAGGATTGATCAAGGCGGAGAGAAAAAAACTCTTACATCCGAAGATGGGAGAAAAGACCGTCAAGATCTACGGGATGCACTGTGAGCATTGTGCCGATAGAGTTGCCCGAGCCATTAATAAAATCGACGGGGCAGCGGCAAAGGTCAATTACAAAAAGGGGCAGGCTATTGTATCTTATGACCGGGAAATCTCCGATAAAAAGATCCGGGATGCCGTTGAAGAGGCGGGATATAAGGTGACAGGAATACAGTAAATGTATGGAAAAGAGAAATATGTCGCAGTACAGTGTGTGACATATTTCTCTTTGTTTTTCTGAAAAAAGGAAATGATAACTATTTAGCCATACAGTTGAGATTCGGTTTTTTTCGCTGTTTGCGCAGCTAAATCTTCGCTTATAGCCAAGTGCGTTATGTCAGGCCCATGGCTGACTGGTTACAAGAAATGTCCGAATATGCTGGAGAGGGGAGACGGAAACAGGTGAATATGGTATGATAGAGAAAGATTGGTATAGATGGGAGACTGGCGTATGAATAAAGCGATTGTAACATTGAAGAAAGGTGAAGGCCGGATGCTGAAATCCGGAGGAGCCTGGATTTTTGACAATGAGATTGAAAGTGTGATGGGAAATTTTGACGATGGTGATATCGTCCTCGTCCATGATTTTGATGGATATCCGTTGGGACGTGGATTTATCAACCGCCATTCCAAGATATGGGTACGGATGTTGACGAGGAATATCGATCAGGAGATCAACGAGGCGTTTTTCGCGAAAAGGCTTCGGGACGCATGGGAATATCGGAAGAAGACTGTGGATATTTCAAGCTGCCGTATTGTGTTCGGTGAGGCGGATTTCCTGCCGGGAATGGTAATTGACAAGTTTTCGGACGTGTTGGTGTTCCAGGCTT
>ENA-OQLI01001799-OQLI01001799.1-human-gut-metagenome-genome-assembly--contig:-NODE-1799-length-13215-cov-3.211339_pt1 | contig 13215 bp, 12 predicted proteins | sample MGYA00242805_ERZ504812 | MGnify/ENA primary metagenome ERZ504812 (study PRJEB26092, sample SAMD00036430) | human gut metagenome | host: Homo sapiens | study: EMG produced TPA metagenomics assembly of...
TCAGGATCGGGAGCAGACCGGGATATCCGTAGAAGAGTTGTGGAAAGAACATGTCGGAGAGTATCAGCAGTATTTTCAGAGAGTGAAACTGACGCTTGGAGATGACAGCAGAGACGGAATGGATCTTTCGAAACGGCTGGAACAGTATAAAAAAGACGGCGAGGATCCGGGGCTGGAGCAGCTGTTGTTTGATTATGGACGGTATCTGCTGATTTCCTGTTCCCGACCGGGCACGCAGGCGGCAAACTTGCAGGGTATCTGGAACTGCGACCGGATCCCGGCGTGGAAGAGCGATTATACGGTAAATATCAATACCGAGATGAATTACTGGATGACCGGTCCGTGTAATCTTCACGAACTGGCAGAGCCTCTGGTGCGGAGGAACCGGGAACTGCTGGAAAGTGCGAGGGAGACGGCGCAGAAATATTTTCACTGTGAAGGTGCGGCGTGTTTCCATAACGTGGATCTGTGGAGAAAGACATCACCGGCAGCAGGACTGGCAAACTGGGCGTTCTGGCCATTTGGCGGGGCGTGGATGTGCCGGAATCTCTATGAGGAATATCTGTTTACGCAGGACAGAGAGTATTTGCAGGAGATTTTTCCGGTGCTGGTAGAACATGCAAGATTTTGCAGCAACATGTTACAAAAGACCGACCGTGGACTGGCAGTGGTTCCGGCGACATCACCGGAAAATTGTTTCCTGGATCAGGGAGAAGCAGTTCCGGTGGCATTGTATACAGAAAATACGCTGGCAATTATTCGAAATCTGTTTCGGGATTATCTGGAAGCATGTGAAGTATTAAAAAAAGAGGGTGCTCTTTCAGGAACGATTCGTGAACAGCTGCCTGCGATCGTACCGACACAGCTGGGAAGTGACGGAAGGATTCAGGAGTGGAATGAGGAATTCACAGAGGTGGAAGTAGAACACAGACATCTATCTCATCTGTATGAATTCCATCCGGGACGGGGTATTACGAAAGAGACGCCGGAACTTCTGGAAGGGGTGAAAAAAAGTCTGCTTGTCCGTGGCGACGAAGGAACCGGCTGGAGTCTTGCGTGGAAGATTCTGATGTGGGCAAGGATGGAAGACGGCGCGCATGCGGCAAAACAGGTGGCGCAGATGTTGCAGGTTCGAGATCCGTTTGCAGAGATGTCTGTCCAGGGTGGTGGTGTATACCCGAACCTGTTTTGTGCACATCCACCGTTTCAGATTGACGGAAATCTTGGATTTACCGCGGGAATCGCAGAGATGCTGCTGCAAAGCCACGGAGGAGAACTCGTGATCCTTCCGGCGGTATCACCGAAGTGGAAACGAGGCTCTGTGCAGGGTCTGATCGCGCGGGGTGCGATTACGGTGGATATCGCGTGGGAAGGAGAGTGTGTGAACTGTTGGCTGACGAGCAAAACAGACCAGGAAGTCCGGGTGCGTGTGAAAATGCAGGAGAGCAGAACGGTATTTTTGAAAGCCGGAAATAGAGTAAAATTTGAATAATTGCTTACATGCAAAGAAATCCTGCGGATAGAAAACAGAGATTTGTTTTAGCAATTAAGGGATTTCTGGTAGTTTGCGAGAAGAAAATATAACGAGTCAAAATAAGGAATGCAGTTTATGAAAAACAGCAGCCGGTGTATGCTTCGAATTGTTAGGGAAACATATACCGGCTGTTGATTTATTTGAGCAAAAACGAGTTAAAGTCTGTATTTACACAAGAAAATTACTGTGATAACAGGCAGGGATGTGCAGGTTTTCTGTGCTGTCTGGCGAATGGATTCTGCGAATTAAGACTTTGACGGAATAAACGGTGAGATCGCTCCTGCTACATTCGAGATCGGCATGGTCTGGAGCCATATATGTCCCGGGCCGGTGATGACGGTGTTGAAGATGCCTTCCCCGCCAAAAAGCATATTTTTTACACCGGGGACGGTCTGGATATCCATGGAACAGGTGGCTTCCATAGCAGCCAGATAACCGGTATCCACGATAATCTGCTGACCGGGCTGCAGGTCGTATTCGACAACATGGCCGTCAAATTCCAGGAATACCATCCCTTCTCCGGCAAGGCGCTGCATGATAAATCCCTCACCGCCGAAGAGTCCGGAACCGAAGCGTTTCTGGAAGAAAACAGAAAGGTTTACCCCGGCTTCGGAAGCGAGAAAACCGGACTTCTGTACAATCAGTTCCCGCCCGGGGGAAATCTGATAAGGAAGAATACTTCCCGGGAAGCAGGAGGCAAAAGCAATCATGCCGGGACCGCCCTGGGCAGTATAGATATTCTGAAACATGGATTCACCGGAAAACATTCGTCCGAAAGCCTTTCCGATGCCGCCGTTGGTAGATGTTGCCATGTGCATGTTTGGAGACATCCAGCTCATGGCTCCTTTTTCTGTGATCATTTTTTCACCGCCGTCCAGATAACAGATAACAACGGGTAAAGTGTCGCCCTGAATTTCATAACGCATAATATGTACCTCCTGTATAGAAAATTTGCAGCTGTTCAGTTATGAGCAAGTAGCGAAGCGGATTGCGAATATCCGCTTGAATGAGTTCCGGAGTTTTTTACATCCTGCCTGGAACAGTGAAAATCATGGTTATGATGATGTTTCTACTGGTATTATATCAAAGTAGACAGCTGGATGATATGGAATTAAGAAAAAAGTAAACAATAAAATTTGAAAAAAGTGTTTGACAAATATATATGTATGTGGTAATTTATAGAAAAGTTTAGTGTAGTAAACCGTTGAAGCGGAGATCAAAGCAGTTATGCGCGCACAGAGAGTCCGGGAGGGTGAGAGCCGGGTGGAGATGCAGGCTGCCAAATGGACCGCTGAGGGCGCAGTGAACAGTCATTATTTCGAATCGGCTCAGTATTCTGCGACGTGGGGCATACGTCAGTTGCCGGGAATATGCAGGTATTCCGCAAAGCGCACAGTGCAAACTGTGAAACAAGGTGGTACCGCGGGTAGTTTATCATACGCTCGTCCTTGACAGAAGAACAAGTTTCTGTCGAGGGCGGGCGTTTTTTCGCGTTGTGTATCAATAATTGATCCGGTGAATCAATTTTGATTCGCGGGCAACAAGTCAAGGTTTATGCTTGCCTGAGACTTTCGCGGCAGGACAGAAAAACAAAGGGAAAGACAGTAACAGAAAAGATTTACAGGAGGTGCCCGAATGTATCCAACATTAGAAAAGGTAAAAGAAATCGCAGCCAGTGGAGAGTATCGCAGGATTCACGTATGTAAGGAGTTATATGCGGATCGATATACACCCGTAGAAGTGATGCGGGTTTTGCGGAAAGCAAGGAAGCATTGTTATCTGCTCGAGAGTGCCAGTCAGACGGAGGTGTGGGGAAGATTTTCTTTTCTCGGTTATGAGCCGGCGATGGAGATCACCTGTACGGATGGAGTCCTGAATATCCGCAAACCCGGGGAGGATATGGTTGTGACAAAGAAAGTGGAACATCCGGGCGATACTCTGCGGGAGATTATTGAACAGTATAAAACACCGGTGATGGAAGAACTCCCACCATTTACCGGCGGGCTGGTAGGGTACTTTTCCTATGACTATATCAAATACAGCGAACAGAAATTAAAACTCGAAGATAAAGAACAGCAGGATTTCAGGGATATGGATCTGATGTTGTTCGATCAGGTGATTGCCTTTGATCATTACCGTCAGAAAGTGTTGCTGATCACCGGAGTGATGACCGATGATCTGGAAGCGTCTTATCAGAAGGCAGAAGGAAAACTGGAAGAGATGGCACAGCTTCTGAAAACCGGACCGCATATGGAATTCGAAAAACTGAAGTTGGAGTCCGATATCCGGCCACAGTTCCCGGAAGCGGAATATTGTAAGATGGTGGAGAAAGCCAAACATTACATCCGTGAGGGTGATATTTTCCAGGTGGTATTATCGAATCCGATGCGGGCGAGAGCGACAGGAAATCTTTTCGATACCTACAGGGTGCTGAGGGCGACAAACCCATCTCCGTATATGTTCTATTTTTCCAGCGACGATATTGAGATTGCGGGAGCATCTCCGGAGACTCTGGTAAAACTGGAAGCCGGGAATCTGAGTACTTTCCCGTTGGCCGGAACCAGACCGAGAGGAAAGACAAGGGAAGAAGACAGGGAACTGGAAGCCGGACTTTTAAAAGATGAAAAAGAACGGGCAGAACACAACATGCTGGTGGATCTGGGAAGAAATGATATCGGAAAGATCAGTAAGATCGGCAGTGTGAAAGTGGAAAAATACATGTGTGTGGAACATTTTTCACATGTCATGCATCTTGGTTCTACGGTAGTCGGAGATCTGCGAGAGGATAAAGATGCGGTGGATGCCGTTGATGCGATCCTGCCGGCCGGAACACTCTCCGGAGCACCGAAGTTCCGGGCCTGTCAGATCATCGAAGAACTGGAACACAGCAAACGTGGTATCTACGGTGGGGCGATCGGTTATCTTGATTTTACAGGAAATCTGGATACCTGTATCGCGATCCGCCTGGTTTATAAAAAGAAGGGCGAAATCTGTATTCGTTCCGGCGCCGGCATCGTGGCGGACAGCGTACCGGAGAAAGAATTTGAAGAATGCTGCAACAAGGCACGGGCCGTGGTTCAGGCAATTGCACAGGCACAGGAGGGATTGGAATGATCGTACTGATTGATAATTATGACAGTTTTTCTTATAACTTATATCAGCTGATCGGTTCCGTGGAGCCGGACGTCAAAGTTGTACGAAACGATGCATATACGGTGGAAGAGATCGAGGCGATGAAACCGGAGGCCATCATCCTTTCTCCGGGACCCGGAAAACCGTCCGATGCAGGAATCTGTATTGAGGCGATCCGGTATTTTGCAGGAAAGGTTCCGGTCTTTGGTGTGTGTCTGGGACATCAGGCAATCTGCGAAGCATTTGGTGGAACGGTGTCCTATGCGAAAGAACTGATGCACGGAAAACAGAAAGAGATTCATCAGATCGGTGAAAATCAGCTGTTTCAGGGGCTGCCGGAGATATTTCCGGCAGCGCGGTATCACTCACTGGCAGCATTAAAGGAAAAACTGCCGGAAGAACTGAAAGTGACTGCGGAGTCGGAAGACGGAGAAGTGATGGCGGTAGAACACACAAAATATCCGATCTACGGTGTACAGTTTCACCCGGAATCGGTGATGACACCGGATGACAAGATTATGATAGAGAACTTTATGGATGTAGTCAGAGGAGGAAGAGAACAATGATCAAAGAAGCAGTTATCAAAGTGGCCAAAAAAGAAGATCTGACATATGAAGAATCAAAAGCTGTTATGAATGAGATCATGGATGGAGAAACTTCTCAGGTACAGACGGCGGCATATCTGACAGCCTTAGCTATGAAGGGTGAAACCATTGATGAGATCACAGGATCTGCCGAAGGTATGCGTTCCCATGCCCTGCAGTTAAAACATGATATGGATGTCCTGGAGATTGTCGGTACCGGTGGGGACGGTTCCAATTCTTTTAATATTTCCACAACCGCTTCTCTGGTCATCGCAGCAGGTGGTGTTCCGGTAGCAAAACATGGAAACCGTGCGGCATCTTCCAAATCAGGAGCAGCGGATGTACTGGAAGCCCTGGGTGTAAAGATCACGCTGACACCGGAACAGAGTGAAAAAATACTGGAAAAGATCGGGATCTGTTTCCTGTTTGCACAGACTTATCACACCGCGATGAAATATGTGGCACCGGTCAGAAAAGAACTTGGTATCCGCACAGTGTTTAACATTCTCGGACCGCTGACGAACCCGGCAAATGCAAACATGCAGATCATGGGTGTCTACAGTGAAGAGCTGGTAGAGCCGATGGCACAGGTTCTGGTGAAACTGGGCGTGAAAAAGGGTATGGTTGTGTATGGTACGGACAGCCTGGATGAGATCTCGATGAGTGCACCGACTGCTGTGTGTGAGATCTGTGATGGTAAATTAGCTCCTTATGAGATAGTTCCGGAACAGTTTGGTTACAAAAAATGCGAGAAAGACGAGTTAAAAGGTGACACTCCGCAGGAAAATGCGACCATCACCCGAGCAATCCTCGATGGCAGTGAACAGGGGGCGAAACGACAGGCCGTGTGCATGAACGCCGGAGCCGCTCTGTATGTGGCAGGAAAAGCAGGGACACTGGAAGAAGGTGTACGTCTGGCAGAGCAACTGATCGACAGCGGTGCAGCACGGAAGAAACTGGAAGCATTCATTCGGGAGAGTAATGAAGCATGAATATATTAGAAGAAATTGCAGGAAAGACAAGAGAGCGGATTGACCAGGAAAAAGGTAAGGTATCTGTTGCAGAATTAAAGGAAAGGATCCGGGACCGGGAACAGAATCCGGCGATTCTTCCGACACCGTCTTTTTATCAGGCATTGAAAAAAGAAGGGATGTCCTATATCTGTGAGGTGAAGAAGGCATCTCCGTCAAAAGGACTGATCGCACCGGATTTTCCGTATGTGGAGATCGCGAAGGAATATGAGGCAGCGGGAGCATCGGCGATTTCCTGTCTGACAGAACCGTTTTATTTTCAGGGATCCGACCGGTATCTGGAAGAGATTACAGCGGCAGTGAATATTCCGGTACTCCGGAAAGATTTTACGGTAGATGAGTATATGATCTATCAGGCGAAAGCCTTTGGTGCATCAGCAGTACTTCTGATCTGTGCGATCCTCGATGATGTACAGCTGAGAGAGTACCGGCAGCTGGCAGAAAGTCTGGGGCTGGATGCGCTGGTGGAAGCACATGATGAGCGGGAAGTAGAGCGGGCATTGGAAGCCGGAGCGAAGATCGTAGGAATCAATAACCGGGATCTTCGGACATTCCGAGTGGATATGAATAACAGCATCCGGTTGCGGAATCTGGCACCGGAGGAAGTGGTTTTTGTATCAGAAAGCGGAATCAGGACGAGTGCAGATATCAACCTGTTATATGACAACCGGGTGGATGCCGTACTGATCGGAGAGACACTGATGCGAAGCCCGGATAAAAAAGCGATGCTGGAGACGCTGAATGGAAAACCACTGAGTGTGTAATCGGATACTGAAATTTATTCCTTGTGCATGTGAAGAAAGGCAAAGTGGAACAGATGACAGAAGAAGGAATTCGCAGGAAACAATGAAAAATGACGGGAGAAAACATGAGCAGAATTAAAATATGTGGTCTGCGGCGGCCGGAGGATATCGCTGCAGTCAATGAGGCAAGACCGGATTATTGTGGATTTATTGTGGAATTTCAAAAAAGCAGACGTAGTATCGACAGACAGACACTACGGGAGCTGGTACAGGGTCTGAGAAAGGAAATTGTTCCGGTGGGGGTATTTGTCAATGCACCGAAAGAGCTGGTGGCAGAACTTCTCGAAGAGGGAACGATACAGATGGCGCAGCTTCACGGACAGGAATCACAGGAATATGTACAGGAATTAAAGATGTTGACAGAGAAACCGCTGATCCAGGCATTTTCCGTAAAGACCAGGGAAGATGTGGAGTGGGCACGGCAGAGTGCGGCGGATTACATTTTACTGGATCAGGGAAGCGGCGGAACGGGAAAAGCGTTTGACTGGTCTCTGGTGGGTGAAGTCGAACGGCCGTATTTTCTGGCCGGAGGCCTCGGTGCGGAGAATCTGCGGGAAGCGATCGGGCTGCTTCATCCATGGGCGGTGGATCTGAGCAGCAGTCTGGAGATTGATGGAATGAAAAATGCCGGACGGATCTGTCAGGCAGTGGAAATAGTAAGAATGGAGGAAACAAAAGATGTCAAAAGGTAGATTTGGAGTACACGGCGGACAGTATATTCCGGAGACGCTGATGAATGCGGTTCTGGAACTGGAGGAAGCCTACAATCATTATAAAAATGACCCGGAGTTCAACCGGGAACTGGCGGAGCTTCTGAATGAATATGCGGGAAGACCGTCCAGGCTGTACTATGCGGCTCATATGACAGAGGATCTCGGCGGGGCAAAAGTGTATCTGAAGAGAGAAGATCTGAACCATACAGGCGCACATAAGATTAATAACGTGCTGGGGCAGGTACTGCTGGCAAAGAAAATGGGAAAAACCCGTGTGATCGCAGAGACAGGAGCCGGTCAGCATGGGGTGGCGACAGCTACCGCAGCTGCCATGATGGGTATGGAATGTGAAGTATTTATGGGAAAAGAGGATACGGAGCGTCAGGCGCTGAACGTGTATCGGATGCGCCTTCTGGGAGCGAAAGTTCATGCGGTTACTTCCGGAACTGCCACGTTAAAAGATGCAGTTTCCGAGACCATGAGAGAGTGGACAAACCGGATCGCAGATACGCATTATGTGCTGGGTTCTGCGATGGGTCCGCATCCGTTCCCGACGATTGTCAGAGATTTTCAGGCGGTAATTTCCAAAGAGATCAAGGAGCAGATTCTGGAGAAAGAGGGACGGCTTCCGGACGCTGTGCTGGCGTGTGTCGGCGGCGGATCGAATGCGATCGGAACCTTTTATAATTTTATCGAAGATGAAGGTGTACGTCTGATCGGCTGTGAGGCAGCTGGACGGGGTATTAATACGGCAGAAACTGCAGCAACGATCGCTACCGGAAAGCTTGGTATCTTCCATGGAATGAAATCTTATTTCTGCCAGGATGAATATGGTCAGATCGCACCGGTATATTCGATCTCAGCCGGACTGGATTATCCGGGTGTGGGACCGGAGCATGCCCATCTGTATGACACCGGACGTGCGGAGTATGTGCCGGTCACGGATGATGAGGCAGTAGATGCCTTTGAATATTTGTCTAAGGTGGAAGGTATTATCCCGGCGATCGAGAGTGCCCATGCAGTTGCGTATGCGAAGAAGCTGGTGCCGACGATGGGAAAGGATCAGATTGTAGTAATTACCATCTCCGGAAGGGGAGATAAAGACTGTGCAGCGATTGCCCGCTACAGAGGGGAGGATATCCATGAATAAGAGAATTACAGAGAGTTTTACAAAAGGGAAAGCATTTATTCCGTTTATTACCTGCGGGGATCCGTCACTGGAGGTGACAGAGCAGCTTGTATATGCCATGGAGGAAGCAGGGGCAGATCTGATCGAACTGGGAATCCCGTTTTCTGACCCGACCGCAGAGGGTCCGGTGATTCAGGCGGCAAATATCCGTGCACTGTCCGGTGGCGTTACGACGGACAAGGTTTTTGATATGGTTGAGAAGATCCGGAAGAATTCCAGTATTCCGATGGTGTTTATGACATATGCAAATGTAGTGTTTTCTTATGGAACAGAGCGTTTTGTGAAAAAGGCAGCAGAAGTTGGCATGGACGGACTGATCTTACCGGATGTACCGTTTGAAGAGAAAGAGGAGTTTGACGGAGTCTGCAAGGAGTACGGGCTGGATCTGATTTCTCTGATTGCACCGACTTCTCATGAGCGGATCTCCATGATTGCCAAAGAAGCTCAGGGGTTTGTGTACTGCGTTTCTTCTCTGGGAGTTACGGGTATGCGGTCTCAGATTACAACGGATATCGGAGCGATGGTGGAACTGGTGAAGAAGGCGAAGGATATTCCCTGTGCGGTTGGGTTTGGTATCTCGAATCCGGAGCAGGCAAAGAAGATGGCCGGTCAGTCGGATGGGGTAATTGTCGGATCGGCGATCGTGAAGCTTTGCGGACAGTATGGGGTGGAGTGTGTTCCTTATGTGAAGGAGTATGTGAAATCTATGAAGGATGCTGTCAGGGAGGCTTAGGTTTTCTTGTAGTTTTCTTTTACGCCGAACGAAATGGAGCGCCTGCCCGTAAGCTGCAGACAACCGCTGGTAACGCAAATCTGAGCTAATCGTTAACTGCATCTAAGACTCTCGCGAGAGCGCTCGAGCCTAAGATTCCGTAAACGATGGATCTCATCTTTGCTAAGGGCACCAGCAAAAGGCTGTCTGCAGCTTACGGGCAGGCGCTCCATTTCTGCGGATTGGTGGACGAGAGGGTCTTGATGTGAGTGTTTCCTTTACGGTGTTGATGCCGGCTTTTTTCGATTGAGGTTGTTGAGTCATTTCAGTTTACTTATGTCGAATAGAAATTTAACAGTGGAAGGAGCAGGTTCTGGGGTGGGGCAACACTTTGTGGGCGGTTAGGGCAAGCTTTAAGATCCGACGCTTACGCAGGCTTTCACGATGGTCAGCTGGCCATCGTGAATATAGCCGAAGTTAGCGGCTAGCTTAAAGTTCCCCTGCCCATGTTGCCCCACCCCAGAACCTGCTCCTTCCACGTCCGGGTTTCAAGACACTACAACATACATAATCCTACACATCCAACTGAGTCATAGGGATACACCAGAGGGGGAAGAATATTCGATATTTGAATTTACACATGTGAAATGTAAACTTAAAATTAAAATGAGTTGACAATTAACACTTTTATGTGTTAAAGTGATATCCGTACGAAAAATGAAAGGGCATTTTGCCCGTGACAAATGAAAGGATATGTTATGAATTCCGAATTTTATGAAAAAGAAGTACCTGTTCTTTCCAGGGAGGATGCGATCGCTATATTGAACACGCCGGATGAAGAACTGGATGTGCTGATCGATCGCGCGAAGAGTTTACGATATCGATATAAGGGGAATCGTGTAAGTATTCATATTCTTACCAATGCCCGCAGCGGCAACTGTTCTCAAGATTGTGCTTACTGTGCACAGTCATGTCGTTCTACCGCAGATATTGATAAGTACAAATGGGTAGATGAAGATAAGCTGTATCAGGATAATGATTTCGTAAATGAGTATCATTTATCCAGACATTGTATCGGTCTGAGTGGTATGAAATTTACGGATAAAGAGATTGAAGAACTTGCCCGCCGGATCCGGAAGATGAAAGAACAAGGAACGCATCTTTGCTGCTCCATCGGTTTTCTGACAGAAAAACAGGCCAGAATGCTCAGGGAAGCCGGTTTGGACCGGATCAATCATAATTTGAACAGCAGTCGTTCTTATTATCATAATATTTGCAGTACACATACTTTCGAGCAGCGTGTACAGAATATCCGCATGCTTCAGGAAATTGGTTTTGAAATCTGCAGTGGCGGGATCATCGGTATGGGTGAAAGTAAAGAAGATGTAGTTGACATGCTCCTTGAACTGCGTGAGATTCAGCCGGAGGCACTGCCGATCAATTTTCTTCTGCCGATCAAAGGAACTCCGCTTGGAGATGCCGATATCTCCATGCTGACAACCGAATACTGCATGAAAGTTCTCTGCCTTGCAAGACTTCTTGTGCCAAAAGCAGATATCCGCTGCGCCGCCGGAAGAGAAGTATATTTTAAAGGGGAAGAAAAGAAACTGCTTAGCGTAGTGGATTCTATCTTTGCTTCAGGTTATCTGACAGAAGGTGGTCAGGGGATCGAAGATACTCTGAAAACGATTACGGATGCCGGATTTACTTATGAGATTGAATCAGCATAATTGACAAACTTTAGAAGGAGAAGTATTAACATGAATCAGACACAAAGCAGTACGATATCCCGCAGTAAAACCTATGAAATAACCATAACAGCTCTGATGACAGCAGTCACCTGTATTCTTGCTCCGATGTCCATTCCAATCGGGCCGGTTCCGATTTCATTCACCAATCTGGCGATTTATCTGTCCCTGTATCTTCTCGGATGGAAAAAAGGAACCATCAGTTATCTGATCTATCTTTTGATCGGTCTTGTTGGGCTCCCGGTATTCTCCGGTTTCACTGGTGGTCCGGCGAAATTGGCAGGGCCTACAGGTGGATATATCATCGGATTTATCGTAATGACAGTCATTGCCGGACTGTTTATCGACAACTGCCGCAAACCATGGATCCAGCTTATCGGTATGATCGTCGGAACCATCGTATGTTACCTTTTCGGAACCGTATGGTTCTGTATAGTTGCAGGTTACACCTTCCAGGCAGCTCTCGCAGTCTGTGTAATCCCATTCATCCCTGCAGACCTGGTAAAAATGATTATTGCAATGATCATCGGACCGATGATAAAGAAAAGAATACGGTAATTGCAGCAGATGGCAAGGTCTCGCACAAGTACAGACTTTGACTCGTTGCTCGCGTAAATAAAAATGCTCCTGATTAATTATCAGGAGCATTTTTATTTACGCATCCAACTGCACAATCGCAGCAATCGTTCTCTCATATTCTTTCGTAACCGCATTCATCATACTCTCACCGTCTGGCAGGTTGCCTGTGCGGAGGACTTCGGTGATGGCGGCTGCGGTTTCATAGAGAGGGGTGAATCCCAGGTTCTGTGCGACACCTTTTAAAGTGTGGGCGGCACGGAACGCTTCTTTTGTATTTTTTTCTGCAAGGCTGTTTTTCAGCTGGGAAAAACTGGGATCGTCAGGAAATTTCAGGACGAATTTGGCGATCAGTTTTTCATTGCGGAGACGTCCGAAGACTTCTTCGTAATCCGCGCCCATAGCCTGATAACATTCATTGATATTCATACTTGCAATTCCTTTCTGCATCTGGTACATCGTTTTCGAAATAACTGTAGCATTCATTTGTCTGTGAATCCGATTGCACAGTTAAAAAAGCCTCAGCGTAGCCCGCTACGCCGCCCTCATTCGGATAAAATCTCCCACAAACTGAGACTCGCAGCTCACGAAAAGCCTTTTTCAGACGCGCTCTAGTGTATCGAACAGGAGCAAACAACTGTCTGTTATACGAAAAAATGCTATAATTAATTTTATTATATAAGTATGTACACACAAAAACAAGAAAATTTATAATAATTTAAGAAAAAGTAATGGTTTTTGTAATGTTTTCTGCTTTCTACAGATGAAATACTTTGGTTGCGATAAAGAAGTAAATCATAATGGAGCTTGCATCGACTATGGTAGTGATCAGCGGAGAGGCCATCAGTGCCGGATCCAGGCCGATTTTTTTTGCGCACATCGGGAGGATGCAGCCGAGTAGTTTTGCGGAAATAACGGTTGCGACCAGGGACAGGGCGATGACGACTGCCATACCTGCCTGTTGATAGGTCAGATAGATCCGAAGTCCGTTAGCGACAGCCAGAACGACACCTACGATCAGGGAAACACGGAATTCTTTACAGATGACACGGAAAAAGTCCTGGTAGGTTACCTGGTTCAGGGCGATCCCGCGAATGAACAGAGAGGAACTCTGAGAACCGCAGTTTCAGCCGGTGTCCATCAGCATGGGGCTGCAGGATCAACGAAGCCAGATCGCAGCGCAAGCGTCTTCA
>ENA-OQLI01001831-OQLI01001831.1-human-gut-metagenome-genome-assembly--contig:-NODE-1831-length-12974-cov-3.234062_pt1 | contig 12974 bp, 9 predicted proteins | sample MGYA00242805_ERZ504812 | MGnify/ENA primary metagenome ERZ504812 (study PRJEB26092, sample SAMD00036430) | human gut metagenome | host: Homo sapiens | study: EMG produced TPA metagenomics assembly of...
GGGCGAAGCCGTTCCGTATTTTGCCTGCATTCTGCGTGCCCAATTATGGGCTGACACCGATTTCGGAGAGCATGTGTGAATCGCCTTTGCGCTGCCGGTGCGTGGTTGCAGAGGATGCCGGATTTGCCCGGAAGCGGGTCGATTATATGATAGATGTCATAAGGAAAACCCCTTCGGTTCGGAACCCGAACCGAAGGGGTATAAAGTAGTTGGCGAAGTATTCATCCCGCTTATCTGCGGAAGCCGCGTCCGGGTAATTTGGGCATTTTCATATTGCCTCCGGCGACGGCCTTCATCATCTTGTGCGTGTCTTCGAACTGCTTCATCAGTTTGTTCACCTCGGCCATCGTCGTACCGCTGCCTTTGGCGAGCCTTTCGCGGCGCTTGGCGTCGATGATTTCGGGTTTCTCGCGTTCGAGGGGAGTCATCGAGTTGATGATCGCTTCGGTCTGCTTGAATACGTCGTCCGAGATCTCGACATTCTTGAGAGCCTTGCCCATACCGGGGATCATCGAGGCCAGGTCCTTGAGGTTGCCCATCTTCTTGATCTGCGCGATCTGCCCCATGAAATCGTTGAAGTTGAACTGGTTCTTGACGATCTTCTTCTTCAGGCGGCGGGCCTCCTCTTCGTCGTACTGCTCCTGGGCGCGTTCCACGAGCGATACCACGTCGCCCATGCCCAGAATACGGTCGGCCATACGTTCCGGATGGAATACCTGGATGGCATCCATCTTCTCGCCGCTGGAGATGAACTTCAGCGGTTTGTTCACCACCGCACGAATCGAGATCGCCGCACCGCCGCGCGTATCGCCGTCGAGTTTGGTGCGCACCACGCCGTCGACATCCAGCCGCTGATTGAACTCGCGGGCCGTATTCACGGCATCCTGACCCGTCAGCGAATCGACCACGAAGAGCGTTTCGCCCGGTTTCACGGCCTGTTTGATCGCCGTGATCTCCTGCATCATCGCCTCATCGACGGCCAGACGGCCCGCCGTATCGACGATCACGACGTTGAAACCGTGCTGACGGGCGTATTTGATGGCATTTTCGGCGATCTGCACCGGATTTTTATTTCCTTCTTCGGTATAAACCTCGACTCCGATCTGTCCGCCCAACACCTTGAGCTGGTCGATGGCCGCAGGACGATCGACGTCGCCCGCCACGAGCAGCACCTGGCGCCACTTCTTGCTCTTGAGCATCGCCGCCAGCTTGCCCGAGAAGGTGGTCTTACCGGAGCCTTGCAGACCGGCGATCAGGATGACCGCAGGCGTGCCCTCCAGCTTGATGTCGGTCGCCGTGCCGCCCATGAGTTGTGCCAACTCGTCGCGCACGATCTTGGTAATCATCTGTCCCGGCTTGACGGACTTGAGCACGTCTTGTCCCAGGGCCTTCTGCTTCACCTCGTCGGTGAAGGATTTGGCTACCTTGTAGTTGACGTCGGCGTCGATCAGCGCCCGGCGGATCTCCTTGAGGGTTTCGGCGACGTTGATTTCGGTAATGCGGCCTTCGCCCTTGATCAGCTTGAAGGACCGTTCGAGTTTATCGGTTAAGTTTTCAAACATAGTTTCGGTTCGTTATCTCATGCCGGGAAACGGTGCCGCCCGACATGGAACATTTCGGTATTACGGAGCTGTCGTTGCGACTGTTTTTTTCGATTCGGCCAAAGTTAAAGCGGTGTCGGGCAAATTGTTTTCCCTGTTCGGCCGTTGCAGGTCCGCCCCGGATTTTTCGCTTGCAAATATATAAAACTATTCGCAGAATCGCAACGGAGGTCCCGATTTTCCTCGGTGTCGGCGACAAAGATAAACCCCCTCTGAAAAGAGGGGGCTATCGGGAGTCGAATCCGTTTATTGCCTTACGTACAGCAATCGGTCGATTTGTGAAACGTTCTGCTCGGTTATCTCTGCTTCCGGATTGATCTTGATCGCGTATTTCTGAACGAATTTATAATCGATTTGGATCGGGTTATCGTTCAGTTGGGTCACTTCCGGCGGGTAGCAGACGATGCAGTCGTCGTCGAGGGGCAGTGTGGGCATCGGGTGCGAGTTCCACGTTTCGGTATGCTCGGAGTAGAGATTGCAGTAGGGTGGCTCGATCTTGAGCCGGAATTTCTCCGTGAAACAGTTGTATTCGAATGTAAAGGTATAGGTGAGGGGACTCGTAATATCTTTGCCGTCATCCTCTTTTTCCTGCGTTACCGAGATAAGTTCGAAATCGTCGATATCTTGCTGTGTGACGTGGATATATCCCAGATGCTCTTCGGGCAGCGTAATTTTCACCTGCCTGTATTCCGTCGTTTCTTTGGCGGTTCCGTCGGAGAGCGTATTGAGGATTTTGGCGTAGGAAGTATAGGCGTTCGGCAGCACGATATGCTCGCCTTCGGGATCGTCGCCGTCGAAGATATAGCCGAGCGTCCCCTCTTCGATGATCTTTTGGTCGGTCAGGTAGGCCAGATAATCGGGTTCCGGAGAGGGCGTAGTGCCGTAATGGAGAGTGTATTCGGTCTGGGTGGCGATCGAGATATTTTCCATACTTTCGGGGTTGTGGAAGGTTGAGGTGACCACGATCGTGCTGACGCGCCCCTCGTTGTCGAACGTGTATTGATACTGGCTGTTTTTGTATTTTGTCTGCTGGCTCGCGGGCAGGTGCTTGGTCGTCGTACCGCTGATACCGAGCAGGCATCCTATGTCATCGACACCCGCTATCGCGAAGCTGCCTATATCGATGCCGTTCCAGGGGTTGAGGAATTGTGTATAGGTATAGGAGAAACAGTAACTGCTTGCGGATGCCGTGATGCTCGTCAGATCTCCTGCCTCCCATTTGTATTTCGACCTGAGGTTTTCCAGGGCCGTTCCAGCCAGATAGAATTCTTTGGTTGCGAGGGTCCCGTCGGGATTGTAAATGAAGACATCCCTATTGTCGTCGAAATAGCTGTATTGTGAAATCAGACCGCTTTTATTCAGCTGGTAGCTCTCCGACCGGTCGTCTTTTGTTATTCTGGGAATGCTGCTGTAACTCGTAATTTCGATGTTGTATTGTGAGAGCGAGAATTTATTGGCTTCCCAGTTGAGAACCGTCTTGCTGGAACCGTTGAGCTTGTCGGGTTGATTCCGGTCGAACGTGTAGTAGTTAAAATTGGTCAGCACGCCCTGTGCGTCGTAGATGAGGTCGATGTATCCTTGGGTTGTGCTCTCCTCTGTGCCGTCTTCGGTGGTGGTTTTTTTATTCTCCGAAACTTCGATGTAGGTCAGCCGGTTTTCGGGCGATATTTCGGGATGTTCCGGTTTTGCTGGTTCCTCGCTCGTTCCGGTGCCCTGTTGGGTGATGGTGACGGCTGCAGATTCTGTGCCGCAGAGAATGGTGATGACGGCTTTTCGGGAAGTTGGTTGGATATTTTCCGTAAGTGTGGCGGTAATGGTGTTTTTACCGGCACTGCCGAAGGTCGGCGAGAGGGTGATCCAAGTGTCGCCGCTACCGGGGGACTCTACCGAGGCCTGCCACTCTCCGGTAGTTTCGAAACTTACCGTGTGTTTCAGTCCGCTGTCGGCCGCGATCGTTGCGGATAATGCTTCCTGGGCGATCAGAATGGCCTGTTCTTCGTCGATGTTGCTGTCGGTGCAACTTCCCCCCCCCACGTTAATCCCATAAGGGTTACGATTGTTAATAGCTTTTTCATACGATAAAAAGGTTAGTTAATGGAAAAAATTGGTTGGTGAGCCGATTGATGTCTGACTCTGTGACGAATATAACAAATATTATCGTAACTGCCAAATGGAAATCTTCAGAAAGTCGATTTCTACTCCGGTCGGCGATCCCTGCGGGGATCGGCAGTGGCCCGCTGCACATTTTCCGTACAGTCGTTTGTACGGGTGAAAAACAAACCCCTCCGAGTTTTTGGAGGGGTTGTCTGATGGGGCTGTGCCCCGTGTTTTCGGTTTAATAGTGTGCGACGTACATATGACGGCTCAACAACTGGTAGTCGTATTCCGTAGGCTCCACATCCCGATTGACCTGGAAAAGATACTCCTGTCGGTAGTAGTATTCGCTCATAGGGCCGTTTTCGTCCGTATTTTCACCCATATACCGCAGTTCCGGTTCGGATACCGTGAAACAGTTCTTGTCTAGCGTAAGCATCGGCATCCAGTGGGTTTTCTGTTCACTGGTCGCAGGATCGAAGACTGTGCAGGAAGGATAGAACACGTCGAATTCCAGATTGACCGTGAAGCAGTTATATTCCAGCGTATAGACGAAACGGTGGGGGTTTATCTCGTTTTCACCCAGCGGAATCTCGTTGAAAGAGGTCGAAACGAGCCGGAAGTTGTCCGCTTCGTCCTGCGTGATGTAAAGGTAGCCTAATACAGGACCTTCCTGAGTCGAGGGATTGATGTTGATCTGCCGATATTCGGTTTTTTCGCAGGTTCTGCCGTCGGACATCGTGCTGCGGATCTTGGCATAGGAGGTGTAGGCGTTTACACCGTACCATTTTTCGTCCGGATTGTCTTCCGAGAATGTATAGGGAAGCGTTCCTTCGTCCACGACTTCCTGTTTGGTCAGGTAGGGGATGTAATCCGGTTTCGAAACGGTTTGGGGACCGTAGTGGAGCGTATATTCCGTGCGCTCGCTGCCGCTGCCGCCGCCGTCCTGCCAATTTTCTTCGGTCACGATCGTGCTGACGCGGCCTTCGGCGTCGAACGTGTAGGTGTAGGTCGTAGTGCTGTTGCCGTCTTGACGGCTGGCGGGCAGGTTCTTAACGGTCGTACCGCTGATGCCGAGCAGCATGGCGGATTCCTCTGCATCGCCGATCATGAAGGCGCCTATGTCGATGCCGTTCCAGGGGTTGAGGTGTTCGGTGTAGGAGAATGTCGTTGTTTCGTTATCCCGTCCGTCGATGGTCGAAATGGAAACGATGTTGCCGTCCTGCCAGGTAAGTGTCGCGGTAGAATTCGCTTCGGGATAGGAAGGGTCGCGGTATTCCGAGCGAGCCAGCGTGCCGTCGGCGTTGTAGGTGAAAGTCTGGCTGGCGCCGTCCGGGTCGGTGTAGCCGCTTACCAGACCGCTTGCATTCAGGCGGTATTCCTTAGCGTATTCGCCCGAGTTGGGAAGGGGCATTCCTTCGTAGCTGCTGCCGTCGATTTCGAACCATTTTTCTTCGTCCGTGATTTTCCCTTCGCTTCGTTTGAGCGTCCTTTCATAGGAGGCATTGATTTTGTCGGTCTGTTCCGAATCGTAATCGTATTGGTCGTAACCGGTCAGAAGACCTTCGGCATCGTATTCGAAGAGCATGTAGCTCTTGTCGGTGCTGGAACCGTCGCTGTAAACCTCGGTGTAGGTCGTTTCTACCCAGGTCAGCCGGTCTTCGGGTGCTACGTCGGGATGTTCGGGCTTTTGAGGATTGTCGGGGTCATTCGGGTCGTCCGGGTCTTCCGGTTCGTCTTGTCCCACGCCCCGCTGGGTGATGGAGATATTCGCGGATTCTCCGCCGCAGGAGATGATGACGACCGCCTGGCGGGATTCGGTCGTTTCGTTTTCAGTGAGCGTGACGGTAATCGTGTGCTTGCCGGCGTCGCCCGAAGTGGGGTTGATGGAGATCCAGCTTTCGGCACGCGAGGTTTCACGCACGGATGCCGTCCAGCTCTGGGTCGTTTCGAAACCGATGGTATGGGACAACGCATCGGCCGAAATCGAGGCCGATAAGTTATCCTGAGGAATCAGAATGTTCTGAAACTCATCTGTTTCGCTGTCGCTGCAACTCCCCCCCCCAGCGCCAGGGTGATGAGAGCCGAGAAAATGAACAGTTTTTTCATACGATAAAGAATTTGAACGATAATTGGTTAAGTAAGTCGGGCAATTTTGTCCGATCGTTGCAAAGATACGAATAAGCCGAGCGCAAAAGCAAATTTTATTTGTATTTTGCTGAGGCGGAATGCTTGAACGACGTTAAAGATTAGAAAAAAGCCGGGTGCGGCAGCAAGTTTATCTGCACTTTGTCGGATCGAAGCGTTTGAGGCGAAGCCAAAGATTATGAAAATGCCGAACAGAAATACAAATACAAATATATTTGTATTTTGACGGAGTGGTCCGGAGATCGTGCCCGTATGGGTATTTTCGTCTGTCGAATGGGAGGGTGGATGGCATTCGATCGTGCCGTCGGTGGCTGCGGAGGTTGCAGACGGACGGAAAACAGGGGCGATTGTCTGTGAACGGCGGGCGGATGCGGTTTACAGCAGCCCCGCTTCGTAATAGAGAACGATCTGTTCGAGTACCTTGTCGTCCCCTTCTCGGTCGTATTCCGACTTGAGATTCTGTCCGAAGATACGCGATACGCTTTGCCAGAATCCCGCGACGAAGCCGCCCCGGAACTCCCGGAGGATTTCGTAAGCCGTGTATTTCGTTTCCCGGTCAATCAGCTTCAGAAGCACGCGGCCCTGGGTACGGGTCATGTGTTTCAGCACGGGCGTGTACTCCTTTTTGATCGCTGCGGCGATGCCTTTGATGTATTGTTTCTGTTCCTTTTTCGTTTCGAGCCGGAGCAGTTCCGCCTCCATTTGAACCATTTGTGCTTTGGCGGCTTGGGCTACGGGATAGACTTTCTTCACCGCTTCGACCAGTTTGCGGTAACGGCGCAGGTCAGCTTTTTTGCTGAATACGAAGACGGGTTTTATGGGGACGACCGAGATCGTGTCGCCGTCGGGTCCGATTTCGAAAGAGGTGTGCCATCGGCCCGGCTGTCCGTGTCGGGCCGAAGCCTGCCCGGGCAGGGAGAGCAGCAATACCAGGGATAGGAAAAACCACTTTTTCATCGGAACCGGAATTTTCGTACCTTTGTCAGGATGAAACACAAGGGCGGAGAGGGCGCTTCTGTCCGAAGCGGACGGATTTCGAATCCTCTTCGCAATTCAAAGATAGTGAAATGTGAGGGCAATTGTGAGAACTTGTTCTCGAAAATTGCCGAACCGAATCCTATCTTCTGCCAAAGATAGTGAAAGCCGAGCGAAAACGGGACTTGTTCCCGGTTTTCCGAGGCGCCTCCTATCTAAAGCTATGTTCAAAGATAATGATTCTGAATTATTAACGCAATAAAAAACGGTTGTATTATGATGGAAAAAGGACTTTCTGCACAAAGTAAGGTAACGGTCGATGGCGGCAACGTGGCTGCAACGATGGGATCGGGCGACTTGCAGGTATTCGCTACGCCGGCTATGGTGGCCCTGATGGAAAATGCGGCGATGAAGGCTGTGGCTGACCATTTGCCGGAAGGTTCGACGACCGTCGGTGCCGAGATGAACGTGACCCATATCAAGCCTTCGGGCGTCGGTGCCGAAATCGTCGCATCCGCCGTGCTGACCGAAGTCGAAGGGCGTAAGCTCACCTTCAATGTCGGGGCCCGCGATGCCGAAGGGATGATCGGCGAGGGGGTTCACGTCCGCTATGTCGTTGATCGTGAGAAGTTCATGTCCAAAGTTCGCTGATGCGGAATCTTGTCCCGGAAGCAACGGAAGGAAAAAGTAAAAAAGGCTGTCCAACAAGTTTTTTAATCCTTTTAGAATCGCGTATTCGGAAAAGCTCTCGAATAAGCAGTACAAATAAAAAAGGGCTGTCTGAAACTTGTTAGACAGCCCTTTTTTTGTTGTTATGCTCTTTAGCCCAGCAGCAAATGTTCGAGGAAAATAACCAGCATGCCCGCGAAATACCCGGCCAATGCCAGCAGCGTGATTTTACGCAGGTACCAGCCGAATTCGATCTTTTCCAGTCCCATCGCCACTACTCCTGCGGCCGATCCGATAATCAGCAGGCTGCCGCCCACGCCGGCGCAGAAAGTCAGCAGGTGCCAGAAGATACCGTCCTGTACGAACGCCTGCATATAAACCGGGTCGAGGCTCGAGGCCAGGGCTGCCGTATCGACGACGGGGTACATACCCATACAGGCAGCCACCAGCGGCACGTTGTCGATTACGGCCGACAGCAGACCGGTGATTCCGGCGATCGTATAGACTTCGTGTACGTTTTTGTCCAGGAAGTCGGCGAAGTCGGTCAGCAAACCGGCGCTCTGCAATGCTGCGACCGACATCAGAATACCCAGGAAGAAGAGGATCGTGGGCATATCGATATGTTTGAGTACTTTCGACACCCGGTTTTTGATAGATTCCTCCGTGTTCGGTTTGTGGTCATAGACGAGCTCCGTGAAGACCCACAGCACACCCAACGATATCAGCATGCCCAGGTAGGGCGGCAGTCCCGTTACAGCCTTGAATATGGGCACGAACAGCAGCCCGCCGACACCGAGAACGAGAACGAAGTGGCTGAAGCGCGGGCCGACGAACGGCGGCAGCTTGGGCGCCGTGTCTAATTTTTCGGGATGCGCGTTTTCGTCGGGAATATAACGGCAGGCGATGGCCGTGGGAATGATTACCGATACCAGGGCCGGGAGGAACAGTTTGGCCACGAGCAGGCCCGAGGTGACGTTGCCCCGCATCCAGAGCATGATGGTCGTTACGTCGCCGATGGGCGAAAAGGCACCGCCGCTGTTGGCCGCGATGACGATAACGCTGGCGAAGATCCATCGTTCTTTCTGTCCGCTGATCATACGCCGCAGCAGCATGATCATAATGATCGTCGTGGTCATGTTGTCCAGCACGGCGGACATAAAGAAGGTGATGATCGATAGCAACCAGAGCAGTTTGCGTTTGTTGCGGGTTTTGATGTGGTCGGTGATGACGTGGAATCCTCCGTGCCGGTCGATCAGTTCGACGATGGTCATGGCGCCGATCAGGAAGAAGAGTATTTCGCTCGTATCGCCGAGTTGCTCGATCAGTTGCGTGCCGATCTGGGCGTCGTTGCCCAGCAGACTCAATACCGTCCATAACGCACCGCACATCAGCAGGGCGATCGCGGCCTTGTCGATGCGTAGTTTGTGTTCGAGCGCGATGCAGAGGTACCCGAACACAAAAATCAGAATCATGGTTATAATCATATCTTACTGCATTGAATTATCGATTTTATCGATGGAGTCGGAGCGCCGCAATCCCTGTGCCGTAGTGGGTGAGTCCGGTGATTCGGGCCTTTATTTTTCACTTTTTTCGTGGAAATTTTTCGCAGGCTTACCATTCGCGGAGGATTTTTTTTGAAATTTCGATTCTTTGCCGTACCTTTGCACCTGCTTTCGAGCATCGGATTGAACTATGGTGTAATGGTAACACAGCAGATTTTGGTTCTGTCGTTCCTGGTTCGAGTCCAGGTAGTTCAACACTGTCGTTCGTAGCCGAAGTCGCTGCGACGGGAAAGGCCGGATTTCAAAATCCGGCCTTTTTGTTTTCGTGCATGGCACAAGCGGCGAATAGGCGCGTCGGATCCGATGTTTCAAACGCTTGATAATAAAGTATATAATCATCTTTGTTTTTGTTGGCGCATCCTTTTCTCATCGGGTTGCCGCTTTCGAAAGACGTTGTTGGGCGTGCCGTCGGATCATCGTATTTTTCCGAAAAGGTTTCTGCTTTTGCCTCTGCCGGGGTGGGCAGCACTTTCCTTTTCATTTAATCGCCCGTTACCACAATCGGGCCGGGCGACCGACAGACATCGGCAGCGCCATTTCCGGGAGCGGTGCGACTGACGGTATAGCTGCTTTTGTTTTTCCTTTGTTTCCCCGGATTTTGGAGAACCGGACCGTTCTCGGGTTTCGTCGTAGCCGTTATTGTCCGAGGGCCTGACGCCAACGCCTTTGCCAGCTGGTCGGGACAGGATGTTCCCCGGCCTTTGCAGTCGATGCCTTCGAGACGTGCGATCACGTCGGCAGCCTGCATCCCGCGCGTCAGCAGACCTATTCCCTGGGTATTCCCGTGACATCCGCCTTCGAAGCGGACGCTTTTGACGATATCTCCCTCCAATTCGATTTCGATGGATTTCGAACAGGTACCTTGTGTCTTATAAGTGAATTTCTTTGCCATTTCGAAAGAATTTCGTACGCAAATATACGAATAAATGGATATTTTCAGCGTCCGATGTGTCGGCGTGTGTGTTTCCGTGCGTACCGGGAATCCATGGCTTTTGCGTATTCGAATCCGTCCCTCTTCTCTTGAGCCTCTTATTTTCGGTTTTTTGATTCTGGCCGGCCGGTTTGGTTTTGCTATTTATTTCGGGCGACGACCGGATAATCGTATGTAAAACTCCCCTTCCCGATCACGGGAAGGGGAGTTCTCTTGTCTCAGTACTTTTTTATTTCTGCTGTTGCTGCTGCAGGTCGCTCGTGTCGGCGACGACCATGTTTTTGTCGATGCGGAGCGTGACGTTGCCGTCCACTTCGATCAGGAGGGTCGTCTCCTTGATCTCTTTCACTACGCCGTAAATACCGCCGGCCGTGATGATCTTGTCGCCTTTCTTAAGGCCGGCCCGGAATTGAGCCATCTGCTTGCGTCGCTTCGATTCGGGGCGCCACATGAAGAAATACAGAACCAGAATCATCAGGCCGAGCATGATGAAGAGCGAATAGCCGCCGCCAGCCTGCGGTGCAGGTGCTGTCGCTTGAAGTAAGTTAATCATAGTTTTCTATTAATATTAATGTTTAGTCTTTTCTTTGGATCGGGACGAGCCGGGACAGGCGACGTGCCGAACTTAATTCTCGTTTTTTCTTCCGGACAGGACGCTTCCATCTGATCCTCGGCTGTTTCGATCATCGGTTGCTCTCATCTTTTCGGACCGGTAGCCTGTCTTTTGCAAAGATTGCCGAACTGCCTCCTGTTCCTGCAAAGATAGTGAAAGCCGAGAAGAAAACGGGAGCTTGCTCGCAGTTTTCCGAGGCGTATCCTATCTTCTGCAAAGATAGTCAAAGCCGGGTGTCGCACCAAATTATTCGAACGCTGGCGGCAGGTTCTGCCCGAACCGGTTCTTCCCGATCGAAACTCGCACGTACCGGGGATTCCTTCGAATATATCGGGGGATCCGTATTTCGGTTGCCTCCGTCGGATTTTCCGGTAAATATAGTTAAAATTTGCAGGAGTCGCAGCCGTTCGGCGCTCCTTTCCTGCGAATTAACAATTTCTTAATCGACAACGGCTTCGATGTAAATCCGTAACGGCTCCTCCGATCCCGACGCATAGAGTTTCAACAGTTTCATCTGCCAGCCGTGCTCGCCCCGCGAGTCGAACCGGACGCTGAACGGGATTTCCTCGCCCGGCTTCAGGGGCCGTCGGTCGAATTCCGGGGTGACACATTCGCACGAAACCTCGTAGCGGGTCACTACCCATGTCCGGGACGAAGTATTTTGCAGCCGAAACCGTTTGATGCCTGTTTCGCCGGAGTGGAGCCGTCCGAAACGGATCGTGTCCGAAGTACCTTCGGTGAGCGTTTCATCCGATATTTCGAGTGTCGGCCCACTCTGGACACTGCTCGTCCGGCGGGACTGACAGCCGATGACGAGGGCTACCAGCAATATGCAGAAAATGTGCCGCATCATATCAGTCCCCGTCCGGTTTTTTTGAGTTTTCCCTCTTCGGTCAGCGCTTCCACGATCTTATCCAATACGCCGTTGATAAAGGTGCTGCTGCCGGGCGTAGAGTAGAACTTGGCGATGTCGATGTATTCGTCGAGGGTTACTTTCACCGGAATCGAAGGAAAGGAAACCAGCTCGGTGATCGCCGTGGCCATAATCAGGTTATCCATGAAGACGATACGCTCCACGTCCCAGTTGCGCGTAAATTTTTCGATGTATTCCAGCCGCTCGTTGTAGTTGATGAGCGTCTTTTCGAACAGCGTTTTGACGAATTCGGCGTCCTCGTCGCTTTTGAATTCGGGCAGCATCTTCACGTGCGCGTGGGACTGGCGCATGTTGGAGATCGTGCGGATCACGAGCGTCAGAACGAATCCCAGGTCGTCGCTCCAGAGGATCGACTGCTCTTCCAGTACGTCGTCCAGCATGGGACAATCCTGCAACTCCTTTTCGAAGAAGGTGGCCAGAAGCGCTGCGTCGGCTTTGAACGAACTTTCCGAAGCGCTCATGTAAGCCTGGAAATAGTCCGTCGCCGCGAGTTGGTTGTAAAGTGTGCGGATGAGTTCGGGATATTTGCTCCAGCCGAGTTTACGGGCTGCCATTCGGTCATTCACCGTGTCGCTGTCGGCGATCATACGGATCACGGCGTTGTCGATGAAGCGGGTGTTGGGGTGGAGGTCTTCGTAGGTCGGCAACTTTTTCTGTTTGGCCAGCTCCTGACGTTGCTGGGCATAATGCGCCAGTTCGACCGGAAGGGTCATCATCTGGAAATAAAGGTCATAGGTCTTGTCGATCGAATTCATCATGTTCTTTTCCGACGCGATCATATTGTCCGAGTCGGATTTGAGATGCGCATATAGGGCCTTTATCGCCTTGATTCTAAGCTGTCTTCTACTTAACATATATTTTCAGAACTTTGCGGCAAACGGGATTACCTGCCGTTTGTCCGGTTTGCTTCGTGCCGGGAGGCGTGCGGGCTGCTTGTAAAACGAAGTCGCGTTTTGCCGGGCGCGATTCGCCCCGATACGAAAATTACCGGACAAAGGTAGGAAAAAAAGCGCTTGCCGCAACCTTTTTGCGCTCCTCGGACATAAATAATCTTATGCCGACTTTTTGGGCAGGAGTTGCCGCGCCGATTCGTTGTCGTGTCGGTTTTTCCTGCCGCAGAATGGATTCCGGGGTTGTTTGTTGCCCTTGTCCTGCCGTGCCCCTTTTTCCCCGGCAAAGTGCGAATAAATTCGTCTTTACTCTTTTACTCTCGGCTCATTCTTAATTTTTGTCCTTATTCGCTTGGGCAAAAGGCAGATAAATTTGCTTTTGTACCCGGCTTATTCGTAGCGTTGCATAAGATAGGATGCGATTCGGCAATCTTTGCGTGCAAGCCCGCACGATTGCTCTCGCCTTTCCCTGTCTTTGACATAGCTTTAGATTGGATGCGCCGAGAGAAAACTGCGAACAAGTTCCCGTTTTCTCCCGGCTTTCACTATCTTTGTAC
>ENA-OQLI01001837-OQLI01001837.1-human-gut-metagenome-genome-assembly--contig:-NODE-1837-length-12922-cov-3.593357_pt1 | contig 12922 bp, 13 predicted proteins | sample MGYA00242805_ERZ504812 | MGnify/ENA primary metagenome ERZ504812 (study PRJEB26092, sample SAMD00036430) | human gut metagenome | host: Homo sapiens | study: EMG produced TPA metagenomics assembly of...
TAGCGGGGTCGCTAGGCGACCCCGCTATCTTTAAGCTATCAGTTTTGCCTTAGGCGGAAACTACGTTTACGACCTTGCGACCGCGTTTGCGACCGAACTCGACGCAGCCAGCAGCTAACGCAAACAGGGTGTCATCTTTACCCATTCCTACGTTCGTGCCGGGGTGATATCTGCTTCCCCTCTGACGAACCAGGATTTCTCCGGCATTAACTACTTCGCCACCGTAACGCTTAATCCCCAGGTACTGCGGGTTAGAGTCACGGCCGTTAGAAGAGGAACCTAGCCCTTTCTTATGTGCCATTTTTCTTTTCCTTTCTTAGTTTCCCCGAGATTAGGCGATTTTGGTGATTTTAACTTGGGTCAGCTTGGCGCGATGACCCATCCGGCGAGTGTATCCGGTCTTGTTCTTGAACTTAAGAATCCGAACCTTTGGACCTTTTGTTTGTTCCAAAACTTCGCCAGTCACCTTGATTTTTTCCAAATCAGCGGCATCGGAGGTGATTTTGTCACCATCAACTACCATCACTGGAGCAAAGTCGATGCTGTCGCCAACTTCTGCTGCCAGTTTATCGACGACAACTATATCTCCGACGGAGACTTTTTCTTGATGTCCGCCCGCTTTGACAATCGCGTAGACCACTTTGCTGCTCATTTCCTTAGTCACGTACATTATTCTTTCTTTTTGAGGACGAGGGTTACCTGTTCCTCAAGAAGAATCAGTATCGACTAACTAGGCTAGCCGATACTGGCGGCGTTTATCAAACAAATTCCCTGTCCAGACGGTGTGTTATCTACCACCGAGATTCAAAGAAAGTGTTTGAACTACCTTTACGACAAACTGCCAGGCAGTTGCCGTCTGGGGTGGCTGACGGGGCTCGAACCCGCGACGTCCTGGACCACAACCAGGTGCTCTACCAACTGAACTACAGCCACCATGTATCGCTTAGCGACGACTATCCACTCTATCTAACCTGGAGCTGGAGATAAAATTTTTGCCACTAAGGACGAATATGTATCCGCTCACACCCACTATATATGCAGGTGAAAGCGATACGTCTACCAGAAAACTCGGTTACAAACCGCATCTGCGAAAGTTTGAATCCCATCGGGACGGGTACGCAGATATAAAGATCCGTCTACTGGAGATACTTCCATCAGGTAGAAGGAACCTTTCCCATCGGGAACTATATCTACCCGCAAGAACAGTAGATGCTGGTCATGCCCGAGACGGTCTTTAATCATGTGATGAATAGCTGAACGCACCTTTTCCCCAAAAATCCATTCTTCGGGCCTAGGTTCGCGGTTACCGGTAACTTCTTCTTCTGCCTGCAGCTCGGTAGTGTTCGGGTTGGTAAGCATTGCCGCTTTTTCTACTGAATGCGAGAGCACCCCATTCATATACACCAGCGAGTATTCACCGTGGGCATCTACTTCCGAGAGGTAACGTTGCACCATTACCGAGCGCCCCTCTTGCAGAAGGCGATAAGCATGAGTTATCGCTGCCATCCTCGCCATACCGTTATTTGCGTCGTAGCGCCCCATTTCGCGTCCCCCGGAGGAAACTGCCGGCTTGACTACGAACTCGCCATAGGCGGGAAAACGGGTATGTACCTGGTGTTTGTTTAGATTCTGTTCCGGTTCTAGCCAAGTTGTAGGAATTACCGGCACTCCCTGTCCTTGCAAATGGAGTAGGTAATGTTTATCGGTAGCCCATTCGCTCACATCTGCCGGGTTTAATAGGCGGGGAACGCTATGTGCCCATTTAACAAACTGTTCACGGTGGGTAGCATAGTCTCTAACTGAACGGATTACGCACACTCCGGCTTCTTCCCAATCCACCTGGGGATCATTCCAAATCGCAATCCGCGCGTCTAGCCCTCGTGAGTTAAGTTCCTCGACTAGCCCTGCCTCGTCCTCAGTCAAATTCGGATATTGCCCGCTGGTTACTAAGGTAACGCGTTTTTTCGCCATATCTCCAACCCTATTTGTTTACTTCTGTTTACCGCTAAATAAGTGCCTTGAATTGCCGGTGTTACTATCTCAGCCCTACCGGGCGCGCCAAGGCTAATGAAATCAATTCTTCCATGAGCTGCGAATAATCAACCCCCATATATTCCCACAGTTTCGGGTACATAGAAAATGGAGTAAACCCGGGCATCGTATTTACCTCATTGATTACTACCTGGTCTTTGGCGGTATCGACAAAGAAATCTACTCGAGCTAGCCCTTCGCAACCCAGCGCCTCGAAGGCTTGAGCAGCAAAAGTACGCACCTGGCTAGCTAAATGGGCAGGAATCTGTGCCGGTATTTCCAAAGCAACCGAGTCCTCTGCGAAATACTTGGTTTGGTAGTCATAGAAATCAACATCGCTTCGCATGGCTATCCGCCCTGGTTCGCTGGTGCGAGCCTGTCCGTCCCGCCCTTGCAGCACCGCGCATTCTACTTCTAGACCAGTAAGTTCTGCTTCTACAATCACTTTCGGGTCAATCTGTTGCGCCCTTTCAATTGCTTCTTCCAAAGCATCAGCTGAGTTTACTTTGCTGATTCCTAAGGACGAGCCGGCGCGGGCTGGTTTCACAAATACCGGCATTCCCAAGGGTTCCAGACGTTTAAGTACCGAGAATCGGTCTTGTTTCCACTGGGTGGTGCTCACGGTCTCCCATTTACCGGCTGGCAGTCCTGCCTGGTGTAATAATACTTTCGTGGTGGGCTTATCCATAGCCGCGGCCGAGGCCAGCACCCCGCAACCCACATAGGGCAGGTGCATCATTTCTAACAGCCCCTGCACGGTTCCGTCCTCTCCAAAAGACCCATGTAGAAGCGGGAATACCACATCAAAGGTTCCTAAATCACCAAGGGAAAACTCGCTGCCTAGCTGAGTGGGTAGGCTAATTGCTTTCCCAGTACCGGGAGCCAGGAATAGCTGCCGCTTGGCGGGAGGTACGCTCGCCACTTTACCTTCCCGGATTTGGAACTGCTCAGAGCTAAAATCGAGGGGTACCCATTGCCCTTGAGCAGTGATACCTACGGTTACTACCTCATAACGCTCAGGGTTGATTGCTTCTACCACTGCGGCAGCGGTCGCACAAGAAATCCCGTGCTCACCCGATTCTCCCCCGAACAGGACTAATACTCGGGGTTTCTGGTTTTCTGCTAACGCCATAGCTATCCTCTCTACACCAATCGCGCTCTAGGACCGTCGGTTACCCGCGGCCCAGAACTCAAAGATATTAACGCTTCTTCTAAAGTCTGTTTCCCACTGATTACCCGGTAGGCTGCGGAGGTAATCGGCATGGATACTCCCTTGCGGTGTGCCAATTCGCGCACTACCGGACAAGATCGCGCCCCCTCGACTGTGCCAGCAGATACTTTTAGCGCTTCGTCTATACTCATCCCTTGTCCTAGACGATAGCCGAATGAAAAATTTCTAGACGAGGACGAAGAGCAGGTTGCTACCAGGTCGCCAAGACCGGCCAGCCCCAGGAAGGTTTCTGATTTCGCACCCATCGCCACCCCTAGGCGCACCATTTCCGCTAGTCCGCGAGTAATCAGGAACGAGCGGGAGTTCACTCCCAGCCCGAGTCCTTCAGCTGCCCCCACTGCCATGGCGATAATGTTTTTTACTACTCCTCCGATTTCCACCCCGACTATATCTTCAGCCACATAGGGGCGGAAATAATGGGTATGGATTCTGGAAGCTACCAATCCAGCTCGCCAGGAATCTTGCCCGGCAACTGCCGCTCCGGTAGGTTCGTGACGAGCGATTTCTACCGAAAGGTTAGGTCCAGAAATCGCTACGATTCTTGAGGGATGGATTGCCCCGGCGGTGGCAATCACCTCGGTCATGGTTTGCAGACTTCCGGCTTCTAACCCTTTTACCAGCGATATTATGGTGGCGTTTAGAGTTAAAAATCCCCGTATCTGCTCCATTAGGGCTCGCACCCCGTTTGAGGGAATGGAGACCACCACCATGGTCGCGCCCTCGCAGACCCATTGTAAATCACTGGAGGCGCTTATTCCCTGCAGTTTTATATCGGGCACGTAGCGAGGATTTTCCCCCCGGTTGATTTGTTCTGCTAGTTCTGCCCTACGCGCCCAAAGCCTGACTTCATTCCCGGCGTCTACCAGTATTTGTGCAAATACGGTCCCCCATGCGCCTGCGCCGAGGACGGCGACTTTGCGACCTGAGGATGACATTACAAACTACCCTTCCTGCTTAGGGGTAGAGGGCGCGGCGGCGCTATCCAGCTTCAAATACGGGTCCAGTTCCCCTGGTTTGCGCTGGGTAGGCAGTTTTCCGGGATTATCGGCTCTCCAGGCTTTAGCTGCCGCAGCCAGCTGCTTCTTGGAGGGCAGACGCACAGATTTTCGGTCTAGAGGACGATGGGGCATTTTTGTTTCCCGGATTTGTTCTAGTCCGCGACAGATTGCGGTTTCAATTCTTGCGGTCGCCTGGTACCAGCTTTCAGGGTCATCGGCTCGCTCATAAAGGTCGGATAAATCTAATGGCGGTAGCGCCTTAACCCACACGTCTTTTTTACCTTTAAGATTGGGGTGTTTTCCATAACGGTCGAGGACGTCTTGGGCTCCCCACTGCACCACTGGCACTAGCGGAACTTGGGCTCGTAGCGCCCTCCGCGCCGCCCCGGTTTTCCTGCGCATCGGCCAAAAATCGGGGTCGCGGGTTAGGGTACCTTCCCCGTAAACCGTGATGCATTCTCCGGCTTGTAAACCTGCAATCGCGGCCGCTAGGGCGTCGCGTGATTGACTGGATTCTCGGTAAACCGGGATTTGCCCACAAGAACGCATAATCGAACCCAAAACCGGAACTCTGAACAGTTCTTCTTTACACAGAATCCGTACCGGATATCCGGCACTGGTCATGAAATGCATCATGGTCATGGAGTCAAACTCGGAAATGTGGTTTACTACCGCTACGAACCCGCCGTCTTTGGGCAGATTTTCCTGCCCTTCCCAATGCCGGCGAGTAAGCGCCCCCACCGGTATCCGCGCCACACGCACACAAAACTTATAGAAGCGAGAGAACTGCCCGGCCATAGTTACCCCTTATCTTTCCAGCTTTACTTGCGCACCTAACGTTCCCAGCTTAGTGAGGAAATGTTCGTATCCGCGGCTAATCATATCGATTCCATGCACTGTAGATTTACCCTCGGCGGCTAGTGCCGCAATCAGGTGCGAGAACCCTCCCCGCAGGTCGGGGATAGTAATATCGGCTCCATGTAACGGGGTCGGCCCGGAAATCGCGGCGGAATGGTAATAGTTTCTTTGCCCGAAACGGCAGGCTAGACCGGTTAAGCATTCGCGGTATAGCTGGATTTGTGCTCCCATTTGATTGAGGGCACGGGTAAAACCAAAACGGTTCTCGTATACGGTTTCGTGGACAATCGAAAGTCCCCGGGCTTGAGTAAGCGCTACCACCATGGGTTGTTGCCAATCGGTCATAAAACCGGGATGTACATTGGTTTCTAGCACAATTGGTTTTAGTTCCCCGCCGGGATGGTAGAAGCGAATCCCGTCTGGCTCTACCGAAAAAGCGCCGCCGACTTTTCTAAACATATTTAGGAAAGTAATCATTTCCGGTTGGGAAGCGCCTTCAACAAATACATCCCCTTGGGTGGCAAGCGCAGCTGATGCCCACGAGGCTGCCTCGATTCTATCTGCCAGAGCAGTATGGTTGAAGCCCTCTAGGTATTCAACCCCTTCAATCCGGATAGTGCGGTCCGTATCTACGCTGATAATGGCTCCCATCTTTTGGAGTACATTGATCAGATCCATGATTTCCGGTTCGATAGCTGCCCCGCGCAGCTCGGTAATTCCTTCGGCTTGCACCCCGGCGAGCAGGGTTTGTTCGGTTGCCCCTACCGAGGGATAGGGCAAGTCGATTACGGCTCCCTTAAGCCCATCGGGAGCAGCGATATGGATCCCTGACCCCAGTTTGTCTATTTTTGCGCCAAAGGAACGCAAAATTGAGAGGTGAAAATCGACCGGACGATCACCGATAACACATCCACCCAGGTCAGGTATAATTGCTTCTTTTAAGCGGTGCAGGAGCGGTCCGCAAAACAGAATCGGGATTCTAGAAGATCCTGCCAGGGTGTCGATACTGGCTACCTGCGCGGCCTCTACGTTTGAGGGATCAATATAGAGCTGACCACTAGCGGATTCGTATTCGGTTTTTACCCCGTGTAGTTCAAGCAGCCCACATACAATATCTACGTCACGAATCAGGGGAACATTGTTTAATGTGGAGGGGGTCTTGCCTAGCAGCGCCGCCACCATTGCTTTCGGGACAAAATTCTTTGCGCCTCGAACCTTTATTCGCCCCGTTAAGGGATGTCCGCCTTGTACTTTAAGAACAGGCTCCACGTGTTACTTCCTTTTCCGCTTTTCCCAGTGTTTCTAGTCTACCCGTCTGCGCGCTCGGAAATAGCCACCAGGGAAGAATTGCGCCTTTAGCGAGGACGAGCCTTGACTAAAGACACAACTAGGGGCGGTAGTGGCGGATTCTCTGGCGGGAAGCGCAATGGCTAAACTACTTTCCTTACCCTCTAGTTACAAAACCTTTTCCCCGGCAAACCGCCCTACATATTGGGGCTAAGTCTGCGAGGATACTGGTTGAGCAGAGATAACCGGCGTCGTCGGAAAAAGTTTTATGGGCAGAGTTCGTGGCAAAAATTCGGCTCGCACCTGCTCGAAAGCACTAATCGCGTCCTCGTCACGCAAAGTAAGATCAATATCGTCCAGCCCCTCCAGCAGGCGCCAGCGCGTATAGTCATCAATTTCAAAACTACAGGTAAAAGATCCGCAGACTATCTGACATTTTTCAAGGTCTACGGTTATTTTTATACCGGGTTCTTCCTCCATAAGTTTCCACAAGATATGACAGTCATCCAGGCTTATTACCCCTGCGACCATGCCATCTTTTTCGCAGTTACCGCGAAAAATATCCGCAAATTTGGGAGCCAGCACCACTTTGAAACCATAGTCGCGCAGGGCCCAAACCGCGTGTTCCCGGCTTGAACCAGTACCAAAATCCGAACCGGCTACTAGCACTGAACCGCTCGCATAGGGGTCAAGATTGAGTACGAAGTCTTTATCTTGTCTCCAAGCGGCAAATAGCCCATCTTCAAAACCGCTCTTGGTTACCCGCTTCAAATAAACTGCGGGAATAATCTGGTCGGTATCTACATTGGAGCGGCGCAGCGGCACTCCTACCCCGGTATGGGAAACAAATTTATCCATGCTGTTACGCTTTCTTCCCTTAAACTTCTTGCTCTAAATCCTCAGGGCTGGCAAGGTATCCTGTTACCGCAGTAGCTGCTGCAATTGCGGGAGAAACTAAATGGGTACGCGAGTTTTTTCCTTGCCGCCCCTCAAAGTTACGGTTCGAGGTAGAGGCTGAGCGCTCCCCCGCCTCCAGTTTGTCGGGATTCATCCCTAAACACATTGAGCAGCCCGCATTTCGCCACTGCGCCCCGAAATCGGTAAAGATTTTATCTAAACCTTCCGCTTCGGCCTGTAAACGCACCCTCGCCGAGCCTGGAACTACTAGGACGCGCATCCCTTTGGCTTTCTTTCGTCCTCGCCAAACCTTAGCTACGGTACGTAAATCTTCGATACGTCCATTAGTGCACGAACCGATAAATACGGTGTCTATTTTGATTTCCCGCATCGGCGTACCAGGGGATAGCCCCATATATTTGAGGGCGCGACGCGCGGCATCCCGCTCACTATCTGAGGTTATTTGTTCTGGATTGGGCACTTTCCCACTGAGTGACACCCCCTGCGCAGGATTAGTTCCCCAGGTAACAAAAGGTTCGATACTATCTGCGGGGATAGTTATTTCCCGGTCAAAGCGGGCATCTTTATCGCTTTTAAGACTTTCCCAATAATGCAACGCCTGCTGCCAGTGGATACCCTCTGGGGCGTGAGGACGCCCTTTAATATAGTCAAAAGTGGTCTGGTCGGGGGCAATCATTCCTGCCCGCGCCCCGGCCTCGATTGACATATTACAGATAGTCATCCTCCCTTCCATAGAGAGGTTTTCGATAGCTTCGCCCCGGTACTCGATCACATATCCTTGACCTCCGCCGGTACCGATTTTGGCGATAATAGCTAAGATAATATCTTTCGCAAAAACTCCGGGACGTAGCTTTCCGGGGAGATTAATCGCCATGGTTTTGAATGGTTTTAACGGCAGAGTTTGAGTTGCCAGTACCTGCTCTACCTGCGAAGTTCCAATTCCGAAAGCGAGCGCACCAAAAGCTCCGTGAGTGGAAGTATGCGAATCTCCGCAAACTATGGTCATTCCCGGCTGCGTAAGACCCAGCTGCGGACCGACCACATGTACAATCCCCTGGTCGCTATCCCCTAGGGAGTGCAGCCGAATTCCGAACTCTTTAGCGTTTTCACGCAGGGTACGAATTTGGGTAGCGGAAGTTTTGTCTTCAATCGGTAAATCAATGTCGATAGTTGGGGTGTTGTGATCTTCAGTAGCGATAGTGAGATCGGGGCGGCGGACTTTTCTTCCCGCCATCCGCAATCCAGCGAACGCCTGGGGACTGGTTACTTCGTGACAGAGGTGAAGGTCAATGTAGAGCAAATCGGGCGCGCCTTTTTCGCCATTTTTTACAACATGAGCTGCCCAAACTTTCTCTGCAAGAGTTCGCCCCATATACATCTCCTAGGTTTATGCTGGTAAACTTGGACTATCTTTGAAAAGTGTAGTTGGAATTTCAAGCTATAAGATGGCAGTATCAAAGCATGGACAATAATAATGATGGAAGTGGAGTCGGAGTTCTCGACAAAGCTGTACTTGTCTTAGCCGCCCTCGAGGCTGGGCCAGGAACCCTAGCCCAATTAGTTACCAGTACCGGGCTTGCTCGCCCTACTGCCCATCGGATTGCAGTAGCTTTGGAGTATCATCGCTTTGTAGCCCGGGATGTTCACGGTCGTTTTATTTTAGGTCCTAGAATCGCAGAATTAGCTTCCGCTGCCGGTGAAGATAGGCTGTTGGCATCTGCCCGCCCAATTCTTAAGGCGCTTTGTGAGCATACCCAAGAGTCTACGCAAATGTATCGTCGCCAAGGAGACCAGCGCATAGTGGTCGCTAGCTGTGAATCTCCTTTAGGGCTGCGCGACTCCACCCCCACCGGTTCTACCTTGTCCATGAAAGCTGGCTCTGCCGCTCAAATCCTCCTTGCCTGGGAGGAACCCGATCGTTTACATCGGGGCTTGCAGGGTGCGTCTTTCACCGCCACTCAGCTTTCGGTGGTTCGTCGGCGTGGTTGGGCGCAATCTATTGGGGAACGCGAACCCGGTCTGGCTTCGGTATCTGCTCCGGTACGTATGGCTTCGGGAAAAGTTGTGGCAGCGTTGAGTGTTTCCGGGCCGATTGACCGCATGGGTCGTCAGCCAGGCAGGATTCACGGTCCGGCAGTAGTGGCTGCTGCCAGCCGACTTTCAGATTTTATGCGCCGTGCGGAAGGAATTATTGCCAGCAAGAAGAACCAGGTAGCAGAGTAATATCTCTCGTTTCGTCAGCCTGCGCATTCCAGAGGTTTTGTTCTTCTAGCGCCAAAGCGCGGTTCGACTTATTGCTTAGGGGTTATTTTGAGGCGCGAGTGGAGCTTTTTCGGCTCTCCTGGGCTTGCTGATAGGCAGCTAGGGTAGCTTGCAGACTTCGTTCCCATGAAACTGGGCTGGGCTGTTGGATACAGTTTTGATGCATTTTCTGGAATCTTCCCTCTAGCAGGGCAGCAGCGGTTTTTTCAGCTAGTGTGTAATCAGTGTCCGCACTAATCCCGGTGATTCCCTCATTGATGAGGTCGCTAACTGGGCTTTGTTGCAAAGTAGCCAGTGGCAATCCGCTCGCCCTAGCTTCCGCAGCCGCGATTCCGAAACTCTCGTTCAGGCACAGGGTAATAAAAAAATCTGCTTGCCGGTAGGCTTTAAGCAATCCCACCTGGTCTTTGCGTCCTAGTAAACGTACTTGCCCTTTTCGAACCTGGGAGCACCTTTTTAGGAATGGTTCGAGAGCGCCCTCTCCGAAGATATTTAATCTTAGCTCCCCCGCTTGACCTAGAATCTGGTTTACAGCGCTGGTGAATTTAATGAGTGCTAAAGGCCGTTTCCGGGGCATCAAGCGAATCGCGCTTACGGCTTCAAAGCTGGCTTTGCCTGCATTTTTCCTTTCTGATTGCCTGATTATCTGCCTAGTCGCGCTAGATTCTACTTGATTACCTAGGGAGAAACTTGAGAGCTTAGTCTCGGGTTTATCTTTCGGAGGAGCCCAGAATTCAGTATCAATACCATTCGGGATTATTGCCCATTGACGCTGCCTATTAGGGCTTAGTAACTGATTGATTTGTGATTCCATCAGTGAGGAAACACCGGAAAATAAGATTCCGGCATCAACCCAACGGTTAAAAAATCCACTAGCTCGCATGAACGGTGCCCAGGTAGCGAGTTCACAGTGAAAGGTAACTAAGGTGGGAATATCTAGTGTTTTAGCAATTTCCAAGGCTAAATGGGCAAAGGGAGACAACACCCCTACGTGTATATGGAGGAGGTCAAAACGTGAGAATATGGCAGGAAATAAGCGCCCCGCAAACGGGTTCATAGGAGTAAATCCTAAGGTTGGCATCCCTAAACGGTGTACCGGAATTTGGTCTTCTAGTCTGCGACCAACAAATGCGCCATCTCTGGTGGCAGTAACAACTTCTGGGGAATACCCAAATGATTTTAGTTGCTGCGCTAAGTTGTAGGTTTGGGTTTCAATGCCACCCATATGGGGCGGGTAGCAGTCCGTTACTATCCCGATACGCATGGTTTTATTCTATCTTTAGTTTCCGGACTAGAGCCTATTTAGTGAGGTAGATTCGTTTCGGACAGGTATTGCTTCCGGTTCCATTCTATGCCTTGGGGTGTTGATAGCTCGTTACAATCGATCCCATGCTAGACAACTAGCACCCCCATAAGGAGCGGGACAAAACCTGGGACGTTTCAGATGCTTCAATTCTCTCAAAAAATCAAAAACTTAGGAACATAACCTGGGATGCTTCATGGGATAACGCCATCGACCACGACCCTAAATACCAAGACGGATCCCTACGCATCCGCAAAGGCTGGGCAGGTCACTAAACCACCCCGACACGCCCGGCAAAAGACACATATTTGGTGGTGTGGGGTGTTTGGGTTGTTTTTTGGTTTATGTGGCAGGAGACCAAACCCTTTAGGGGGGTTTGGTCTCCTGTTTTAATGGGGTTGTGGTGGTTTCTTACTCTCCCGCGCTCGTTGGTGCGTAGTACCATCAGCGTTGCCTAGCTTAGCTTCCAGGTTCGGGATGGGGCTGGGCGTGTCCTAGGCGCTATGACCACCACAAGTCTTTATTTTCCTCCCCCTTTTGTTTTGTGTTGTTTGTTTGGGGGGGTGTTCTTGTGGAACTTTTTTTTGAGAGTGAGTGTGAGCGTCTTTGTAAGCTATGGTTTTTGGGATGTGTCTTGTTAGTTTTGTGTATTGGTTTTGTTTTTCCCGGTTGTTTAGTACCAGTCAGCTTTGCGTTTTACAACGTGTACACTTCTGGCCTATCTGCCCAGTAGTCTGCTGGGAACCTTGTGGAGACCTTATCTTAAAGCAGGCTTCCCGCTTAGATGCTTTCAGCGGTTATCCTTTCCGAACGTAGCTAACCAGCCGTGCACCTGGCGGTACAACTGGCATACCAGAGGTTCGTCCATCCCGGTCCTCTCGTACTAGGGACAGGCCTTTTTCAAGTCTCAACGCGCGCAGCGGATAGCGACCGAACTGTCTCACGACGTTCTGAACCCAGCTCGCGTACCGCTTTAATGGGCGAACAGCCCAACCCTTGGGACCAACTCCAGCCCCAGGATGCGACGAGCCGACATCGAGGTGCCAAACCATGCCGTCGATATGGACTCTTGGGCAAGATCAGCCTGTTATCCCCGGGGTACCTTTTATCCGTTGAGCGACAACGCTTCCATAAGCCATTGCCGGATCACTAGTTCCTACTTTCGTACCTGCTCCACCCGTCAGTGTCACAGTCAAGCTTCCTTGTGCACTTACACTCGCCTCCTGATTACCAACCAGGATGAGGAAACCTTTGAGCGCCTCCGTTACCATTTAGGAGGCAACCACCCAAGTTAAACTACCCACCAGGCACTGTCCCTCACCCACATCATGGCCCCAGGTATCGTTGATGCTCTTGAAATGGTCGATATCGATAATCAGTAACGTTGCATCGCGATTATGCCGCCGACAGTTATCAAATTCATTGCGTAACATAGTTTCCCAATGACGTCTGTTATACACGCCCGTCATACCGTCGCGGGTACTCATGACCTGCAACCTGCGTTTATGTTCCGCCAGTTTAGTCGCCGTCTGGTAGCTGACCCAGCCGCTCTGACGTTTATAGCCTGTATCCTCAGCCAATTTGTTGGACAGAAGGAACTCCATGGCATCAGGATTGTTGTTGATGTCCACGAATGCCCTGTCAGGCAGTGAGAATGCCGCCTTATCTTCCAGGTTAACCGTCAGGACCGTGTATATCTCATGGGTCACGGGATCTTTCAGAGACAATGCCGGCCAGCCGTTATGGTACATTTCAATCACGATTGAGAGACGGCTTTCCTGATATAGGAAAGTTTCTTCCATGGACGGATGGTCGCATTTGACAATTTCAAAATCATCCTCCCCTTTGGTAAATGTCACCATCGGATAGGATACATCGACAAAACATTCCTCTTCCCGGTAACAGAGATGTTCTTTTCCCTTTGAACGGATTCTAGCCAACCGGGTGTTCATATTCGTAACTGGTGTTAAAATTATTTACTTGCATGTTAATTGGACGGAATTCAACTGCTTGTTTCTTTAACCGTGTACTTTT
>ENA-OQLI01001841-OQLI01001841.1-human-gut-metagenome-genome-assembly--contig:-NODE-1841-length-12894-cov-3.288321_pt1 | contig 12894 bp, 10 predicted proteins | sample MGYA00242805_ERZ504812 | MGnify/ENA primary metagenome ERZ504812 (study PRJEB26092, sample SAMD00036430) | human gut metagenome | host: Homo sapiens | study: EMG produced TPA metagenomics assembly of...
CTGACCAAGGAGTTTGGATTCAAGGCTACTGCCCCCGCCCCCAGACATAACGCCAGCATCAACAGCACACAGGACAACCATGCCAGAGGTAATTTGTGGGGGATATAACGAGGCTGCCACGTCGCAGAGCCAGAAAGATTCCCGGCTTCGCTTTGACTGTCCCCAAAAGTGGGTAAATGCGAATCCCGCCCTTGAGCCCTAAAATCTGCACCTAGACCTGCCCCTATAGGGTTTACCTGGTCGTCCTCGTTCCTTCCCTGTAACTGTCCCCCACTATGGCTAGGCAGCGCCGGATCTCCCCCATTATTTTCATCTTGCAAAGCTGCGGTTTTATCGAGGGCTACTCCACTTAACTGTTGAGGATTCCGCGGAGCGTAACTGGGGGGAAGCGCACTTTGCCCATCTGTTAGCGCTGAGCCGCCGCCAGGAGCGGTGAGCGCAGTCGCCGACCCTTCCTCAAGCATTGCCGCACTGTTAGGAAAAGGGGACTCGTTGCTACCAGAAGCCGCCAAATCCCGGGAGGTAACTGGCAGATAGGACGTAGGATTTTCCCCTTTATTAACCGCCTCAAAAGCCGCTATTAGTTGCTGCGGGCAAGGACGAAGGGCGGGATCTACTTGAAAACCGGCAGCAAACACGGTTGCTAGCTGCCCCGGAATCTCTGACAAATCTGGGCAACCCGCACCGACTCGCCCTAGTACTGCTTCAATAGGCCCAGACCCGAAAGGAGGATGCCCACTTGCGCAATAGAGCAACACGCATAACCACGCCCACCAGTCATCTTGCTCCTGGGCATTTTCACCGTGAATCAGCTGTGGAGAAATATATCCCGGAGTCCCGGTAACCAAACCGGTAGCGGTTAGCCGTTCTTCACCAACAGTTTGGGAGATTCCGAAATCGATAAGCACCGGCCCTTGCGCCGCAATCATAATATTTGCCGGTTTTATATCCCGGTGCACAACCCCGGCACTGTGCAGTTCCCGCAAAATCCGCGCCAACCACTGTGCCAGGTCAATCAAATCCGGTAAGTCCCAAGTACCATGCCTGGTTACGTCCTCGGCCAGAGTTACCCCTTTTATTAGCTCCATTGCCACATAGGGCGTATCACCATCGATATTTACTTCAATAACTTTTGCCACTCCGGAGGAGCTGACCCGGTTAATCGCGTCTGCTTCCCGCTCCAGGCGTTTTCTGGCAGTGGGATCATTAGCTATCTGCGGATGCAGGAACTTTAAAGCAACTAGGCGACCATCGGCAGATTGGGCTTTATAGACCGAAGCCATTCCCCCTGCCCCCAGGGTTTCAAGAACCTGGTATCCTCCTATTTGCTGCTCGACCACGCTTTCCCCACCTGTTTCGTAATGTTCCTAAATCGAGTTTAGCTAACCGCGTTCGCACTTACCCAACCACTTGTGAAACAATTGTCCGGTGTTAGGTAAGAGGAGGAAATATGCCAGGTAAACAAAAACTGCGAGTCACTACCTCGGGAACCTCTTCTTTTTATTCTCTAATTCCCTCTCTGCCCTGGTCACTACCATTACAGGACTGGCCTAACGACTTATTGGCTGCGCTTCCACGCGGTATTTCTCGTCACGTGGTGCGTTTCATTAAGGCTGGCGGGGCGATTTTCGCGGTAAAAGAGATACCGGAAGAGGACGCGCTTCACGAATACCAGATGTTGCGGGAGCTGCACCAAAAAGAACTCCCTTCCGTTAGTGTTGCCGCCGTGGTTGCCGGGAGGGTTGAGGAGAATGGCGAAGAGCTTTCCGCCGCCTTAATCACCCATCACCTGCAATACTCTCTCCCCTACCGGGTATTATTATCGAAGCATTTATCTAGGGATAACTTGGAACGGGTTCTGGATTCTCTAGTAGTTTTGCTGGTACGTCTCCATTTGAATGGTTTTTATTGGGGGGACGTATCTTTGTCTAACACTTTGTTCCGTCGGGACGCGGGTATCTATGCCGCTTACCTGGTAGACGCGGAAACGGGACGCTTTTACGATAATCTGTCCGACCGGTCTCGCGAATATGATGTTTCCTTGGGGGCAATGAATATCATCGGAGAACTGATGGATTTGCAAGCCGGGGGTCTGGTAAAAGCCGATATTGACGTTACCGCAATCGGTGACTATCTAGAGCAACGCTACCAGGATTTATGGAATGATTTAACCGGTTCTGAACGTATTCCCGCCGATGAGATTTGGCGGGTTGGAGCGAGGGCGGAAAGACTTGGGCAGCTGGGTTTCGATATCGGTCAGGTTGATATTGAATCTGACGAGGACGGCGATTTTCTTCGTTTCCAACCCCGCGTGGTCGAGGCGGGGCATTTTCAGCGTCGCGTAAAAGATTTAACTGGTTTGGAAGTTCAAGAGGAACAGGCAAAACGTATTTTCACCGACATTTTGACTTATCAGCGTCGCAAAAAACTTGAGAAAACCCCGCTGCGTCTGGTGGCGAACACCTGGATGGATAGGATTTATCTGCCCACTATCAGCGCGATTCCCGATGATTTGCAAGCAAAACTTCAGCCTGCCCAGATTTTCCACGAAGTGTTAGAACATCGCTGGTTTATGTCAGAAAAAGCTGGACATCATGTCCATACCCGCAAAGCCGTCAAAGATTATATTCGCACCCAACTAGCTGCCCGTCCTGATGAACAGGTGGTACTACCTATGCCGCTGACAACACCTGTGGATCCGGCAGGGTTCATGGATTCTGAATAAGAACCCAAAGGCGCTAGCTACCTTAATGCCGTCCGTGCCGCCGTCCCACTACTACCAGACCGCCTTCTGGGAGCAGACGGTCTGGGGACATGGATTCTGAAACTGCCGATAGTGAAATCGTGAACATCACCGGTTTACGGCTAGTTAGCTCAATCCGCCCCCCATCCGCTTCTATCAGGTCTTTTGCGCGCGCCAGACCGATTCCGCTAGAGCCATGACCGCTAACTCCCCGCCGGAAAATATCGGGAGCTATTTCTTCGCTCACGCCCTCGCCCTCGTCAGTAACTTCCACGAAAATCGAGCGTTTTGACACTCCTTTGCGGGTCGAAACCGTAACTGTACCTGCCCCATATTTGAGGGAGTTTTCCACTAATGTGGCTATCGCTTGCGAAAGTGAGGAGGGCGTGGCTAGGGGTAAGCGGTCACTTACCTGGTTAATAAACAGAATTTCGCGTCCTTTTGCCGCGAATTGACCTGCCCATTCGTCCTTTTGCTGACGGAAAATATCCTCTATTTTTACGGCTTGAGTATTGCCATGGGTAGCTTGTCGGGCACGTTCTTTCAAGTCCCCAACTACTTGAGTTATCCGTTCTATTTGCTCTAGACAGGCTTCGGCTTCGTGTTTTACTTCCTCATTGTCGGTTAAATACTCGATTTCTTCAATCCGCATTGACAGCGCGGTTAGCGGGGTACGCAGCTGGTGGGTGACATCGGAAGCGAACTGACGTTCTTTCGCGATTCTGCCGATAATGCGTTCTCCTGAGCGGGAAAGCTCCTCACTAACCAGGTCAATTTCTTCAATCCCTGTGGGTTCAATCCGGGCTTGAACTGCCCCTGAGCCTACTTGTTCTGCCTGTGCAGACAGATAGATTAGGGGCGCTGCCAAGCGTCTAGAGCCGCGGAATGCAAAAGCAGTACCCGCGCCGAGCGCCACTGCTGCGCAGATTAGAACTGCACAGACGGCTCCGATGGAGGACCAGATTACTGGAACAGCGGAGGAGCGGATAGTGATATACAGACCGCCTGCACTGCGGGTATGGGATTGTAGTTTCCACCTGTTAGCGATAGCGCCAGAATCATATATTCGTTTTTCTCGCTGGTCAATGGTGATTTGGGATTCGGGAACGTTTACCTTTTGCCATTGGGATACCGCTTGGCGCATCCTCTCTAGGTCATGCACCCCAATCTGGTCGAGATAACGCGACAACGTAGCGACCTGACCGTTTTGAGCACTTTGAGCCGACTGCCACACATAGGAGGGAGCCAATACCGCCAGGGGAAGTCCGAGTAGAGTCAAAGATACCAGGACGGATTGGAAAACCATTAGCAACGCGCGGCGGCGCATCGCTGGCTACTTTCGTTCAGTCTCGAAACGGAAACCCATCCCTCGCACCGTGGAAATGTAATAGGGATAGGCAGCATCGTCGCCAAGTTTGCGGCGCAACCAAGATATATGCATATCTAGGGTCTTGGTAGAGCCAGCGGGATCTGAGCCCCACACCTCTTGCATAATTACTTGGCGGGAAACAACGTTACCAGCTTCTTTAATCAATATCCGCAGTAAATCAAATTCTTTAGCGGTCAGCTGCAACTCTCGCCCATCTTGGAAAGCTCGATGGGCAGAGACATCAATTTTTATGTCTTGTGCTTCGAGGGTGTCATCTTGAAAGTCACTACCGGCACGGCGCAAAAGGGCGCGCACCCGGGCTAACAGTTCCGCTAGGCGGAAAGGCTTGGTTACATAGTCGTCCGCTCCCGCGTCTAGTCCGACTACCATATCGACCTCATCGGTGCGCGCGGTGAGCACCAGAATCGGCAGAGATGACCCTTGGGAACGAATCTCCCGAGCTACGTCTAGACCGTCAATATCCGGTAATCCTAGGTCTAAAACCACTAAATCAGCACCGATAATGTCGCCGAGAGCTCCCCTGCCGGTACCGTGGGAACGCACTTCATATCCCTCACGCCCTAGGGCGCGTGCCAATGGTTCGGAGATTGCGGGATCATCTTCAACAAGTAAAACTGTAGTCATATTTCCATGGTAATCTAAACAATTCTTTAGCGCTAGCGGCTCAGATTTATATTAGCTTTACTATTCCTTTGCCACCGTTGGAAGTATCTCTAAGATAGTACGACGAATCAAAGGTTTGGAAGCACCATCAGTTTTACCGCGAGTAAGCTGCCAAGCTTCCACTTCCCCCAATCCCTGCAAGTCGGCAGTCTCTGCCTGTTTGACTGTAAACAGTCCCTCTCTGTCCAGTTCGCGAAGCTGTATCGCCGAGGTAGCATCCATTAAGATTTGCCCGCGAGGAGCAATATCAACCAGGCGCGAAGCCAGATTAACTGGGGGACCAAAAATATCTCCAGAACGCGAAACCACCCGCCCATGCACCAGGGAAGCACGCACCGGCAAAATCTCGGGGCGAGAGTTCAAGAAATCAACCATGGCGCACACAATATCGGCGGCAACTAGCAAATCGTCAGCAACAAACAGGACGGCATCCCCTAAGGTCTTGACCACTCGTCCTCCCCGAGTGGTTATCACGTCCCGACAAGCCATTTCAAAACTTTGCACTAAATCCGCGAGCGCCGCCCCGCTCATAGTTGAGGAGCGACGCGTATAGGCAACCATATCCACGAATCCCATGCAACGATCGAGAGGATAGGAATCAGATACCGCGGCTTTCGCGTCGCGCATTTCAACTTCTCGGTTGGTGTTGAGCAAAAGGTATGCCATTTGTCTGCGCCAGGCATATCCCAGTTGGGATTGCAGCAGCTCTATATATTGGTCAATCTCGTCCAAGACGACTAGACGGGCAGAGGTATCGTCCAGTTGCATTCGTTCCTGAAAGTCAGCCACGATTGCTTCTAGTTGCCACAACACCAGGCGATCGGCCATATATGATTGGGCGCGTAGCAGAGAAGTTACCGTATTGCGGGCGAGTGCCCCCTCCCCGACTTCTTGATTCCATTCTTTAATTGCTTGCGCATCTTGCTCGGTGAACATATAGGTGTCGGGGTCAGCTTTAGGGAAACCGCAGGAAGTCCAAAATCGATCAACTACTTCAATTTCTACCCCTAATTGTTCTGCCATTTCCCGCATGGTCATAGTGGGTGCACCCCCTATAAGTTTCCATACCGGACGCATCACGGTATTTCGCGCGAGGTGGGCAGTTGACATGAAATCACTCACTCTTCAACCTTAAGGTGAACGACCTCACTTTTCCTAATAGACGCGGTATTTCGGTAACTTTATTTGACAGTCTTTTCTATGTTCCGTAGTTTTTCTGAAGTTTCGACCTTTATAGCGGGAGAATTCGTTTTATTTTCGGGACTTTTCCTGTGCTTTTGCCGCTCAGGGGAGGCTTGCTTTTTTGTTTCCGTCTATTCCCTCCCGTGGCGCTTCCACTCTCCCTCCCGATTCACCCACTCTCCCTCCGGGTTCACCCTCACTCGCTCCCTAGCACCCCCTCTCGCCTTCTCCTATGCCTCTCCCTGCACGCGCCAACTTCTTATGATAGGAAGTATGACTGATCGACTTCTTTTAGCCTCTGCGTCCTCGGCGCGCGTAAAAGTCCTAACTGGGGCGGGGATTTCCCCTTTGGTTTGGGCGGCCAATATTGATGAGGACGCGGTGCTCGCCCGACTGGGTGATGCTGCCCCTTCACAGGTGGTTACGGCATTGGCGCACTCGAAAGCCCATAAAATAGCAGATTTATTAACTGTCACCAGTATTTCTGACTTGGGATCTTTACCGGCTGAGACTACGACCCGGCAAGCGATTTCCCGCATTTCAGTCGGAGACCGCCTGGTGGTGATGGGGTGTGACTCGATGTTGTTGCTGAACGGGCAACTGCGGGGTAAACCCCATACTTTTGAGCGCGCCCTCTCCCAAATCTTGGAGATTTCTGGGGCTTGCCCGATTCTATTTACCGGTCACTGTGCACTTTCTTTACTTCGGACTGAAAACGGCTTTAGCTTTGAAAAAGAGGCTGAGGGGCATTCTGAAGCAACCCTTTACTTTAGCGAAATTTCCCAGGACGAGGCGCGAGCCTATGCTGAAAGTGAAGAGCCCTTGGAGGTGGCAGGAGGATTCACCATTGATGGTTTAGGCGGAGCTTTTATTGATTCAATTAAAGGTGACCCTCACGGTATCATTGGTATTTCTTTGCCATTAACTCGTAAACTATTAAACGAACTTGGGATTTTTTGGCCAAATTTATGGTAAAAGCTACCATTCAAAGCCCAAAGGATAAGGTTAAGTTATGAATGAACGAAAAGCACGCGGAGTAGGGCTCGCTACCGTCAGCGAAAACGGGCAAACCTTGGATGTATGGTATCCGCGTCCTTATCTAGGCGAGGAACCTCAACCTATCGATGATGATTTAATAGCTAAACTCAGCCAAATTGAGGGGCGTGATGAGGGGCGAGGCGTCAGCCGTACCGTCACCGTGGTAACTATTGATTTGGATGAGTCTGCCCGTTCTACTGCCGATGCTTATCTGCGTCTGCACTTACTGTCGCATCGTTTAGCGAAACCGAACACCATCAACCTAGATGGTATTTTTGCTCGTCTGCCAACGGTGGCGTGGACTACGGAAGGCCCTTGCTCGATTGAAGACTTTGAGGAAACCCGGATGCGTATGCGTTTGCAGTACGGACATCCTATTCACTTACTCAGCGTGGATAAGTTTCCACCGATGGTGAACTATATTATTCCCTCGGGGGTACGTATTGCCGATGGCGCGAAAGTCCGTTTAGGTGCATATTTGGCACCGGGCACTACGGTTATGCATGCCGGGTTTGTGAATTTTAATGCCGGCACTTTGGGGGCTTGCCTAATTGAGGGTCGGGTTGCTCAGGGAGTTGTCATTGGTGATGGCTCCGACATAGGTGGCGGAGCCGCTACTGAAACCACTATTCCTGGTGAAAGTGGTAAACAGATTTCCTTAGGTAAACGGTGTTTGTTGGGTGCTAATTCGGGACTCGGTATTGCTTTGGGAGATGACTGTGTGGTTGAGCCGGGTCTAATTTTGACTGCTGGCACGAAGGTTTCGGTGCTCCCTCATGCCGGGGTTGCCCCCTCTGCCGAGGGTTATTTCGCAGAGCCGGTAGTAGTTACTGCGGTTGAACTATCAGGGGTTTCGGATGTTATCTTCCGCCGTAACTCTCAGTCAGGTCGCGTTGAGGCATTGCCCCGTGCTGGAAAAGAAATCAAGCTAGCTGCCATTTCTCGCATCAACGCCTAGTTTTCTGCCCTCCCTGATTAGCTACAGGAAGGGCGGGGGCGGTTTTATGCCGAGGGGCAGGATTTCGGAACATCAAGGGGCGCGGCCGGCAAAAAATGGGAGTAATAACAGGAAAAGCAGGGGAAAGTTTAGTCCGAGTGGGCGGGGTGGAGGATTTATGCCGAGGGGTAGACACCCTAGCCACCAAGATTCCATAGAATCGGATACCCGGTAACAAATCTAAAAATCTGTAATTCTTAAGGCGTTAAATCCGTAAAAATGCCAAAGCATTTTTACGGATTTCGGGGCGCGAGGCAAAATCCTCCTCCCCGCAACACCCCAACAAAGCCGGTAACAGAATCCCGGAGTGCTTTTACCGAGCCAGCCCCACACCACGACATCTTTCAGACAATCACGCTCACCTGAGCAACATTTTCACCCTCCCAAGACAAAAGCACCCTCCCAATCCGGGCAAAACGACCCAATTCCGACCACAATTCCCATCTCGGGAGGGCGCAACCGCACCGGGAGGGTAAAAACGTCACCCAAAAGAGGCGCGGCGGGTAAAAGATATGGGTTTAAGTACTGGAAGTGCGGAGAGCAGTTTTATGCCGAGGGATAGGATTTCGGAACATCAAGGGGCGCGGTCGGTGAGAGAAGCGGAAGCACTGACAAGAAGGGCAGGGGAAAGTTTGATTCGAGTGAGCGCGGTGGGCATAAGAATTCGGAAAACGCCGCCACGTTTTCCAAATTCTTGGGCAGGAGGACAAACTTTCCCCCGCACCCACAGTTTTCAGACAGGCAAGGGGCGCGGCCGGTAAAAGATACGAGAGGGACTTGACCGGCGAAGCCGGTCACGGGGTCCCCGGAGTGCTTTTACCGAGCCAACCCCGACACAGGAGACGACCAACCCCCACACCCACAACTTCCAGGCATATATCCAACAAATAACGCTCACCTTAGGAGCGCTTTGACCCTCCCAAGACAAAAACATCCTCCCAATCCGGGCAAAATGACCAATAAATAGGCTCTACCGCCCAATCGGGAGGGTCATAACGTCTCTGGAGGGTGATTTTGCCAAACTCCACCAGCAGTTTTAATCAATCTCCCAACCATTCCACCCTCCACAGGCAAAATCACCCTCCCGATTGCAGCAGTACGCGCCGTTTCCGCCCTCCCGAGACAAAACCACCCTCCCAATACCGGCAAAACACCCCAATATCGACCACAATTCCCATCTTCGGAGGGCGCAACTGCACCGGGAGGGTCAAAACGTCACCAAAAGAGGCGCGAGCGGTAAAAGATATGGGGGACAGGCTAATTAGCGAAAGCGGGGAGGAGGATTTATGCCGAGGGGAAGGCTTCGGGCGTTAAATCCGTGAAAATGCCAAAGCATTTTCCGGATTTCGGGACGCGAGGCAAAAACCTCCTCCTCGCGACACCTCTACAAAGGAAGTCAAAACCCCGGAGTGCTTTTACCGAATCAGCCCCACAGCGGAAACATAGACGAGAGGAAGCACGGGGCAGTTATGACTGATGACGCCAACCGGCACTGCGCTGACTGGCAACCCACGCAGCAACCTGCGTGCGCCGCTGCAACCCCATTTTTGCCAGTAACGAAGTGATATGGTTTTTAACAGTCTTTTCCGCTACCCCGAGTTTCTCGCCGATTTCACGATTAGATAACCCCTCACCGATTAGGTTTAACACTTTGCGCTCGGCGGGAGTCAGATTAGCGGTGGGGTCTTCATTTCCGGCGCGCCGGCGGGTAACTGTGCGTTCATCCAGCAGTACCCGTCCTCCTTCGACTGCTCGGATAACATCGGTTATTTCTGCTCCCCGCACGGTTTTCAACACATAGGCTTTTGCCCCTGCCTGTAGGGATTCTGCTAAAGCATCATCATCGTCGAAGCTGGTGAGCACAATAGCCAGTGATTTGGGTGAAACCTCACGCAACTGTTTCATGACATCAATACCGGTTCCATCAGGCATTTGTAAATCTACCAGCACCACGTCGGGATGAACCAGTTCAGCGCGACGAACCGCGTCTTCAACGGTTCCAGCTTCTGCCACAACCTCCATTCCCACGGTTCGATCCACTATGTCGGCAATGCCTCGCCGCACGATTTCGTGGTCGTCAATTATCATCACCCGGGTGGGGTGTTCCTCCGTCCTTGACTGTTGGATGCTCATTTTTTGATTCTATCTAATCGTGGTAGTAGATAAATACTATTTTTACAATAGTTTGCTCTGCTGGGCGTTGCCACCAAAATATATATCCTTCAGAAAACTATACCTAGTTATCTAGGGGCTGACATTTGGGGCAGTAGGTGGCATTGCGCCCTGATTGCTGCAACTTTTCTAGGGTCGCGCCACAGATTTTGCAGGGTTCTCCGCCTCGCCCATACACCATTAGTTCTTGCTCGAAATAGCCGGGGTTGCCACTGGTATCTACGTATAGTTCATCGAAAGATGTACCGCCTTGTTTGATGGCAGCTTTCATGATTTCCCCTGCACATCTAAAGACTTCCTTGATTCGCTCTGCCGGAAGGGAATTAGCGCTTTGCGCGGGGCTCATCTTGGCAGCGAATAGAGCTTCATCTGCATAAATATTACCGATTCCGGAAACCAGTTTTTGGTCTAGCAACGAGTGTTTGATGGAGCTCTTGCGTTTTTGAACAGTGTCAATAATTTTTTGGCAGTCTACGCCCGGATCAAGCACATCTCGAGCAACGTTTTGTTCTACCCGCCGGGGAATCAAGCAGGAGTTAGCACCCCAACCGGCAGGTTTCTTGTCCTTGGTTTCTACTAGCGGTTCAACCAACATCCGTCCGAATGTCCGTTGATCTACGAAATTAACTTTGCGTCCATCGACTAGCTCTATCGCTACCCGCAGGTGTGCGCGATTTTTTGAGGAGATATCGATTCCTGGTTGGTTAATAAGAATCTGCCCGGACATCCCGAGATGAATTACCAGCGAATACTGGGTTTGTTCCCCGGTATTATCCTTGCCTAGCAACCAGATAAATTTTCCGCGCCGCACGGCGTGAGTAATACTCCATCCTTCCAGGGCTTCTATGAAACGTTTCGGTTCCTGTCCGCGCAAAGATCCAGGAAATAATACTTTAACGTTTTTTATTTGCGCTCCGATTAGTTGTTTTTCTATGCCGCGACGCACAACCTCAACTTCTGGTAATTCTGGCATTTTTTATTCCCCTCAACCTTAGTGTCGTCTTTTGATCTCAAAATATTAAAGTCAATGGTTAAAAACCTAGTGGCGTTGTGATTCCGTGTTCGTCTCTTAGGTTCATGACCGCTTGCCTGGCAGCTTCGTGTTCTGCCACTTTCTTTGACCGTCCTTTTCCAAATCCTATTTCCCGGTCGCCGAGCACGGCTCGCGCACTGTAGCGGCGGTTGTGGTCTGGCCCGGTTCCTGTGACTGTAAATTCTACGGAATGCACTCCTAGCTGCCCGGTTAGTTCTTGTAAAGTTGTTTTCCAATCCATTCCGGCGCCGCGTTCTAGGGCGTGGTCAAGCAAATCTTTTAACAGGTTTTCTACAACTTCACGGGTAGCTTCCAGACCGTGGCAAAGATAGGTGGCTCCGATTAGGGCTTCTACCGTGTCAGAGAGGATGGAGTCTTTTTCTCGTCCTCCGGTTTTTTCCTCGCCGCGTCCTAATAAAATGTAGCCCCCTAATCCGATGTTTCTAGCTACGGACGCTAATGGTTCTTGGGAGACGGTGGCCGAGCGCATTTTGGCTAAATGCCCTTCGGGGTGAGAGGGATAGGAACGGTAGAGGCGTTCGGTAACTATCAGTTGCAGAACCGCGTCTCCTAGGAATTCGAGACGCTCATTTGTGGGTAGCCCGTCTTGTTCGTGTGCAAAAGAGCGGTGGGTTAAAGCCAGCACTACCATTTCGGGGTCTAATTCTATCCCCCATTTAGATAGCAGTTTCGCTAAATCTTGCGAACCGCGGTTCATTCTTTCTTCTTTCCCTGCTCATCAAATATCCCTGCTAGCGCTGACCAGCGTGAATCTATCACCTCGTGGTGGTGATCTTCTTCAGCGGCGGCTAACGAAATTCCGCATTCAGGGCAAAGTCCCAGACAGTCTGGGGTGCAGAGCACCGAATAGGGAATTTGTGGAACGATTGCGTCTATCAAAAGTGGTTCTAAGTCTATGCGAGAATCAGAGCGAACTTGATAGGCATCGTCTAACTCATCATACACGCTTGAGTCGTCACTCACCTCATTGAGGAGGCGCGCTAACACATCGGGATAGTAGTAGATGCGGGTTAGAGAAAACTCCAGGGACTTTTCTACCGGCGTCAAACAGCGTACGCATTGACCTTCAGCTCTACCGCTACCGCTAACGCTGAGGGAAACTCCCTCCGAAATAGCTACCGCCAACAGGTCTAATTCCAGTGATTGCCCGGCGCGAACCGCCATATTTTCGGTGCCGATAGCGGCAGGAATGTCTACTGTTACCTGCCAGCTTTTACTGTCTCCCTCAGCAGAACCTAGCCCGGTTAATTCAAGAGGAATTACGGCTTTATTTTCTTTTCTCACTCCCCATAGCCTAGGCGCTATTGTCTTTTAACGCCAGCAGCCAAGGCTGGGCAGTTTAGAACTGAGGACGTTCTTGGCGAGAAAACTGGGCGCGCCCTTGGCGTGTTTGTTCCGCAATCCCTCCGAGCAGCTCTTCAAGCTGCGCCAATGATTCATTTACGTATTGGTCTGATTGGTTCATAAAGTCGCTGGCTTGCTGGCGTGCCTCTTGAACGGTTTGCCTTGCTGCTTGCTGCGCTTCTCGATAGATGTTTTCTTGAGAAACTAGCTGGTCTGCACGCTGGCGTGCCTCTTGAAGTATCTGATCAGCCCGCTGATTAGCTTGGGCAATGGTTTATTCGGCTTACGCATCCGCATGGTTTACCGTGGAC
>ENA-OQLI01001848-OQLI01001848.1-human-gut-metagenome-genome-assembly--contig:-NODE-1848-length-12827-cov-3.948346_pt1 | contig 12827 bp, 11 predicted proteins | sample MGYA00242805_ERZ504812 | MGnify/ENA primary metagenome ERZ504812 (study PRJEB26092, sample SAMD00036430) | human gut metagenome | host: Homo sapiens | study: EMG produced TPA metagenomics assembly of...
AAAGATGTGCCAATTGCATACTTCTTGCGTGCACTGAAATTACTGTGACCGTCGTGCCCCCGCCTGCCCCTTGCCCCGGCGGCGGCTGGTTCTGGGATGCCTTCCGGCCCGGTTTTCCTTCCCTCAGCCGGCTTTGCAGGGTTTCCTTGAAGGGGCGTATAACCTCGCCGGTCCTTAGGCCGTGTATTTGGCGGCCTTAGTACCGCTGCGTGTTTATCCGAGCGAAAGCGTCCCCTCTAAGGATCCCTGCAAAGCCGGCTGAGGGAAGGAAAACCGGGCCGGAAGGCATCCCGGAACCAGCGGCCGCAGGGGACAGGGGCATGTGCGGGAGGTAAGCGGATAACAATTACAAAGGAAACAGGCGGGGCTATTGTCCGCAGAACGGAGGAAGTTATGGAATTTGCACATCAGGCTGAACGGAAAGCATTCAGCGTAGCTATTGACGGGGCTTTAAAACATGTAAAAAAGGATCGGGAAAAAAGTTTTCTCCAGCTGATTGATTTGGCTGAAAAATTTATGGACGGTGATAAATTACAGAAGGAGGATTATGACAAGGCCAGGGAGCTTGTAAAGAATTCTGACGGAAAGTGGATGAAATATGCGGATCGTATATTAAATGAAGTGGATCCTCATGTGGTAAAAATGACGGCACTGAATCTGGGGTTTGAAGCATTCTTTTATGGAACGAAAAGAATAAATCAGATGAGGAAAATACATAATTGTAATATCCCCTGGCTGCTGCTGGTAGATCCCACCAGTGCATGCAACCTTCACTGTACCGGCTGCTGGGCGGCTGAATATGGAAACAGGATGAACTTAAGCTATGAAGAGCTGGACAGCATTATCACGCAGGGGAAGGAGCTGGGAGTATATCTGTATATGTATACCGGCGGCGAACCTCTTGTGCGCAAGGATGATATTATCCGTCTGTGCGAGAAGCATGATGACTGTGAATTCCATGCTTTTACCAATGGTACCCTGGTGGACGATGCTTTCTGCGAGGAAATGAGACGGGTGGGTAATCTGTCGTTGTCCATCAGTCTGGAGGGCTTTGAAAATGCGAATGACGGAAGAAGAGGGGATGGCTGCTTCGAACGGGTTATGGAAGCCATGGATCGGCTGAAAGCACACGGGCTGGTATTCGGGACTTCTATTTGTTACACCAGAAATAATGTGGAAGCGGTCACCAGTGATGAATTCCTGGATATGATCATTGAAAAAGGCTGTCGGTATGCCTGGTATTTCCATTATATGCCGGTAGGAAATGATGCGGCACCGGAACTGATGCCCACCATGGAGCAGCGGGTCTATATGTTCCACAGAGTGCGGGAGATCCGGGCTCTGGAGGGAGGAAAGCCTATTTTTGCCTTTGATTTCCAGAATGACGGGCCGTTTGTCGGCGGCTGTATTGCAGGCGGAAGGAATTACTGTCATATCAATCCGAACGGTGATGTGGAGCCTTGTGTATTCATACATTATTCAGGGGCGAATATCAGGGAGGTATCACTGCTGGATGCGCTGAAGCAGCCGTTATTTATGGCTTATCGGGAAGGGCAGCCTTTTAACGATAATCTGCTGCGTCCCTGCCCTATGCTGGAAAATCCGGAGCTGCTTCAGGAAATGGTTGCAAGGACCGGGGCAAAATCCACGGATCTGCAGTGTCCGGAAAGCGCGGATCATCTATGCGGAAAATGTGAGGCATACACCGCAGAATGGGCGCCCATCGCGGATGAGCTGTGGGAGCAGGAAATGGAGAAAAAAAGAAAGAAGAAGGAAATGGTGCATTGAAAATACGTAAAAATTGGGGAAAATGGCTGTTCGTCCTGGCACTTATCTTTCTGGTCTGCGTGGCGAACCGAAAAGTTTTACCTGAGATCCTGCGGGAGGCGGCAAGGACTTCTCCGATACTGATCGGGATGTCCTGCCTGCTTTCGGCAGGTTATTTTCTTACGGAAGGTAAAATAATACAGGTGATGACAGGGTTGAATGAGCCTCTGCGGCACCAGTCTGCATTCACGTGGGGAAAGGGTATTGCCTGTGCATTTTACTGTGAATTTTACCGGGTGGCGACGTTGGGAAGCGGTTCCGGGATAGCGGAAATATATTATCTGAACAGCTATGGGGTACAAGCCGGAACAGCCACGGGGATGAGTCTGGTACAGTATATTATGTATAAATTAGCGGTGGCGGCGTATGGAATAGCCGGCTTCCTGATCCTGACGGCAAAAGGGGAGAGCTGTGTCAGAGGATATGGGAAGCTGATGCTGCTGGGATGTCTGATTACCGTACTGGTAACTGCGGCCCTGCTTTTTGTGGCGATAGGGAAAAGAGCCTGCAGTGTCATTTTTACTTTTTTGAAAAAGAAAGGAAAGGGCAGATGGGAGGAAAAGCTTCTCGCTTTGGAAAAACAGGCGGAGCTTTGCCAGAAAGAAGCGGGCCTTCTTCTGAAGAACCCGAAAAAGCTGTTATGCATTATCCTTTTGAATATATTGAAAGTAAGCTTCTGGTACGCCGTTCCCTGGCTCTTTTTGGCGGGGAAGATTCCCCTGAGCCTGCCGGAGATCATGCTTCTGACCGCGCTGATACAGATGCTGGCGGCAGTCATACCCGTGCCGTCCGGTATAGGTTCCGTGGAATATGTATTCACCCTGTTTTTCGGAGTCTATGCGGGCAGCGTAAGCGCGGTATCCGCGGCGCTCATGTACCGTTTTGCCACATTCCTTTTTCCCTGTATTCCGGGGGGAGTGCTGGCATTCCGCCATTACCGGTGGAATAAAAAAAGAAAAATCAGTCAGGCTGAGGAGCGGAAGGAGTGTCTTTCAGATTATTGAAGATTTCTTCGGCAAAAAGGAGAAGGACACTTTTCAGGTGGCCTGTAAATTCTTCGGCAGTGGTTTCATTTTCCTCGGACAGCCAGCGGATCAGGGAGGAAATCAGCCCGTCATAGAAGAAATTCAGTAAAAACTGCTGATCCTCAGAGGTTTTTAAGCTGTCGGAAAGAAAGATAGGGATCAGCGGCCTGATAATTTCGAGGAAATAATCCTGGAAGGAATTCTGGCCCTTAATCGCCAGGGCACAGCGGTAGAAGTTCCTTTCGCTTTCAAAATAGCGGCATACATCCACCAGAAGATCCCAGCCGTTGTCATAAAGCTCCACATGGATATGGGATACAAATTCGGTATAGAATATCCAGTTTACCAGATCATATTTATCCTTGAAGTGGTAATAGAAGCTTTTCCGGTTCATGCCGCAGCCTTCACAGATATCGTTTACATTGATTTTTTGAAATGGCTTTTGCTCCATCAGGGATTTTAAGGAAGAAGCGAGAGCGTTTTTTGTTATGTTGGAATCAGCCATATGTTCCTCCTTTGCAGCGTTTGCGTATGTAATCAGTTTAATGATTTTCAGCCGGAAAGTCAAACAGAAGCAAGCAGGGTTTAGATAAAAAACATAGGCGCAGCCGTCCGTGTCCCTGCCCGGTTCCATCCTCCTTTCTCCTGCCGCACTGCAAGGTTCCTTGCAGGGGACGCTCTCGCTCGGATAATCACGCAGCGGTACTAAGGCTGCAAAATACGCAGCCTAAGGACCGGCGTGCTTATACGCCCCTTACAGGAATCCTTGCAGTGCGGCAGGGGAAAGGAGGATGGAACCGGGCAGGGACACGGACGGCTGCGCCTATGTTTTTTATCTAAACCCCATAAAATAGAAGCATATGGATTTGAGAATTGAACAGTAAAGGGCATGTACCGGCGGCCGGAAGGCCGCCGGTACATGCCGGCAGAAATGCTCGTAAGAAAAGTCACGCCCGCCACGGAGGGCGGTTACGCCTGAACTGTGAGCAGGGATTATTCTCTGATAAACTGGATTTCTTCAAATATGCGTCCGGCTGTAAGGGAGGCCAGGCCGTCATAGTAATCGTGGCGTACATCCGGGGAATACAGGATTTCCGCTGCCATGTGCCCCGGCAGAAGAGCGGAGAGTCCGTCGCTGACGGCGCCGATGCAGTCGGGCCGCAGGGCCGGGCCGCCCAGGGCGATGTAAGCCGGGTTCAGGATGCCGCATACCCAGCTGAGGATTTTTATCATAAGGTTGACATACTGGACATCATCCATGGGATCCATCATACATTCGTCGAGCAGCCTGTCCGCATCTACGGGCAGAAGGCCCAGCTCGCCGGCAAAATTGCCGCAGCCCCGGATGATACGGCCTGCGCTGATGAAGCCCGCGCTGACACAGTGCTCTTCAAAATGCAGAAACGCCATATTGGTATCTTCCGGATTTTCTTCCGGGAATTCTTTGGCATAACAGCGTCCGAAGCCGATTGCGGTTGCGTTTATGTCATTTTCCATAATCACGGGGAGCTGATATCTCTCCGATAGAAAGATACCGATGTCCGACTTATACATGTTTCCGTCTTCTTTGCTCTTTTTCCAGTAGCAGCCGTTTTCTACAATGCCGGGAACCCCGAGTCCGATGGATTTGATTTCCTTTTTTTCGATTAGATCATCCAGAAAGGAGAGAAGAGTCTGCCGGACATTCCCGTCCTGAATTTTCAGTTCTTCTTTTTCCACAATTTCCCCATATATATTGACCAGCAGAAAAACCACATGGTCCTCAAAAAGGCAGAAGGCCGCTCCGTAACAGAATTCCGGATTCAGGCGGTATCTCTGCGCTTTCCGGCCTCCGCTGGATTCATCCAGGCCTATGCTTTCGATTTCCCCGTTTTCCAGCATCTCGGAAAGCAGGGAACGTACGGTGGTGGAGCTGATCCTGGTTTCAATGGCTATTTCCGCCCTGGTTGAGGTGCCCTTTGCTTTGATAGCGCGTCGGATCAGGGACAGGTTGGCCTGTTTTAAAATGTTGGGTCGGGCAGTTAAGGAATCCATATCATATTCTCCTATGTGACTTTTATCAATAACTTATAAAAGTTTATAATAAAAGTATAACTGCATTAGATACTGATGTCAACAGGGATGGAAAAAATAAAAAGGCCGTCCTGCTGAATGGAAGCAGGACGGCCTTGCAAGGCATTAATTTCTATTTATATTCGCTCTTTTTCTCTTGGTAGGATCCAGGATTTTTTTACGGATACGCAGGTTCTTGGGGGTAACCTCCAAAAGTTCGTCCGTTTCTATGAAATCCAGGGCCTGCTCCAGGCTTAAAATCCTCGGAGGGCTGAGACGGAGGGATTCATCCGCGCTGGAGGATCGGGTATTGGTCAGCTGTTTCTTCTTGCATACGTTGACCTCAATATCTTCCCCTCGCCCCTTCGTTCCGAGAGCCATGCCGGCATATACCCGTTCGCCGGGGCCGATGAACAGGGTTCCGCGCTCCTGGGCGTTAAACAGGCCATAGGTAATGGACTCGCCGGTTTCATAGGCGATGAGGGAACCCTGCTTACGGTACTGGATTTCCCCCTTATAAGGGCCGTAGCCCGCGAAGGCCGTATTCATGATTCCGTTCCCCTTGGTATCCGTCAGGAATTCCCCGCGGTAACCGATTAAGCCGCGGGAAGGAATGTTGAATTCCAGGCGGGTATAGCCGCCGTTGGCAGCGCTCATGTTGACGAGCTCACCCTTCCGCTGGCTCAGCTTTTCGATAACACTGCCGGAAAATGCTTCCGGTACATCGATATAAGCGGTTTCCATAGGCTCCAGCCGTTTGCCGTGCTCGTCTGCCTTATAAAGAACTTCCGCTTTGCTCACTGCAAATTCAAAGCCTTCCCGGCGCATATTCTCGATGAGGACGGACAGATGAAGCTCACCCCGGCCCGAAACCTTGAAGCTTTCGGTGGTATCCGTTTCCTCTACCCGAAGGGAAACATCCGTATTCAGCTCACGGAACAGTCTGTCCCGAAGATGGCGGCTGGTCACGAATTTGCCTTCCTGTCCGGCAAAAGGCGAATCATTTACGATAAAATGCATGGCGATCGTAGGCTCGGAAATCTTCTGAAAAGGAATGGGCTTCGGATTTTCAGGAGAGCATAAGGTATCTCCGATATGAATATCCGTGATTCCGGAAATCGCCACAATGGATCCCATGGAAGAAGATTTGACGGGAACCTTGCTCAGTCCGTCGAATTCATACAGCTTGCTCACCTTCACTCGTTTCTGCTTTTCCGGTTCATGATGGTTTACAATCACGACCTCCTGGCCTTCGGAGATGATGCCGTTATCCACTTTGCCTACGCCGATACGCCCCACATATTCGTTATAATCGATAGTGCTCACAAGCAGCTGCGTCCCTGCATCAGGATCCCCTTCGGGGGCAGGAATATAATCCAGGATAGTATCGAAAAGAGGCTTCATATCCTTATTCTTTACCGTGAGGTTCAAAGTGGCGCTTCCTGTCTTGGCGGAAGCGAACACAAACGGACAGTCCAGCTGTTCGTCATTGGCATCCAGATCCATGAAAAGCTCCAGAACCTCATCCACAACAGCGATGGGCCTTGCCTCAGGACGGTCAATCTTATTCACACACACAATAACGGAAAGCTGCAGCTCCAGAGCCTTGCGCAGCACGAATTTTGTCTGGGGCATAGGGCCTTCAAAAGCATCCACCACCAGAATAACCCCGTTCACCATTTTAAGAACACGTTCCACTTCACCGCCGAAATCCGCATGTCCGGGGGTATCAATAATATTGATCTTAGTTCCTTTATACGTAACGGCCGTATTTTTGGAAAGAATGGTAATACCTCTTTCCCGCTCAATAGCATTGGAGTCCATGACCCTCTCCGCCACATCCTGGTTTTCCCTGAAAACACCGCTCTGCTTCAAAAGCTCATCCACCAGAGTTGTTTTACCGTGGTCAACGTGAGCGATAATAGCCACATTTCTCACATCTTCTCTTTTTTGAATCATACTCAAATTCCCTTCCTATACCGTTTATTCCGATGTTGTCCCGCGCAAAGGGCTACAGGAGAAGTTTCGGACAGTTACCTTATTATTATACAACTGACATCAAACTTAAATAGTATAGCACTGATATTTTCATCTTGCAACCTTAAAACTGCAAAAACCCCCGATATCTGTCGATTTTCCGGAAATTGCGGCGACCCATGGCGGTTCTAGGATCGGGTTTGCTGCCATAAAATAGTAATACATGACAGGAAAAAATTCTTAAAAGCGGTTTCGGTCAAATCGAAGCCCAAGAAGGGAGAACAAAAAATGACAGATAAGGTAATTGAAAACAACCAGGTGATCATCATGGGGAAAATCGTGAGTGACTTTACATTCAGCCACGAGATTTTCGGAGAGGGCTTTTACATGGTGGATGTGGAGGTAGCCAGACTCAGCGACTCCTATGACATCATTCCTCTGATGGTATCCGAAAGGCTCCTTGATGTGGAGGAGGACTATAAGGGCGCTTATGTGTGCGTATCCGGGCAGTTCAGGTCCTATAACCGCCACGAGGAGAGAAAGAACAGACTGATCTTATCCGTGTTTGCAAGGGAAATTGAATTTGTGGAGGAACTGGAGGAAAGCTCCAAAACCAATCAGATATATCTGGACGGCTATATCTGTAAGGAACCGGTTTACCGTAAAACGCCTTTGGGAAGGGAAATTGCCGATGTGCTCCTGGCTGTAAACCGGCCTTACGGAAAGTCCGATTATATCCCCTGTATCTGCTGGGGCCGCAACGCCCGTTTTGCCGGCGGATTCAATGTAGGGGAGCGCTGTGAAGTATGGGGCAGGATCCAGAGCCGTGAATATATGAAAAAAGTAGGGGAAGAGCAGCTGGAAAAAAGAATTGCCTATGAGGTATCTGTCAGCAAGCTGGAGCTCATTGAGGAATAGACGCTGCCGCGTACCCGCAGGGGCACAGCAGTAACGAACAGGCTTCCCGAAAGGAATAAAAGTTGCATCGATCCGATGCTTATGGTATCATTAACAGGTCAAATACTCCGCAGCAGTTTATGTGCAGCAGCGCAAGTCCGGGAGTATCAGACCCCGCAGGCAGTATGAAGGCATTTGATTCTGGATTTCTGCAGGGCGGGCGCTGCAACGAATGACGATAGCGGTTCGGTGCCGCAGAATACCGTAGAGGGGCGAATGTATGGCTGAAGGTAAGGTTTATATTTATGGAGGAAAGGGACACGGCAAATCGCCGGCGGCCATCGGCTGCGGGCTGATAGCGGCGGCTAAGGGGGCGAGGGTGGTAATCATCCAGTTCCTGAAAGGCAAGGGATTGACTGAGGATGAATATCCGCGCAGGCTGGAGCCGGGAATCAAGCTTTTCCGTTTCGAAAAATCCAACGAAGATTTTGTGGCTCTTCCCAGAGAAAAGCAGGAAGAAGAGGTACAGAATATCAGAAATGGCCTGAATTTTGCCAAAAAAGTCCTCAGTACGGGGGAATGCGATATGCTGATCCTGGATGAGGTGCTGGGGCTTGTTGATAATCATATTATTACCATAGCGGATTTGAAAAATGTGCTGGATATGAGAGACGGGGAGACGGATATCATAATGACAGGAATATCCCTGGAGGATGATGTCTGCGCTCTTGCCGATTATGTATCTGAAATCCGTACGGTGAAATAAAGGGTGTTTCCAGCCCGGGAAGACTGTAACATAATTGAATAGAAAACAGGAAAATAATCATAGCATCTGTGCGTTGACAGGAACCGTACTGCGTGCTATGATTATTTTTAGATAGAGGTTGCGTGATTCAGGAGTACCTTTTCGGATGTGACAGGCACAGAAGAAGAAAAGGAAAAGGGGAGAGCGCCGAAAGAGGAGGGGGCCTGGTGCCTGAATCTTGGGCATGCGGTGAAGAACCGTATGACTGTCATCTGTAAAAGATGGGGCGCTATCATAAAGAGAAGATAATCTCCGGCTGCCTCCGTATTTTTACATAATTGGATGGCCGGAGAATTTTTTTGACCATGGGAAAATACGCAGGCAAAGGGACGGAGCTCAGAGGAACTGCATGGCAGTTTCCGGAGGCCGCCGCCGGAAGGCTTTTGTTTATGCATTTCATCAGGCAGCTTTGCTGCCGCAACAGACAGCGCGGGAAAGCGTTGAAAATAAGGAGGAGCATATGGCCATTTTTGAAGGAGCAGGAGTAGCAATTATCACCCCTTTTCATGAGGACGGAAGCGTGAATTATGAAAAATTCGGGGAACATATTGAGGCGCAGATGGCCGGAGGCACCGATGCCATCATCGTATGCGGCACCACAGGCGAGGCTTCCACGCTGACCCATGAGGAGCATCTGGATGTGATCCGCTATTGTGTTAAAAAGACGGCGGGCAGGATTCCCGTTATCGCCGGAACAGGTTCCAACTGTACGGAAACCGCGGTTTTCCTTTCCCAGGAGGCGGAAAAAGCCGGTGTGGACGGAGTCCTCGTTGTAACTCCTTATTATAATAAAGCGACGCAGAAGGGGCTGTTCGAGCATTTTAAAATCGTGGCGGAATCCATTAAGGTTCCCATGATTCTTTATAATATCCCGGGCAGGACCGGTGGTGTGAATATATTGCCGGAAACCGTGGTAAGGCTGTGCAGGGAGGTTCCCAATATTGTCGGTGTAAAAGACGCCACCGGAAATATCAGCCAGATCGCCCAGCTGATGAGCATGGCGGGTGATGATGTGGATCTCTATTCCGGAAATGACGATCAGATAGTGCCGCTTCTGTCCCTTGGCGGAAAAGGTGTGATTTCCGTCCTTTCCAACGTGGCTCCCAGACAGACCCATGATATCTGTGCCAGATTCTTTGCAGGAGATGTGGCGGGAAGCCGTGAGCTTCAGCTGGATGCCATTCCTTTATGCAAGGCATTGTTCTGTGAAGTGAATCCCATTCCGGTTAAGAAGGCTATGAACCTGATGGGACTTCAGGCAGGCCCTCTGAGACGTCCGCTGACGGAGATGGAAGAGGAAAATGCAGTGAAGCTGGAAAAAGCCATGAAGGATTATGGAATCCTGTAAGGAGAGAACAATATGGTAAAAATATTGATGCACGGCTGCAACGGCCATATGGGACAGGTGATTGCCCGTCTGGCGGCTTCAGACAGTGAGACGGAAATTATTGCCGGTGTGGATGTGTCGGATCATATAACCAATCCCTATCCGGTATTCAAAAGCCTGGAAGATTACAGGCAGGCATGGGAGAAGGATGAGTCACTGAAGGCGGATGTGGTCATTGATTTCTCTTCCGCTGCGGCGGCGGATAAGCTGCTGGATTATTGCGGGGCGGTGCAGATGCCTGTTGTACTGTGCACTACGGGGCTTACTCCGGAGCAGCTGGAACGGGTGAAGACGGTGGCCGGAAAAACGGCGGTGCTCAAATCCGCCAATATGTCCATGGGAATCAACCTGCTTCTCAAGCTTCTCAAGGAAGCGGCAGGCGTTCTGGCTCCCGCGGGCTTTGATATTGAAATTGTGGAGAAGCATCATAACCAGAAAGTGGACGCTCCCAGCGGCACGGCTCTGGCCCTGGCGGATTCCATAAATGAAGAATTTAATAACGAGTATACATATGTTTATGACAGAAGCACCAGAAGACAGAAAAGGGATGCAAAAGAGATTGGACTTTCTGCGGTGCGCGGTGGTACAATAGTAGGAGACCATGACGTGATTTTCGCAGGAGAGGATGAGGTGATAACCTTTTCCCATACGGCATACTCCAAAAATGTATTTGCCAAGGGTGCGGTACAGGCGGCTAAATTCCTGAAAGCAAAACCTGCGGGGTTATATGACATGAGTGATGTGATCGAGGGCGCGTAAAGCCTTCGGATAAGAATAAGGGAATCGAAGGATTCCCTTTTTTCGACGGTGCGCGGAAAGGGGAAAATGCAAGCATGCAGGATTTGGAATTAACCTATCTGAAGAGTCTGTCCAAACAGTTTCCGACCATTGCGGATGCGGCGACAGAAATTATCAATCTGCAGGCCATCTTGAGTCTGCCTAAAGGAACGGAACATTTTCTGACCGATATTCACGGGGAATATGAGCAGTTCAACCATGTACTGAAAAATGGTTCAGGCAGCGTGAAACGGAAAATAGATGAAGAGTTCGGAAATACCCTAAGCAGCAGGGACAAGCGGAGCCTGGCCACGCTGATCTATTATCCCATGGAGAAGCTGGAGCTGGTGATGCAGGAGGAGGATAATCAGGAAAATCTGGAGGACTGGTTTAAGATTACCCTTCACAGGCTGGTGCAGATGACCAAGAGAGTGGCTTCCAAGTATACCCGTTCCAAGGTGAGGAAGGCGCTGCCCAAGGATTTCTCTTATGTCATTGAAGAATTGATTACGGAGAAGGAAGAGGTACAGGATAAGGAAGCTTATTACAATGAGATCATCCATACCATTATCCGTATCGGAAGGGCTCCGGAATTCATTGCCGCGCTCTGCAACCTGATCCAGAGGCTGGTTATCGATCATCTGCATATTGTGGGAGATATTTATGACAGAGGGAACGGCCCCCATATCATTCTGGATACCTTAAGCCAGTACCATTCGGTGGATATCCAGTGGGGGAATCATGATGTGGTGTGGATGGGAGCTGCCAGCGGACAGACAAGCTGTATCGCCAATATCATCCGTATTTCAGCCAGATACGGCAATCTCGATATCCTGGAGGAAGGCTACGGCATCAATCTCATTCCGCTCGCCACCTTTGCCATGAATACTTACGCGGATTCCGACTGCGATGTTTTTTCCATTAAATATGGAGAGGACTACGACACGAAGGACCTGGAGCTGGATAAGAAGATGCATAAGGCCATTGCCATCATCCAGTTCAAGCTGGAGGGACAGTTGATTAAAAAAAGGCCGGAATTCGATATGGCCGACAGGCTGCTTCTGGATAAAATAAATTATGAAAAGAAAACGGTTACTATCGGCGGAACGGAATATGCCATGAAGGATGTGGATTTCCCCACGGTGGATCCGAAGGATCCTTACCGTCTCACTCCGGAGGAGGAGCAGGTGGTGGAACGTCTGCGCCACGCCTTTGTGCATTGCGAGAAGCTCCAGCGGCATATCCGTTTCCTTTTTTCCAAGGGAAGCCTTTACAAGGTCTATAACTCCAACCTGCTTTACCACGGCTGCGTGCCCATGGATGAAGAGGGGAATTTCCTCAAGGTGAATATATTCGGAAAAGAGTACGGCGGAAAAGCGCTGTACGATATCCTGGATCATTACGCCAGGAAAGGCTATTATTCCCAGGATAAGGAAGAAGTGGAAAAAGGCAGGGACGTCATCTGGTATATCTGGACCGGCCCCAATTCTCCCGTATTTGGAAAAGATAAAATGGCTACCTTCGAACGGTATTTTGTGGAGGACAAGAGCACCCATACCGAAATTAAAAACAGTTATTACAGGCTGATGGACAATGAAGAGGTGCTTAACCGCATCCTGAGGGAATTCGGCCTGGATGAAAACAGCTCCCATATCATCAACGGCCATGTACCGGTGGAATTAAAGAAGGGGGAAACTCCTATCAAGTGCGGTGGGAAGCTGCTCATCATCGATGGCGGTTTCTCCAAGGCCTATCAGGGGAAAACCGGGATTGCCGGCTATACGCTGGTGGCGAATTCCCACGGTATGACTCTGGTTGCCCATGAACCTTTTGAATCGGCGGAATCGGCCATACGAAAGGAATCGGATATTTTTTCGGATTCCATTATAGTGGAGACGGCGTCCAGCAGGATAAGGGTTGCGGATACGGACATCGGCACCGAACTGAAGGAAAGTATCTGTTATCTGGAAAAGCTGCCCGCGGCTTACAGGGCTGGGACTTTGATTGAAAACGGGGTATAACAAAAAAACTGTGTCGAGGGGCAAGTCTGCAGCTTGCCCCGGGTGAGGTCCAAGCCAGG
>ENA-OQLI01001849-OQLI01001849.1-human-gut-metagenome-genome-assembly--contig:-NODE-1849-length-12821-cov-3.341106_pt1 | contig 12821 bp, 11 predicted proteins | sample MGYA00242805_ERZ504812 | MGnify/ENA primary metagenome ERZ504812 (study PRJEB26092, sample SAMD00036430) | human gut metagenome | host: Homo sapiens | study: EMG produced TPA metagenomics assembly of...
GCGGGGGGGAGATTTTATCCGGGGGGGTGCGGTGGGCATAAGAATTCGGAAAACGCCGCTACGTTTTCCGAATTTCTTGGGCAGGAGGAAAAATCTACCCTCCGCGCCTACATAGATGAAACTGCCTTCGCTTCCTCATCTTTGTCTGCGGTTGGCATAGTTGCGCGTTCAAGGGCCGGTCTGCAATCACCTAATTTCGCCAATTCCACCAGTCAAATTGCGCCAAATCCATCAGTCAAATTGCGCCAATTCCATCAGTATGGAATATAGATACTGGTAGTAAAGATTTGTGAGTCTAGCATTTCTAAGCTAAAAATCGCGCTAGCTAGGGGGCGTTCTCGACTCTACAGCACCTTGGAGAAGAAGTCTTGGGTTCGGGGGTTCTGGGGGTGGTTGATTACCTGGTCAGGAGTCCCTTGCTCCAAGATTTTACCTTCGTCCATGAACACCACGTGGTCGGCGACTTCCCGGGCAAAACCAATCTCGTGGGTAACCACAATCATGGTCATGCCTCCGCGTGCTAAATCCTGCATGACCGACAACACTTCCCCCACTAGCTCGGGGTCGAGGGCGGAAGTGGGTTCGTCAAACAGCATAAGCTCTGGCTCCATGGCGAGGGCGCGGGCAATCGCGACTCGCTGCTGCTGCCCACCCGAAAGCTGCGCCGGGTAATGGTCGGCACGGTCAGAGAGCCCTACTCGTTCCAGCAGTTCCAAGGCTTGCGATTTTGCTTTTTGCTTAGATAGCCCTTTAACCTGCATCGGGGCTTCCATCACGTTCTCAAGTGCGGTCTTGTGGGGGAAAAGGTTGAAACGCTGAAAAACCATCCCTACTTTTGCGCGTTGTCGAGCAATTTCTTTGTCGGGTAGCTTACGTAGTAGCTTCCCCTGAGAAGTAATTGACCCCCGTTTACGATCCAAAAGGGCGCGTATGGGGTTGGAGGACGGGTTTTCTTCAACCATTCCCAATAGTTCACCATTTAGGTAGATACGTCCTCCAGATACCTGCTCTAATTCGTTAATGCAGCGTAGTAAGGTAGATTTTCCTGACCCGGAAGGTCCTAGCAGAACGCAGACTTCTCCTCGTTTAACCTCTAAATCTACGCCCTTAAGCACATGTAAATCGTCGAAAAACTTATGGGCTGCCTGAACCTTAACCATTAGGTCGCGGGATTCATCTGTTTTGTTCATATTGCTCATGGTGTGTACTCGATAAATGGGTCGTCTTTTGTAGTTCCGGCGGCATTAACCGCGCGTTGTTTAGCCGAGCCAAACAGTTTCTTGCCGGCTTTATCTCCGGTACGGTTATCAAAGCCGCGCCCGTAGTAGCGTTCAATATAGCTTTGCCCCACCATCAAGATGGAAGTAATAGTTAAATACCAGATAGCTGCCACAATCAGCAGTGGTATAGGCAGGAAATTTCGATTTCCAATCGTCGAGGCAGCGTAGGTGAGCTCTAAGGTGAAGGGTACTGCGAGTACGAGTGAAGTGGTTTTCAGCATGGAAATAGTTTCGTTGCCGGTTGGGGGTACGATTACTCGCATTGCTTGCGGCAAAATAATTCGGCGCATGATTTGTCCTCTCCGCATCCCCAAAGCGCTGGCAGCTTCCGCCTGTCCGGGGTCAATCGAGTTCAGACCGGAACGAACAATCTCAGACAGGTATGCGCCCTCGTTAAGTCCTAAGCCCAATACCGCTGCTACCCCCGCATTTAGGATGGTGGCGGTGTCGAACTGGAAAAACTCTGGTCCAAAGGGGATGCCGAGGGAGAGTTTGTTGTAGAGAGTGGGGATTAGTCCCCAAAAGATTAGCTGAGTGTAAATCGGCGTTCCCCGGAAAAACCAAATATAGAACCAGGCAACCGCTTTCATAATCGGGTTGGTGGATTTACGCATAATCGCCATGGTTACGGCGAGGGTTACCCCGATTAGCATGGCTAGTACCGTTAGTAGCAGGGTATATAGGACACCGCGAACAACTGATGGGTGGAAAAGGTATTTAGCCACCATGTCCCAGCGATAGTTTTCATTAGAGATAAGACCGTGGATAATCATAGCGGCCACTATCGCTACGATGATGGCGGAGAGCGCCCGCCCCAGTGAGAATACTGGGCGCGGGCAGCTGAGCTCCACTTGGTCTTTGTATTTTTGACCGTTCACGTTTACAACCTTAACGCTAGTCCACGGCGGGGTTTAGTTCGGCTTTATCTTTGAGAGCGTCTTGAGCTCCATATAGAGTGAAGATTTTTTTGAGCGTGCCATCGTCCATGAGTTTTTGGATTGCTGCCTGGACGGCTTTGGCTAACTGCTCGTTATTCTTGGCGACTACTACCCCGTGTAGGGCGGTGTCGAAAGGCTCTCCAACTTGTTCGATTTGTCCGCCGGTCATTTTAGCTGCGTAGCCAACTACGGGGGAGTCGGTCAAGGTGGCGTCATATTGTTTGCCTACTACCTTCTGGGTGACCTCGGTCTGTAGTTTGTGAGGTTTAATGGTGATGGCTTTTTTGCCCTCGTCGGTACACTTTTTAGAGAGGGCTTCAATGGCTTCATGCTGAGCACTCCCAGTTTGTACCCCGATGGTTTTGCCGCAGGGGTCTTTGGGGTCGAATTTTTGGGGATTACCTTTGGACACGCCGTATGAGAAGCCAACTTCCGCGTAGGAAATCATGTTTGCCTGGGCTTCGCGTTCTTTCGAGACGGTGAAAGCAGAAACGCCGATATCGAATTTGCTTCCGATTTGAGGTAGGAGGGAATCAAACTCGGCGTGGGTGGTGGTCCCCTCTTTCAGCCCCATCACTTTCGCTATTGCTTTAACCATATCAACGTCGTATCCGGTCGGGGTTTGACCGTCTTCTTTTTTAAATTCGGCGGGTGCGTAATCGGTGGAGGCTCCATTCTTGAGGACGCCGGCATCTTTAATGTTTTGGGGTACTAATTTTTGGATTTCCGGGTCTGCTTTGATGCTGGAAACGTCGAAGCCTTTTTCGCCGGGGTCTGTGTTTTGCCCGGCGAGATCGTCGCTCCCGGAGGTACAGGCTGCTAAACCAAAGGAGGCGAGTGAAATGGCGGCGAGAGCTGCTAGTTTACGTTTCATGATATCTCCAATCTCTAACGTCTTTAGAAAGTATGCAATACTCTGAATAATTATGCAAATATTTTCGGGTTATCTGTGGTGGGTATCTCTTTGAGGGCGAGTATTGAGATTTTTAGGGAGAGGGCGGCAGGTGCGCCCCGGCAGGAAAAGACCGCTATGCTAGGGACGTGAATGAACACTGCTCCCGCAGGTCGTGGCGGGTCGTCTTCCTGGTAATTCTGTCCTTAGCGATGACATTACTGTCCCCGCTGGGTGCACAGGCAAGTGAAAATCCGCGCGTCCTCGTCCTCATAACCTCCGGTCTTTCCTGGTCAGACGTGAACCCGCAAGAAAAAGTGGGGAAGCAGTTCCTGGATGCGCTAGGCTCTGCCCGTGTCGCTAACTTGATTCGCCATAATGCAGCTAAAACCACCTGTCCTCTCGATGGATACCTCACTTTGTCTACCGGGATGCGTTTAACTGCTACCGAAGGGCGAACCAGCGGGCATTGCCCTGATATCCCTGAGCTGAGTGCTGGCACATTTTCGAGTACGCAAATAAAAGAATGGGCGAAAGATGCCCGGCAGCAAAATGACCGTGCCGCTCCTGGAACTCTAGGAGAAAAGTTAGCTGAAAATGGTAAACAGGTTTATGCGATTGGCCGAGGAGCTGCAATTGCTGCCATGGATACTTCTGGAAAAGTTGCTAACTATAGCCCAAGAGCTGATTTTTCTAACTTTGCTTCGCAAATTAAAACTGTCATGGAAAAATCGGAAGTGACCATTGTTGATGTGGGGCAGGTTTCTTCTAGTAGAGACATTAAAGTTTCTCCTACCTCCTTAAATGCCACTCCTGCTGATGGTCTGCCAGGGGCGGATAGGGTGGAAAAAGCCCAAAGTAGTCAGGTGCTAGCGGCTTTGACCGCTGCTTTACAGGCAGCAAAAGAATCAGATTTAGTTTTCGGGCTAGATGTTGCCGATCATTCTGCTCACCCCCACCTGGGAATGGCGTTCGTACGCAATCCAAAGGACAAACCTGGGATTATTCGCTCGTCCTCTACCCGACAACTGGGATTAACATCCACTGTGGACTTTACTCAACAGATTTTGGTTGCCAATGGGGTTAATGATGCGGATTACTTAATAGGGGGAAATTTCAGTATCGGGCGCGATTATGGGATGAGTGGCAATCTTGACTGGCTTCGTAATCAGTCGTTGCGCGCTGACCAGGCAACTATCCTGCAAGCTCGTTTCATCGTCCTAATCGGTGTAACTTTGCTGCTTTCCATAGCTTTGCTAATAGTATTGCAGCGCAGATTGTCCCGCTCTATTCCCCGGAAAAGGCAGCTTGTGGGGGTGTGCCTGTGGCTAAGTGCCAGTCTGCTCGGGCCTGCTAGCGCATTAGCGGCCAATATCCCGGCAAAACTATTAGGGGCGACCGGCGGTAACTTTAGTGCCAATGCGTTGAAAATGTCGGTTCCGCTGCTTAGTTTGCAGTTTTTCTGGATAGTAATCATGATTGCTCTTATCCTCGCTGCTCTTTGTCTAGCGCTAGGAAGTCTGATTGCCAAGAAAATCCAGTTCCTGCGCTACTCGGCACCGGTGATAGTAGCTGCCTGTTTTATCATCGTTTGGATTTTGGTGAGCCTCTTAACTGGATCGCCAGACCAGATTTCTACTATGTTTTCCTCGCCGGCAACTTCAGCTACCCGTTTCTATGGGCTTAATAACAACAAATACTCCTTCTTGTTCTCAGCCGTTCTGGCTCTAGAGTGTTTAATCCTCTCTCCCTTAGTAAAGCGCTTTCCTGCGCGCATTAAACGGTATTTTGTTATGGGATTCTCGTTGCTGGCGCTGGCGGTAATAATAGATGGTTTCCCCTGGTTGGGAGCCGATGTAGGTGGTCCGTTAGCCTTGATAGTGGGAGTTGGGGTCACGCTAAACCTGGTTCTAGGTAAACGGGTGACAATCTTGAAAATACTTTCCCTAATGGGAGTAGCCCTATTGTCCTCAACTCTATTCGTCCTAGTTGATAATCTCGCTAATCCGAGGGCGCGCACCCACTTTGGACGTTTTATTTCCGAGGTCGCAAACGGGGGAGGGGCAATAGTTGTTAGGCGTAAAGCTGAAGCAATGATTAACACTTTCGGTGGGCCGGTAGTGTTTACCATCTTGATGACGCTGGCAATAGGGGTAATTGCGTTAGGGGTTATGGCACATAAACGCGGAAAATCTAGGGGGAAATCTTCGGTTTTTTCCCGGATCGCTTCCAGCTTTACCCCGCTGCGTACTATTCCCGGTGCGTGTCGTTTTGGGCAGGGAGTGTTACTAACTGCGACACTTGCCGCCCTTACCAATGATTCTGGAGCGTTAATCCTGGTGTGCGCGGGATTATTTACGATTCCAGCACTGAATGCACTGCTGCTACTAAATAGGGGCAATAAAAATAGGGGGAAATAGGGGCTTTAATGCCAGGAAAACCATAAAATTTTAGCGAATTTCGGTGAAGTGGGTAACTTTCCTGGTTCGGGTTTTGTATGCCTAAGGTGGTTTGATAGTCTTTTGTGGTGCCTGAGTGCACAGGGCGGGTTACCCAAGCGGCCAAAGGGATCTGACTGTAAATCAGCCGGCGTAGCCTTCGGGGGTTCGAATCCCTCACCCGCCACGTTGCCAGGTTTTACAACCTGGTGGCAAAGTGACAAAATATGTGGGAGCGACTCCGGTCGCGCCAGAGTGCAGATTGTTCACTATTGCCCCGATAGCTCAGTCGGTAGAGCATCTCCATGGTAAGGAGAAGGTCCAGGGTTCAAGTCCCTGTCGGGGCTCTAGGGTTTGATTTACCAAGCCCTCAAGCGGCGGGGTAGCTCAGTTGGTGAGAGCGCACGACTCATAATCGTGAGGTCGCGGGTTCGAACCCCGCCCTCGCTACTTTTCAATTTCGATTGAAACGGAAACTGCCGCTAAAGGGGCGGCTCGAGATATAGAGGTAAGTAACAATGGCCAGCAAGTCGTCCGACGTACGTCCTAAGATCACTCTGGCGTGCAGTGAATGTAAAGAGCGTAACTACATCACCAAGAAGAACCGCCGGAATAATCCGGATCGTCTGGAACTGATGAAGTATTGCCCGCGTTGCCGTAAGTCTACTGCCCATAAAGAGACTCGTTAGTATTCCAGATACTATATTTACGTTCAGCTTGCTATAGCAGTGAAAGCCAGATTTGCTAGCTTTTTACTTAATGCTAGTAACTGGGCTGCAATAGCAGGTAATCGCTGAACCTAAAATTTAGCTAAAAGATAACAAGGTATCTGTTTATAACTACAGTCAGCAGTGAGCTGATAATAGATATTTACCTTATTGTCGCTGGCAAATAAGCTTAACTAAACAATAAATTTTTTGGGGGGCGCAACTGCCGTTGCGCCCCCCAAAACTATGAAAACGGGATTAACTTCGCCCCAATCAGGCGTTAAGCCAGTTTCTGTAATGCTTTTAAGGATTTTTCAGCATTAGCTTTCGGACCTCCACCGGCGGGAGGCTCCTCATCAATCATGATGTCCTGTTCAAGCACATAGTACCCATCGAAACCAGCTTTATTGAGTTCGCAAACAATGACGCCAAAATCAATGTCGCCCTCGCCGATAGGAGCAAACATACCGGCTTTAACCCCCTGCGACCAGGTAATCTCACCGGGAAGCAGCTTGTCGGTCATTTCCTTGTGAACGTCCTTAGCGTGGACAATCACCGTGCGAGAGGGGTATTCCTTAACGATTGCCACGGGATCACAGCCACCACAAACCATATGCCCGGTATCCAGACAGAGCGCTACCTTTGATTCATCTAGCATCTTGCGAATCTCGCAATCGTTTTGAATCATAGTGCCCCAGTGTGGATGAACGCAGGCTTTAACCCCAGCCTCGGCGCAAACATCGCTAATCCGATCCAAGTTTCCGAATAAAGTCTTCCAACCGCCCTCGTCAAGAACAGGCCGATCATCGTAACCGTCACGACCGGAATCAGCCGCCAAAATCAGATATTCCCCTCCGGCAATCTTAAAGGCTTCCAGCTCCTTCTTTACCGCCGGAATGGGGTCAATCTCGGGGTCATGCATAATCGCCAGGAAGAAAGCACCTACCGGCTTCAGACCGTATTTGCCAACCTCTTTTGCCCTTGCCTCCGCCTCAATCGCTATCCAGCCCTGCGGACCAAACTCTGTAGCAGTTAGCCCAATTTCTTTCATCTCGGTTAAAACCCGTTCCGGGCTCATCTGGTATCCCCAACCTGGAACTGCACATACGCCCCAAGAAATAGGAGCTCCCGCAATCTTCATATTTCCTCCATTGTTTATGTATTAAGGTAACGCCCCTATTGCGTACCTAGTAGCTTGTTGTTGCTATGTTCGCTTACTGCACGTCCTATTTATGCGTGCTCATCAAATACTGTTTTTCCTGCCGAAAACCTCAAAGAGGTATCTACCCTCAGCTAGGCGAGTTAAATCCCCACCTTTACGGGGCGCTGCTCACGTGCAGATTTCTCTGCCGCTTCTGCCAGTAGTAGCGCTTGGGCTCCGTCCTCGATAGAGGGAGTGGGCTTGCCGCCCTCTTTAACTATCGAGATGAAATGATTTAGCTCTGCCGCATAGGCGTCAGCGTACCGAGTAAGGAAGAAGTCCAAATAAGGCTCGCGGGAGAGAGAATAGCTATCTTTCGATAGAGAAACCGTGGTGGGACGCTGGTTATCAGCGTTTAGTTGTCCATCATGGCCGGTTACCTCTAGACGCTGATCGTATCCGGTCGCGCAATGACGGTTATTGATAATAGTGGCTACTGCCCCAGATTTAGCGGTGAGGACGATAACCGCAGCGTCATAATCGTTACAGGCGGCAATCTCACTATCTAGATTTTGCGGAATGGTAGTCACGGTGTCGATATCTCCAAGCAGGAAACGAGCCATATCAAAATCGTGAATGGTCATATCCTTGAAGATGCCGCCTGAGACTTTGATGTAGTCAGTAGGGGGAGCAGCCGGGTCACGGGAAATAATGGTGACCTGCTCGACCTTCCCAACTTCCCCCTTATCCATTAGCTCTTTTACCCGAGCAAATGAGGGGTCAAAACGCCGGTTAAACCCGAGCATAACCGTCGGATCTAGTCCTTTCAGCGCCTCACGTAGCTCTACTACTTTCGCAGTTTCCATGGCAACCGGTTTTTCACAAAGAGCAGCCTTACCAGATTTAGCTGCCGCAATGATGTGAGGAACGTGCATAGGGGTGGGAGAACCAATAATGACTGCATCTATATCAGGGTTATCCCAGATTTCATTTTCATCGCTAACTCCCCGCCCACCGTATTGAGCAGCTAGGGATTCGGCGGCATCTTTGCGCACATCGAAAACTACTTCTAGGGAAGCGTCCAGACTGGCTGAAAGGGTTTTAGCGTGAACGTGACCAATTCGTCCCGCTCCCAGTAATCCAAATTTCAACATAAAACAACTCTGTTCTGTGAGGGGGAGTGACAATCTCCCATTTCTTTGTCCTTACATTATTAAGAATAGAGTAACGGTCAAAGAATGTAAACACTAAACCCGAAAAAACGTTAAGCATTCTCAGAGCATAGCCGCTGTAAAAAGGACACTCGTCCTTTAAAATGAGGAAAATACTGGGAAAACGCTCGCGAGGTTACTTCCAGCGAAGCAACATCAAGAAACCGGCAAAAGCTACCCCCAGCCCCAAAGCTAGATTCCAGTTACCGGCGTTAGGGATTGGGTAGGCAGAAGAAGAAATGTAATAGACAACCACCAGTAGCAGTCCAACCAGCATTAACGCGACCGACAACGGAGCCCACCAACGCGGAGACGGTTTCATGTCAGCAGCCCAAGACTTATTTAACTCCTCTGGCTGTTGGGAGCGGTGGGGCTTAGCGTCCTTACGTTTACGTGACTCCGGCACGAGGTGACCTCCATAAAATGCGATAGTACTAGCTAGGTTCATTCTAGTGTGAAAGTCTCTGTAGACCTAGTTAAGTCTGTTTTCAGGTAAATTAAGTCTATGATGAAGACACGTCCCCGTCCCCACGCTAGATAAACAACTTTCGGAAGAACATGAGCAATAAAACCAAGAATGCGCGGACACAGACCGCAAGGCGACATCGCTTTGACCCCATCGGAGCTTTTGGGGAACTGCTAATAATAGTGGGATTACTGGCTGGACTATTCGCGTTTTGGGACGTGTTCGTAACAGACTGGCAGGTGGCAAGCTACAATAATCAGGCATTAACCACCTTCCAAAAACAAACTAAAACCTGCCCTAATCGCATCTCTAAAGATGAACGTACCAGCGCCCCTCCCAGTATTGGGATTAAGCAAGAGGGCGAAACCCTGGGGGCATTGCACGTTCCCAAATGGAACTATATGGTTGTGCCGGTAAAGGAAAGCACCACCCAATTGATTCTAAATACCGGAGCTGCCGGGCATTACGAAAGCACCGCTCTGCCAGGGCAGATAGGTAATTTCTCGGTAGCGGCACATCGGCGCTCGTTCGGCTCAAACTTCCGGCGTATTGATGTACTAAAGGTCGGTGACAGTGTAATCATGGAAACTGCCGGTGAATGGCTGGTATACAAGGTCACTAACCACAAAATTGTCCTCCCGACCCAATCAGATGTGATTCTCCCGGTTCCAGAACAGCCCGGAAAACAACCCACCGAACGCCTGATGACTATGACCACCTGTAACCCCGAATATGGGAACTGGGAACGCTACATTGTTCACTTAAAGTTTGACCACTGGGTTCCTCGTTCCAGTGGGGTTCCCAAAGAACTAGCAGGAGGAGGCAACGCATGTGCGGGTTAATCTGGGATTTACTTCCCGGTCCTAAATGGCTCAAATTTCTGCAGGTAATCCTGATAATCGCTCTAATCGTGATGGCTTGTTTTTGGTGGCTGTTCCCCTGGATTTCCCAAACCCTGGATTTAACCGGTACTACCGTAGACAGTAGCCCTCTGGGGTATGCCCCTACCAATTCTCTTTAACCTATAGTCGTCCTATCCAAGACCGGTAAATAAAGATAGGGCTATCTTTTACTGGTTGGGTTCGGGACCCTCTGGGCTTTCACTGTTCGACGGCTCGGGTGAGGCGCTAGTAGAGGGCGAGTGTGCAGGGGTCTTAGCTACTTTGACAGTGACTGAAGTACCAACTTTTACCCGACCGTTAGGCTCAATTGAAATGATTTGACCGTTAGGGGTTTTATTGGTTTCCTCGGTAACCGTATTAGTTTGCAACCCCAAAGTAGCCAGGTATTTTAGTCCCTCATCTTGGGATTTTCCTACTACCTTTGTAGAATCAATCGAAACATAGCCAGAGGATAATACCAAGATAATTTCCTCATCGGCGCTGGCGGAACTGCCTGCCTCCGGGGTAGTGCGAATTACGCGATTAGCCTCTACCTTGGAGTCGTCCTCGTACTTGACGGAGCCTACTCGCAGTCCCGCATCTTCTAAAGTCTTTCTAGCTGCATCTTGAGTTTGACCCGAAATATCGGGAACTGTAATTTCGGCAGCTCCAGATGAAAGCTGAATGGTGACTGTAGAGCCCTTATCTAGCTTAGAACCTGGCTTAGGGTCGGTGGCTGCCACCTTTCCTTTCTCTACCGTGTCAGAGCTGATAGCGGTTCCTTGCTCCATATTTAGCCCCAAACCATCTAAGGTGCGTTGGGCTTCAATCGCGCTCATACCGATAATGCTCTTTGGAATGGTGACCTGCTCTGGTTCTTGGTTCTTGTTGGAAGCAATCAACCACCAAACCGCGCCGACCAGTACAGCTGTCAGCAAAAGGCCGATAATAACCGCCCAGACAGTCTTTTTCCGCTTCTTTTTGGAAGCGGTTTCCGCTTCCTTTTCCTCAGGGCTATCCTCCATAACCTGCGACCATTGCCGGGGAGCATAGGAAGTTTGTGGCGGTACAAACCCCTCAGTTGGGGTAGTAACCGGCAGCGGGGGCAGAGCGGGAGCCGAAATTGCTGCCCCGGCAGCTGCTCTAACCATATCCGAACGCATAGCCGCCGCATCTTGATAACGTTCTTCAGGACGTTTAGCAAGAGATTTCATCACCATGCGGTCCAGTTCGGGACTAATATCTGCGGCAATAGATGAGGGCAAGGGTGGCATCTCGGCAACGTGCTGGTAAGCTACCGAAACCGCAGAATCGCCCTTAAAAGGCGCTCTCCCGGTAAGTAGCTCAAATAACATACAACCACAAGAGTACAGGTCGGAGCGGGTATCTACGGTTTCACCGCGCGCCTGCTCGGGGGACAGGTACTGCGCGGTACCCACCACCGCATCGGTACTGGTCATGGTTTGTCCGGAATCCTCCAAGGCGCGGGCAATCCCAAAATCCATGACCTTGATTTTTCCGCTGTTGGTAAGCATCACGTTGCCAGGTTTAATGTCTCGGTGTACGAGGCCGCGTTTATGGGAATACTCGAGGGCGTTTAGCACCCCCGACATAATCTCAACTGCCTCGTTAATGGGAACCGGCTGTCCGTCGGTAAGGAGCTGGTGCACCGTGTGCCCTTCTACCAGCTCCATTACGATATAGGGGACGTGGACTTCAGTACCATCAGGAGTGGTTACCGTCTGCTCTCCGGTATCGTAAACCTGAACGATGTTCTCGTGATTTAAGGAAGCAGATGCCAGGGCTTCGCGGCGAAAGCGTGCCAAAAACACCGAGTCTTTCGCTAAATCAACCCGCAGCATCTTGATAGCGACAATGCGCGACAGCAAAGTGTCATAGGCCTGGTGTACCTCGGCCATTCCGCCCCGACCTATAAGGGAACGGATTTCGTAGCGTCCTGAACCTATACGGTATGGAGATTGAGCCATGTCTCTTCCTTTTGTTCCGAAACTGTCATTTGGGTAGCTTGTTGGTTAGCTCCAGTCGGGGTAGTGCCCGCCGTAGATAGCAGGCAGGCTCCCAGGCTAAGAGCGGTTAGCAATAACCACAAAACCAGGGTTAAAGCGATTAGTTGTCGAGATTGTAGTCTGGTTAGTCGTCCGTGTTGAGCTCGTGAAATATCTTGATTCCACCATTGTTTACTGAAAATCTGAACCTGGTCATAAGGACGACGTAGTTTTGCGACTTGAGCTGCCAGGGGATCTGTTTCCCGCAGACCTACCTGGGACTCTATCCGTTTACTCCAAGAAATTAAAGGAGCTGCTAGCGAGGTGTGCGGTGGTTCTTTTTCGGGTGGGGCAGGAGCAGCGTACCGAGGACGAGTAGCGGGTTTAGCCCATCCAAGAACCTCAGGGATGGCACGTAAACGTTTCATTTGGGAATGAGGACGAGATGCCGAAACCGGAGGAATCAGCGCCGCAAATTCGCGAGGTCGTGCACGCAGCCTTACCCGTTGCTGCCAAGTGTTTTCTGGAAGTGGTATCGAAGGCGGAAGGAGTTGCGGAGCTGGTACTGTGCCTCCAGAAAGATAGAGCATTTCGGAGCCGTCCTCTTCCCTAGGAACGGCTTTAGCCGGAGGTTGGTTGTTAAGAGAATCAGGCGCAGCTACGGAACTGGATTCCTCAACCTGCGGAGCGGGCGTACGCGCTGCCGGCTCAATATCTGATACCATGCTACGTTCCTCGGCGCTAAGCTCGGTCACTGGCGGCCAGGCCTCCGCTTCTGGCGAGCTGAGGGGGCTGGGCTGAGGCTCTTCTTCGGGTGCGACCTCCACGCATGGCGGGTGTACGCGCGCGGCGTGTCCGTCC